>Ga0207800_1000022_pt1 | contig 90961 bp, 70 predicted proteins | sample LuqExpMetageno11_FD_187769 | JGI IMG/M metagenome (GOLD analysis project Ga0207800, IMG submission 187769) | Tropical forest soil microbial communities from Luquillo Experimental Forest, Puerto Rico - Sample 11 (SPAdes) | ecosystem: Environmental > Terrestrial > Soil > Tropical forest ... | reverse complement strand
TTGAAATGTCCATATACGAAAGGATATGTGAATTATGAATGTAATTATCGGAAATGCATGGCCGTATGCAAACGGATCGCTGCACATCGGCCACATAGCGGCGCTGCTGCCGGGCGATATACTGGCAAGGTATTTCAGGGCAAAGGGAGATAACGTATTTTTTGTATCGGGGAGCGACTGTCACGGGACTCCGGTCACCATAAGGGCAAGACAGGAAAATAAGACTCCGCAGGAAATAAGCGACAAATATCACGAAGAGTTCTCGGAGTGCTTTCATCAGCTTGGCTTTTCCTATGATCTTTACAGCAAGACATCGAATGAAGAACATAAAAGCTTTGTGAGAGACTTCCACAAAAAACTGTACTCCGGCGGTTATGTCTGCGAAAAAACGATACAGCAGTCATATTGCAGTCACTGCGGGCAATTCCTCCCCGACCGCTTTGTAAGGGGCGTCTGTCCCAGTTGCGGTTCGTCTGCGCGCGGCGACCAGTGTGAAGCCTGCGGAAATGTGCTGGAGCCCGAAAATCTGATAGACCCGGTATGCAGCATCTGCGGTGGAACACCGGAGCTAAGGCCGTCAACTCACCTGTTTCTGGCTGTGACGAAACTGAAGGAGGCTTTGGACGATTATGTGGAGAGCCATCAGGGCTGGCGCAAAAACGCGTATGAAATGTCAAAACGCTACATCCGCGAAGGCTTGCGTGACAGGGCCCTGACCAGGGACCTCGACTGGGGCATCGACGCTCCGAAGGAAGGTTACGAAAACAAGAAAATATACATCTGGGCTGAAAATGTACTCGGCTATGTGTCGGACTGCTATCGGCTCTGCCGGGATAAAGGCCTGGATTTCCTTGAATTCTGGAACAACAGCAGGCAGTACTATGTGCACGGCAAGGACAACATACCGTTTCATACGATCATCCTGCCCTCACTGCTGCTGGGGCGCACGGATGTGAAATTCAGCCTGCCCGATGAAATAATATCGAGCGAATATCTTACACTTGAAGGCAGAAAGATATCAACGAGCGGAAATTGGGCGATCTGGGCGAAGGATCTGCTGCAGCGCTATGATCCCGACTCCATACGCTATTTCCTGACAGCCAACGGGCCGGAGCAGCGTGATACAGACTTTACATGGAATGAATTTATAAACAGCCATAATGGCGAGCTTCTGGGAGCATACGGCAATCTGGTGAACCGCAGTCTCGTTTTCATTCAGAAGTTCTTTGAAGGCAGGGTGCCGGGTATAGCACAGGATAGCGCAATGCTCGCAGCTTTGGATTCCCTGTACCCCGCTGTCGGGAGCCTTATCGAACGTGGCAGCTTCAGGGCGGCTCTCGATTCCGTATTCACATTTGTCCGAAAAGCAAACAAATATTTTGACGAGGAACAACCCTGGATCACTGTAAAGAACGAGCCTGAAAAGTGCGGAGCAACACTGAACACCTGCGTGCAGATCATTGCCAACCTGTCGGTATTGCTAGATCCGTTTCTGCCGTTCTCATCGGCAAAAATACGCAGGATATTCGGGCTTGAAAATCCCGGATGGTCCCCGGTCCGCATATCGGCAGGCCTGGAGCTGGGCCCGGTGGATATACTATTCGAGCGTATAGACAAGAAGGTGATACAGGAAGAACAGCAGCGGCTGAAGGAAAGCTGCCGTTCCTGATCAGGCGGCTTTCGGCGGAAGCTTCACTGCTATCATATTTTTATAGTCGCGTACGCCGGCCTCATCGCTTATCCTGAACATCATCCATTTGCCCATTTTCATATAATCGCCGGCATTCCTGTAAAGCTCTGCAGTTTCAGGGCTCAGCATCGGCAATATCGCTTCCATTACGGGATCGAGCTTGTAGCTGAAAACTATGAAAACGGAAAAGGAATTTTTCTCAGGATATAAAGTGCCGAACGACTGCCCGCTTTTCTGGAACTTTACATTCCAGCCGGGTTTTCCCGTGCACACGCTGTATGAGAGCTTGGGATGCGCCTTGTAGGCGGATTCCATGTAATCCATCAGCGAATCCCAAAGACGTCCCGCCTCACCGCCTATGTAATCCGTCATTTCCTCCATTGAAGGCTGACGTTCCTGGGGAAAGAGTTCATGCCATTCCATACTTTTTGCACCTCTCGATAATCATATTACGATTATAATTTAGCACGAGTAATCGGACAGCTGTATGTCATATTCAAAGAATATTATTGTTTTCTGCTTTTGCCTGTTCCGGTCTTTGTTCGATCTTAGTCAATGTTTACCGGTTTGATTCCTATCCCCAGCACACCGTATCTCTTTTCCTGTTCATGAGTATAGATCGCGTAGGTTTCCTCAAGCATCCTCTCCATCGAATAACCTTCGCACCCGAAAGCTTTGAAAGGCAGGCTTTCATATAGTTCCTCGAAGGTTTTTCGACGATACAGAGCTTCCACCTCTACCCTCAGTGACTCATCCTCTTCGGGCAGCTTTCGGAAGGTAATGATATCCCCGATTTCGATTTTTCTTCGTTTTTCGTCGTTAAGGCGTATCTCAACTGTTTTTGCACCGCTGCGTATCGAATCGAAAGGCTTGGGAAGCAGTCTCATTTCATGATTCATATGCCTGTACCCCGTCCATCAGTTCTCCCGCCATCCACGATATCGATACTCAACAGCCCCGATTTCATAGCGAGTCTCCGAAGTTTTGTATTATACATGGCAGGAGACTTGAGGTTCTTCAGCATTATATTCCGGACCAGAGGAACGAGGTTCTTTTCATAACGTTCCAGGTATCCGTCGATGCCTTGTTGCAAAGCGCCGGCGAGTGCCAGTGAACTTTTGAACGCATAACTCATGCCCTCGGCGGAGCTTGGACTTATAAATCCCGCCGCCTCCCCCGCCAATGCGACTCTATTTCTTCCCATGCATATCTGGCTGCGTTTTACGGGCCGATACAGGTAAGCGCCGTTCCTTTTCAAGCTTTTGCTGAAATCATACCCGTATCGGGACAGTTTGTTTTTCAATGTTTCGAACTTATTGCAGGCGTCCTTTCCCGGATTTAAAGCTGAGCCGAGAATTATCATATTTTCCTTGGGTATCGTCCATGAGTAGAAATCCGTCGTTTCGTCGTCAAATATCGCACCGTAATAATTTTGGACCTCCCGGGCTTCGAACCACTCCTGAATGGATATGTAAAGCCTTGGAGCTTCAGTTTCCGGAAACCCCTGCCTCCTGACTTTTGAAAATGCGCCGTCAGCGCCTGCAAGAAGCCTGGCTTTTTCTGCGTATTCCTTACCGCCGCGGCTGAACTTTATGATAACACAGTCCTCTTTTTCCTCGAACGTATTGAAAACACACCCGTCAATTACATTTACCGACGGCGGGATGATCGATCCAAGCCATTTATCGAATTCGTTTCTGTTTATATTGATATAGTAACGCTGGTAGTAACGTTCGATTGAGTTGGTAATATCGATGGTACGCACAGCGAACATCTGCGGGCTGAGCAATACAGTTTTGGGTATGGCGAGACCAAATCGCGCCATCATCCTCTGCGCATCCGGATCCAGCAGTCCCCCGCAGCATTTTTCGCTTGCGAAAGGCATATCGGGACCAAAAGAACGTTTTTCGAGAACCAGCACCTTATACCCGTTTCCAACGAGCCTCGCCAGCGTAGCTCCTGCAGGCCCGCCTCCAACTATTGCGATATCGTACATTCAACTGCACCTGTCCCTGAAATTCATTTGGAAAACCCCGCCTTTTTCACAAATATCCTTCCACCTCTTCAAGCGAACCTATCAAAGGCACGCCAAGACCGGATAGGCGATCTTTAGCCTGATGCCCGCAAGTCAGCAGGATACAGTCACAGCCAAGTTCGGCAGACGTTTCGAAATCGTGGCGCGTATCGCCTATCAAAAGGGCTTCTTTCCTGCCAATACCACTTTTTTCGAGCCATTCCCTGCCGATCTCGATTTTACTTGCCGCATGGCAGTTATCCAGACCCAGCAGCTCGTCAAAGTATCCAAGGACTCCGAAATGTCCTACCTGCCTTATAAGATCCTCTTTCTGCGAAGCTGAAAGTATGACCTGTCGGATGCCACGATCCCTGATGTGGTCCAGTACCTGAATTCCGCCCTCTCTCAAAGAGGCGCACAGGCTTTCCTCCCTGTAATCGCCGATAAATTCGAAGGATATCCGTTCAAAGGGCTCGGCTGTAAAGTCGAATCCAAGCTGCTCATAATAATCCCTGACCGGAAAACCGAATATCTTCCTGTACCTTTCCTCGTCCAGCTCCGGCAGACCCCGGTGACCCAGCACACGGTTCATGACATTTATGCAAACGCCCATATCATCGAGCAATGTACCGTTCCAATCCCATATGACACATTTGTATCCTGACATTCACTTAATCCTGTCCATCTTCATAGAAGTAGTGTTTTGAAGCCGAGTCCTCTATCCTCTTTCGTACGAATTCCGCAATTATTTCGGGAGTGTCTTCAAAGACAAGCCTGTTTCGTTTCATTGCCATCTCTTTTGTTACCTTGTGCTGCTTCCACATCTTCCCCTTTGATTCCGAATTCATCAGCAGGGGCTGTATCCGGTCTACGGCAGCGGCAAATATGGCTTCGTCCGTATCCATCCTTTCGAATTCATCCCACAGTCCCCTGTATTCAGCCTCCTGATCCTGGGGCAGCAGCGCAAATAATTTATCTGCAGCCGCCTGTTCACGTTCATCCTTGTCCAGATAACCCTGTTCATCGTATGCGAACGTATCGCCCGCATATATTTCGACAAGGTCATGTATCAGAACCATTTTGACGGTCTTCAGCATATCCGAGCCTTTGAAATATTCCGAAAGGATGACGACCATCATGGCGAGGTGCCAGGAGTGTTCCGAATCGTTTTCCCGCCGCGAACCGTCGGCAAGGTAATTGCGGCGCATGACGGATTTTACCTTATCGATCTCTATAATAAACTGCATCTGTTTGTTCAATCTTTCAAGCTCCATATGTATTACCTCTCTTTTGTACTTCTACCTTGCCTGTCTTTTTAATTGACTTATTGCCGCTTCTGCCGGTTCCATTGCCCCCGCCATAGCTTGTGCTCCTTCTCTCGGCCTCGAAGACGAAATACCCTCCGGCCTCGTGCACTTTCACGCCGCCGAAGACCGAAACGAGTTTATTTCTGTACCAGTCCCTGCGCTTTGTGACCATCAGCAGCCTGCCGCCTATTTTCAGGCGGTTGAAGCTCTTTTCTATAAACTTTTTGGCAACCGAGAAATCGGTATGATACGGAGGGTTCGATAATATCAGGTCAAATCCCGCCTCGTCCAAGGCTTCCAAGCCGTCGCTTCGAAGTACATGAACACCGCTGACGCCGTTTAGTCCGGCATTTTTAGATGAATACGCGACCGCTTCCTCATCCACGTCCACCATATATACATCAGACGGCTTGGTAAATTTAGCCGCAAGAATACCAACCACACCATAGCCGCATCCGAGGTCGAGGATCTTCTGCGATTCGGAAAACTCAACAAAAGACAGCATTGCCAGTGTTCCGGCGTCCATCTGCCTTGGCGAGAAAAGCTGCTGCGATGTTTCAAAAACAAGGTCTATTCCTTTTATGACTGTCTTGATCGACATAGAATCCTCAAAAAAACATTTTCCACGATGAAATATATTATAGCATAATGAAGATAAGTTTAACCATATGGGTATTAGACTGTTTTCGTACCCTCTATTACCGACATGCCGACCCATGTACGGGATCTCCATCTCCTCAGCATGAGGACGCCCCTCAGGCATTCATCGGCAGCAAATGCAAACCAAATCCCGGCCAAACCCATTTTCAACACGACTCCGAATACGTAGCACAGCGTTACGCTGACGCCCCACATGGACAGAATCGATATTATCATTGGGAACCTGACGTCGCCGGCGCCTCTCAGCGAGTTCCCTATGGCTAAATTTGCAGCCCTTCCTGTCTCGACCAGTATGTCGATCGCGAGTATCACGGAAACCATACCTATTATGGCCGTGTTGTGCGTAAAAATTCCGGTGATCTGCCGCCTGAAAGCAAATATGAGGACCGAGAAAACAAAATTGGACGCAATGCCCATTTTCAATGCACTTATGCAAACTTTATAAGCCTTGTTGTATTTGCCTGCGCCTACCAGCTGTCCGACCAGTATCTGCGAACCAAGTCCGAAGGAGCCGCCTAGCGTGGTTGAAAATACTGATATGCTCTGACCGTAAACCCTCGCAGTGATGGCATTGGCTCCGAACATCGTGACAATGTAGGTGGTCGCCATCTGTGCGAAATTATACGCCATCGACTCTCCGGCCGAAGGAACGCCGACCTTCAGCAGCATTTTGACGGTATCCCTGGGTATGGGCATGAAATCGCCAAACCTGAATTTGAGCCCTATCTTTCTGTAAACCATTATAAACAGGAAAATACCCGCAACCGCTTCACTGCCTACCATTGCGGCCGCCACGCCGGGAACGCCCAATACAGGCATGCCGAATGGCCTGTACAGAGAAACATAGCTGCCGAGCATATTGAGGATATTCATTGCAAAAGCCACATACATGGGTAGCTTGGTGTAGCCGAAGCTCCTCGATATGCCTGACAACACCGCCATAAATGCCTGCGTAAAGGTGAATGCGCCCGCGATTACAAGATATTGCCGCGCGTACTCCATAAGCTCGGGCGGAATGTTCATCAGCCGCAGTATGGGCACTGCCAGCAGCGACAGCATCAGGCTCATCGCAATCCCGAAGGCAACATTTATGGCGAGCGCTATATTTGCGACTTCGGCAGCCTTTTCCCTGTTTCCTGCGCCAATCAGCTGGCTCATTATAACAACTGTGCCCATACTGACGATACCGTACATAACCAGCACCAGGCTTATGATCTGGTTTGCTACTCCGACAGCGCCGACGGCGTCGTCGGAGAACTGGCCGAGCATGAAGATGTTCACGTTCCCGAGCAGCAGCCTCAGGAATGACTCGACGAAGATGGGCCATGACAGACTCACCAGTTTTAAGTTATATTCGCGCATGTCCAGGTCATGGCCCATTTTCATTTTGTCCCTCTCGGTCAAACCCTTGATCTTAAGTATATCTATTCTACTCTATTTCGTTATTTCAAAATACATGGTGCTTTCACCCTTGAACTGCAGCGCATCCTTGCCCGAAAGCGGCTCCATCCTTGTGCCGTCGGGATTCAGAGGATATACCTTTACGTCTGCGGCCTGTTTCCCTGTTATGGTAAGGCTTCCTTCGAGAGAATCAATGGTCACTGGCCCGCTGCCCTCATCGCGCATTATGCGGTAACCGTCCTTCAGTTCGAATTTCATGCCGAGGTTGCCGCACCAACCGAGCGCAACGAGGAGCAGGTGCGAAGACTCGTCGGTGTCCTTGTCGTCAAGCGATAGCAGCGAAAGCGTCATCATGTCGTTATTTACGTCAAAGCTGTATTTTCCGAGTTCCGCCTTGCCCTTGATGCTTCCTGACGCAGTTTTCAGCTGAGGCGTATTAATGTTGAATATGCTACTGCTGAAGTCAAAGCTGAGTTCTCCCGTATCCGACACAAGCTTGCTGTCATTGACAAGTCCCTGCTCGTGGGTCAGAAGCCCCCATCTCTTCATGGCGGCGTCAAGCGCATTGGAATAATTCCTGTAATCGGCGTCCATCGAATCTCCGTCCCTGATGATTTCGAAATTGCCGCCTGCATTTGCATGTCTGTCCAGGAATGCGTCGATGGCCTTGTAGTTCTGCGCCGCGTCTGCATAAGGGCTCCTCGAGAATATGAAGCCGTGATTTGCACTGGTATAGTCGCCGTTCGGAGTATTTCCGCTGGCAAGCGCAACATCGGCATTACCTTCATATTTCGGGCCGATGAACTTTGCGGCGACCCTCGATACATAGCTTGCATATCCGTAAGGCGCGATCCAATTACGCGGTACTGCATAAAGATCGCGTTCGGAATAGCAGACCTCAAGCAGGTTTTTGCCCGGGCTTACAAGTCCCTTCTGGAACATATATGAGCAAAGCGCTACCTGCCCCCAGGTCGCAGGATCGTTGTAGAGGTTGAAGGGCCCGCTCAGCTTGTAATCGTCATATTTATCCATATCGTTGAAGTGGTTGTAGCAGTACAGTACCATGCCGTCCCAATCCTGCAGGCTTGCATACGCCGCTACAAAAGGCAGGGCGTCGCTTCTGAAATCAGTGCCGTAAAGTATGTTCCACTCTGCAGCCATAAACGGCTTTTCAGTCACTCTGTCATGATTCAGCCTTGTTACGAGGTTGAGCTTGAACGGGCTGTCCACAACGGTCTTGCGCGGATCGGCCCCGATCATGTTCATATCGTGGAAATAAGGCGCTTCAGGCTTCATCGGGTCAGGATGGTTCCAGTATGCGTTGTCCTGATTGACGTCCGTATATCTGTCAAGGCTGTATATGTCAGCCGCTCCCTGGGCGTGATTCGAAATGTTGACCGGGCACTTCACTCCGAGTGAAAGCAGGTGGTCGCGCATGTCACGCGAAAAGTCGCACTGTATCTTCGTAAGGAATTCGCAGTAGTCGGCATACCTGACCGGTGAGCTCATACCCCTGTAGTCGGCCTTCCAGTCGACATACATCTGCGTGCCCTCGAGATGCTCGAGCCTCCTGACTGTTCCTTTCTCCGGGTCTTCGTCATCGAGCAGTGCACGCGTCCCGTCGTCCTTTGTCCAGGCATGGTCGAGCGCATTCCTTGACCCGTATTTTGCAAGCAGGTAGTTGTTGAAACGCCTGTCCAGCTCTTTGCGGTATGACGGCAGTCCTATCTCGTCGCGGCCTTCGTACCAGAAGATACCGTCTTCGTTCATTACCTGTACTACTGCCACAGCAGGATCGTCGAGGTATCTCAGGCCGGTGTACGGATTGGTGTGCCCGAGATATTCCGTCGCATATTCCTTCTGGAGCTCGATCAGCCTTCGGTTGAACACGTTCACCTGCTTGAAGTACTTCATCATCTCATCGGGGTAGTCGAGGCCGTCGTCAGGCAGGAATCCCCTGTAGCAGAACAGATCGAGCTGCATGTATATACCCTTCTGTTTGAGGCAGTAAAACAGGTAGTCGATCTTGTCGCGGCTTTCAGGATCGAAATTGCGTGAGTTCCCCTTTGAGTAATCAATCAGGAATTTGCCGTCCGCTTCCCTCCATGGGCGTGCATCCTCCGCGTGGATCCTGACAAAATTTACGCCGGCCTTTGAAAGCCTGTCAGCCAGAAGCTCCGAGTCCTTTTTCTTGAGGTAAAGGCTTGCAAAAGGCACATTGAAGCCATAAAAGCGTACCCTTTTGCCGCCGATGCTCATGTGGCCGTCCTTTACGCTCGCAAAGCCGTGCTTCCCCGCGGGTGCATCGAGCAGGAAGCTGAAGTCCAGAGCATCCCTGAACAGCATATCCTTTTTCATAACAAATGGTTGTTTCATAAGTTATCCCTCCTGATAAACCGGCTTGCTGCCGGTTAAGATTTTCAAGCCCTTACAATCTCAAAGTACATGGTACCGTTGCCATTGAAACTGACCGACGTATCTCCTTTAAGCGCGTCCATCCTGCTTCCGTCCGGATTGAGCGGATATACGATCACTCCATGGCCTCCGTTGGCTTTCCCTAAAGTCATTCTCCCCTCGAGAGAATCGATCGATACAGGGCCTTTGCCTGCGTTAAGCAGTATCCTGTTGCCGTCCTTCGTTTCGAACTTCATGTCGACATTGCCGCACCAGCCGAGCGCCACAAGAAGCAGATGCCCGGATTCGTCCGTATCCTTTCCGTCCAGTGACAGCAGCGAAAGCGTCATCCTCTTGTTGCCAACTTCGAAGCTGTATTTGCCCAGGTTGACTCTCCCCATGATATTCCCCGACACGGTTTTGACCTGCGGAGCATTTATACGGAAAATTCCTTTATTAAAATCGAAATCGAGTTCGTCCGTATCGGAAACGAGCCTGCTGTCATCGATAAGGCCCTGTTCCTGCGACAGCAGATCCCACTTCTTCAGCGAGGAATCGAGCACGTTGGAATAATTCCTGTAATCCTCGTCGACCCAGTCTCCGTTCGCTATTATCCTGAACTTGTCCCCCGCCTCTTCATGCAGCCTCAGGAACGAACCAAGCCCCTTGTATTTCTGCGCTCCGTCGACGTAATGGCTCCTCGAGTAGATCAAGCCGTGCTTTGCAGCACTATAATCCCCTGTGGGCGTATTGCCGCTGGCCAGCGCGACGTCCGCATTCCCTTCGTACTTCAGTCCGATGAACCTGGCAGCAATCCTGGAAACATAGCTGACATAGCCATAAGGCGCTATCCAGTTTCGCGGGACCGCATACAGGTCCCTTTCAGAATAGCAGACCTCAAGCAGGTTTCTGCCGGGGCTAATCAGGCCTTTCTGGAAGATGTACGAGCAAAGCGCAACCTGGCCCCATGTAGCGGGATCGTTGTACAGGTCGAAGGGACCTTCCAGTCTTGTATCATCATATTTATCCATGCTGTTCTCGTGGTGGTACGCATAAAGCACCAGACCGTCCCAGTCCTGCAGGCTGCCATAGGCGGCAACCATCGGCAGCGCGTCGCTCCTGAAGTCCGTGCCGTACAGTATGTTCCATTCCGCCGCTATGAAAGGCTTTCCAACGACTCTGTCATGGTTCAGCCTTGTAATGAGGTTGAGCTTGAACGGGCTGTCCACAACTGTTTGCCTGGGGTCGTTCTCGATCATGTTTTTGTCATGGTAATGCGGCGCCTCGGGCTTCAGCGGATCGGGATGGTTCCAGTAGGCATTGTCCTGGTTCACGTCCGTATACCTGTCTATACTGAATATATCAGCCGCTCCCTGCGCATGGTTCGATATGTCGATCGGGCATTTCACGCCTAACGAGAGCAGGTGGTCGCGCATCTCGCGCGTAAAGTCCAGCTGTATCTTTGTAAGAAATTCCGTATAGTCTGCATAGCGCGCCGGGGATGTGACTCCTCTGTAATCCGCCTTCCAGTCCACGTACATCTGTGTTCCCTCGAGGTGTTTAAGCCTCTTGACGGTTTCCTTTTCCGGGTCCTCGTCATCAAGCAGCGCATGCGTCCCGTCATCCTTTGTCCAGGCCTCGTCGAGCGCCTTCCTCGAGCCGTATTTGGCAAGCAGGTAGCGGTTGAACCTCATGTCGAGCTCATCCATGTATGAGGGTAGATGCGAACCGTCCCTGCAGCCCTCGTCCCAGAATATGCTGTTTTCATTCATGACCTGGATCAGCACTACTGCGGGATCATCTATGTACCTGAGGCCTGTGTATGGGTTGGTGCGCAGCAGGTATCTGTTTGCGTATTCCTTCTGCAGTTCGACCAGGCGGCGGTTAAAAATATATATCTGTTTGAAGAATTTGCAGAGTCCGTCCGGATAATCCAGATCGTCATCCGGCAGGTAACCACGCCTTACGAGCAGGTCAAGCTGCATGTAAATGCCCTTCTGCTTTAGGCAGTAGAACAGATAGTCCAGCTTGTCCATATTCTCGGGATCGAAATTGGTGGTATTGCCTTTAGAATAATCTATCAGCATGTGTTCCCCATCCAACGGGATGCAGTCGACCGCATGTATGCGGACAAAGTTTACCCCTGCCCTGGCAAGCCTTTCTGCTGTTATTTCAGCGTCACGTTTGGGGATGAAAAGGTTTTTGAAGGATATGTTGAAGCCGTAAAAGCGCGTGCGTTTGCCGCCGATCATGAAATGACCGTTTTCTATGCTAGCGAAGCCATATTTTCCGGCAGGCGCGTCAAGCAGATAACTGAAATCCAGCGCACCGCTGAACAACATATCCTTCTTCATCAGGAAAGGTTGTATCATATCGATTCCTCCTTTGGTAATAGTTTTTCTTCCGCACCGTCATTTATCCCGAAGCCTGCCTTTCTGCCAGATATCACAAGTATTAGAAAACTTGAGACGTATACGGCAAACAGGAAAATCACAGGATAGACCGGGGATATATCGAACAGAAGTCCTCCGACAAAGCCAGCAGGGAACATGCACAGCATGGATACAAGACTGAACAGTGAAAACACCTCTGTCCTCAATTCATCTTTTATGGTATTGGCAATCATGGTGTTGAGCACCGGCGTCATCGTATAAAGGCCCAATGCCCAGCATAGAACGCATACGAAAGCTACCTGCGGAACAGTCACCCTGGCGATGAGAAGCGCAAGGGCGCCGGTCGCATACATTGCCACGCTGAAGTACGCAGCCTTTCCCATATTCCTTATCCTTGGTATTATGATAAAAAATACGAAAAGCCCGACTGCAGTTGTAAAGAACGGAAACATCGAAATATACGAATCCGAGTAATGCAGCGCCTTAGTCAGAAAGGGGAAATAGTACAGGTTGTTTATGATTAAAGCAAATTGCAGCAGTATGTTCATGGAAAACAGCAATATGAGCTTTCGGTTTCCCAAAATGTAATGCGCCGGTTTTAAAAGGTTTTTGAACGGATTGCCAAGAGGGACTCTTTCAGCCATCAGTTTTCTTCCGACCGATGTCTCGCGGTAGAAAATAAGCTTGCAAACCGCGGCAGTGCCCATCGAGATGAATGCAAACATATATAATGCCCTGATGGCAGGTACCAGAGTCACCTTCTGGATAAGAAGCCCTGTTATCGGCACGAACAGACCGCATACGGAGCCAATTACGGAAGAAAAGCTGAAACCCCTGATCCTTTTATCCTGATCCACATCCTCGACCATAAAGCACTGGCTGGAAATATTGTTGATTACAGTAATGCAGTTTATGAGTGAAGCCAGAAGGAACATCCAGAAATTCGTGGCAAAGAAGTAAATGAGCATCGGAACGGACCAGCCCAGAAAATCAAGCACTCCTGTCGTGACCCTCCTGCCGAACCTGTTTATGATATAACCCGCGAAAATCGCAAGGATCGTTTTCAAAATAAAGCTTAACGAATTGATCAGACCTACTTTGGAAGCCGAAACTCCCTGGTTGATCATGTAAAGGCTCGCATACGAAACCACGAGCGTATTCGGTATAGACCACAGGGGCAGTACTGCCAGGCTGACTCTGACATTCCTCGGCATTTCCTTGAAATTTGCTGCAATCGTTGGCATACCTAGTCTTTTGACCCCTTAGCATTTAGTATATTTACTGCCATTTTAAAAGCTGAGCCGCCATGTTGTCATGACGGCTCGGCCTTCAAAATCAGATCATTTTACTTTTTTGACGAGAGGTAATCCGATATCTGTTTGCTGAGTTCGGTGTAGATCTTGTCTATACCTGCCGCTTTGAGCTTCGAATCGAGCTGCTTGTATGCTGCATCAACATCCTTGACTGCTCCGAGAGCTATCGGGTTGCTGTACTGGGTAAGAGTCTGGTTGCAGTTTGCAGCTTCAGTCTTGATATTATCAGTGTTCGGTGAGAACGCTGCCAGAGGATCAACACCAAGGAGATCCGGGATCCTGTTGTACAGATCGATATAGCTCTGTGTCCATGTTGTCAGAGGCAGGTGCAGGTTCTTGTTCGTGAACCAGAAACCGGCTGCATCCGGCGGATAAGTGTTCTTGTCGGCAGTCAGGCCTTCAGGAAGACCGATCTTTCCGTCTGCTGTCTTGACGTAGTTGACACCCTCTATACCGTAGTAAACAAGGTTCTCATATGTGGGATCCTCATCGATCAGATCCATTGCCATGAGTGTTCTCTGCCAGTTCTGCGATTTTGCCGCAATTGCGAATCCATTGTTGATGTAAGGATCGGCCATGTATTTGCCGCTCTTGCCGCCTACGACCGGAACAACGCCAACCTTGAAGCCTGCTGCTTCAGCCTGTGCTATGTTGCCCTGCAGGTCCATGGAGTTGCCGAAGCCGACTCCCGATTTGCCCTGTACGAATGAATCCTTGCTGCGTACTTTGTTTGCAAAAGCATTTTTGTTGATGTAGCCCGCATCATACCATGACTTGATTTTCTTTGCATTTGTAATGTTGATAGGTGCGATCTCCGGATCGTTTGTCGTGTAATAAAGCTTTCCGTCGCCGTCGAAGGGCTTGTAAGCGAGGCCTGAGCCACCGCCTGTTACCATCAGCGGGTCTTTCAGCTGATCATAGGCTTCAACGTTCAGAGCGCCGAACGGTGTTCCAAGATCGTAGTTTGATTCGAGGTTCAGCGGGATCATACCTTTTTCATTCTTCTTGATTGCCGCAAGATAAGGTTCAATATCAGAGAATTTCTTGATCTCGGGAACTCCGTATTTTACCCTGAGGTCTTCTCTGTACATGAATGACGGAACCTTCTTGTCAGGAGATGCTGTGGTGACCATGTACACTTTGCCGTTTATCTGGGCTTCCTGCATGGCAGTAGTATCCTTTATGGCTGACCAGTGCTTGGGCATGTATGTCTGCAGTATTTCGGGCGTTATCTCCATAAAGGCGCCCTTAGCTGCCTGCTGCGGATAGAACGACCACGGAGCGGTGAATATCCAGTCTATGTTTTCACCGGCGGCCAGGACCAGAGGATATTTTGACTGCATATCGCTCCACCCGATGTAGTTGATTTCCATCGTTGCGTTCAGATCCTTCTTCAGCTTGTCGTTCAATGCCTTCATGACATCATTGAAGCCGGCCGGAGCAGCTCCAAGCAGATAACCGGTGATTTTCACTTCCTGCGAAAGGTCTATTGTGGACTCGGCCGGAGCCGCAGTCGACCCTTGTGCAACGGTAGTCGCTGCTGTCGTATTCTGTGGCGCACCTTGCGGCTGGCCGCAGCCGGTCAGTAAAAGGGACGCAATGAGCGTTATCGACATCAACAGACTAAAAACCTTGAGCCTTTTCATAGTAAATCCTCCTCTAAATATTCTTTATTAATAACCGGTTTCCCGGTATTAACCCTTAACAGAACCTAGAGTTATACCTTTGACAAAGTATTTCTGTACAAAGGGGTAAGCCAGCAGTATCGGCACCGTGGATATAACAGTCAGGGCAAGCTTCAGCGACTCCTGAGGAAGTACGACTGATGATGCGTTGGCAACAACGTTCGAAGAAATATTTACACTTGAGATGATGTTGTACAAAACATACTGCAGAGGAAACAGCTTCTGTTTCTCAACGAACATCATTGGAGTCCACCAGTCGTTCCAGTAACCCAGCGCAGTAAACAGGCCGATGGAGGCCAGCGCAGGTTTTGACAGCGGAAGAATTATCCTGAGGTATATCGTGAAATCTCCAGCACCGTCTATCTTGGCCGATTCATTCAAAGAATCGGGTATGGAGCCGCGAATGAAATTTCTCAAAATCAGGATGTTCATTGCACTGAACATCGGTACCAGAAGCAGAACAAGCAGAGTGTTCTTCAGGTGGTAAACGCTTGAAAGTATGATGTAGTACGAAGCAAGACCGCCGTTGAACAAGGTGGTGAAGTATATGAAAAACGCCAATCCGTTCCTGTATTTCACGTCCTTCCGGTACATGACATATGCCGCCATCGAAGCGATAAGCAGGGATATGGTCGTACCTACGATCGTAATGAAAAGCGTCACACCATAAGCTCTCAAAATGGTCTCAGGCGACCTGAAAACCAGGGAATATGCATCAAACGATATCTGCTTCGGGATAATGGTGTATCCATTGTTGATGATGGAGTTCTCCGAAGCAAATGAATTCACTATCAGTATGATAAATGGGAAAAGAGTGAATAATGCGATAATTCCTACTACAAAATATGAAATTGCTGCAAATGCTATCTGATCTTTTGCTTTCCTCATCTGGTCACACCCCCTTTAGAACAGTGCCGATTCACTGTCTACCTTTCTGACTATAGAATTGACTACCATGATTACCACAAAGCAGAGAACAGACTGGTAGAAACCTGCAGCCGAGGCCATGCCGAAGTCCTGCGTGCCCATCAGGGACCTGAATACCAGCGTGTCTATGATATCGGTGGCGTCCATCAGAAGTCCGTTGTTTCCGATCAGGTTGTAGAACATATCGAATTCGCCCCTCAATATCCTGCCGATGCCCAGCAGTATGAGCATTATCATGGTAGGCTTGAGCAGCGGGATCGTAATCCTGGTGATCTTCTGGAATGCATTGCATCCGTCAATCGTCGCAGCTTCGTAACACTCCTGGTCGATGCCCGATATGGCAGCAAGATACAGCACGCTTCCGAAACCGACCCACTTCCACAGGTACATCACAGGAAGCAGCAGATACCAGTAGCCCGGGTTGCTGTAAATATCGACCGGCTGTTGCCCGAACGTTTTCAATATGTTGTTGATAAGTCCGTAATCATAGTTAAACAGATTGTATACGAACGCCGATACCACGACCCAGGAAATAAAGTAAGGAAGAAACATAAAAGACTGCGACAGCTTCTTGAAATGCTTGTTGGACATTTCCGAGATCATTATGGCGACCATTATCGAAAACAACGTATATACAGCTAAAAAAGTAACGTTGTACATAATAGTATTGGTCGTTACCTGCCAAGCCTTGCCTGATGCAAAAAAGAACCTGAAATTGTCAAAGCCGTTCCATGGGCTGAACAATATACCGCCCTGGTAGTTGAAATCCTTAAAGGCTACGATTATGCCACCCATCGGTATATAGGCAAAAAGTATATAGAACAAGGCTAGAGGCAGAAACATGATATATAGTACCTTATTACGTACAATCTCATGAAAAAAGCCTGCTGCTTTACCCGATAATTTCATAGCTTCACTCCCAGTGATGTTTTATTTACAAGCTAATGATACTTTTTTAAATGCGGTGTTTAAACACAACAAACCTACGATGTTCTTTGTTATATTATTTTCTTTTTTCGCCGAGTCAATACAATTTATGGAACGCGATAAATAATGTTTATTGAAAAGTCTTATGCTATAATAAACTAATAAATAAGTTAGGAGCTTGGTATGCTGAGAGTCATAATAGCGGACGATGAAATAACAACAAGGGAAAGCCTCAAGGAGTACGTCGGCTGGGACACTTTCGGAATAGACGAGGTGCTGACGGCGAAGGACGGTCTGGATGCGCTCGAACTTGCTGAAAAAGGGAAACCCGATATACTGGTGACAGATGTAAGGATGCCAAAAATGGACGGAATAGCGCTCGCGACCAGGATCAGGGAACAATATCCCGACTGCAGGATCATTTTCATCAGCGGCTACTCGGATAAGGAATACCTCAAATCAGCGATACATCTAAAAGCCGTAAGTTATATAGAAAAACCGATAGATCTGGCCGAAGTCGAAGCCGTGGTCGGTCAGGCAGTGGAATCATACCGGGAGGAAGAGAACAGAAAAAAGGACGCGGAACGGCTTCAGAGCAGTCTGAAGCAGACAAGGCCGCTGATCCGCCAGAAAATCGCGTTGGACCTGATCAAGGGAAATACGGATTTGGAAAAGCTGTCAGTCAAATATGACGATCCGACATTGGAGCTTTCCGGGACAAGCCCCTTCATATGCTGCTGTATAAGGCTCAATTGGAAACCTGACATGGACGAAAAGGCGAAAAGCGATCATAGATATAAAATACTTGAATTATTTGGCGACAACGGGGTTTTTAATCAGTCTTCGGTCATAGCCGGCATTACTCCCGAAGATACCGTTGTACTTATCCTGTCTGGCCAATCGGCAAAAAGCCCGGATTCATCCGGTTTGCCCGACACTGTCCTAAAAAGGGTCAACGCAGTTGCGGGCGGCGCATACTCAATTTCGCTCGGTATAGGCGCAGAAGTCAATTCCATATCCGGACTCGTTCAGACATATAATCAGGCGGCGACCTCGCTCAATATGCAGTTTTACTACGGGAGCAACAGAATATATTATTACAGTGCCGTTTCAAACAAAAAATTCACAGCGGATAGCTACCTTTTTACCGACTTTCAGAAATCACTTAAAAAGGATGACATGAAGGGGGCCCTTGAACTTGTGAAAAGGCTTACCCAAAGCATCAGGACAGTCGGCGATCCCAATATCGACCATATCAAGAATATTTATTTCAACCTGCTGTTGTTCATATTCGAAGCTGCGCACGACAGAAACCTGATCGAACCGGTCGACGAGAACGATAAAACGTATATCTGGCAGGAAATAGACAATATAAGCAGTCTTTCGGAATGCTCCGACTATATATACGCCAGCATTTCCACCGTCTTCAGTAAACTGGACAATTCAGACAGCGTTAAAAGAAAAGTTTATGAAATAACAAAATATATAAAGGAGAATTATCCCAACAAGGATCTCTCGATACAGATGATCGCTGACAATGTCCATTTCAGCCAGACATACCTCTGCTCCTTTTTCAAAAAATCCACAGGCAATACGCTGAACGAATACATTACGGATGTCAGGATCGAAAAGGCGAAGAAACTGCTTCAGGACAACAGCATAAAGCTCTACGAAGTGGCTCTGAGGATAGGTTTCACAGACTCCAACTACTTTTCGACATTATTCAAGAAAGTGGTCGGATGTTCACCGTCTGAATACCGGGAAAAATACAGATTATGATAAGAACATTCATCAATTGGATAAACGACCAAAGCATACGGTATAAGCTTTTTATCACCTATCTGGCATTGATAACGCTTCCCATATGCCTGTTTCTTGTCATCAACATCTACTATACCACGTATAAAGCCGAACAGCAGACATTGTACTCGCTTCAGCAGGTACAAAGTCAGACGAAATCCTTTCTCGAATTCAAGGCGGAGTCGGCCAAAAACCTGCTGGATACGCTTGTCCTGAATGAAACCGTGATGGAGATCTCAACGAAGGAAAAAGCATATTACGAGGAAAACATCGGCTACTGGATAAGTGACAGCGCAAGGCTGACAAAGGTGTTTTACATAAGCCAGTTCAACCCGGACATAACTGCAGTTACATTTTATATGAGAAGCGGGCTTGCTTCGATTACCGAGACGGATGAGTACAAAAGTCTGAGCAACGTCGAAGGCACGAGTTGGTTCAAAAACCTTATAAAAAGCGGCAACAAGGTCCAGTGGGTAAAAGAGCCCACGGACGTAAAAACGGGTAGCGGAGAAACGATCTCGGCGGTCAAGGGTATCATAAACGCGCAGGATATAAACAGCATATCAGGAGCGATCAGGCTCGATATACCGGTCAGTATTCTGAGCACCGCACTCGACCGGTCGCTGCTTACAAAATCCACTTCGTCCTATCTGCTGAACAGCAATAACGAAATAATCTGTTCATCGTCATCAAGCAGCAAGGCCGACGTACCGGGATTCGTAAAAAGCTTCGGGAACAAAAATCCCACAGGCGGCTGGATCCGTGAAAAAATATCGGGCCAGGAATACCTGCTCGGGACCCAGTCGATAAAAAATACCGACTGGAGACTCATATCGGCAGTACCGTACAAGGATATCCGGATGGTCAGCGATACCACGAGGCGGCAGATGCTGCTGATCCTCCTGATCGTTGCTCCTCTTACGCTCCCACTGTCCTTTATCGTTTCCGCTTCTGCGACAAAACGGATAAGAAAGCTGATAGCCCATATGCGCAAAGCCGTAGACGGCGATTTCAACATCAGCATACTTCCGTCCAGCAATGATGAAATAGGTCAGCTCACAAGGAATTTCAACTATATGCTGACAAAGATATCCATGCTGATCGACGAAAAATTTGAAATGGGCCAGGAATTGAAGAGCCTTGAGCTCAAATCGCTGCAGGCACAGATCAATCCTCACTTCCTGTATAACACGCTGGATCTTATCTACTGGATCTCCATCAAAAACAACTCGCCGGAAGCGGGCCGTCTGGTAAAGTCGCTCAGTAAATTTTACAAGCTCAGTCTCAGTAACGGCAAGGATGTAGTAACGATAAGGAACGAGGTCGAGCATGTGGAAGCATACGTTCAGATCCAGAATATGAGGTTTGAGGACAAGATCAGGCTTGTGGTGGATATACCTGAAGATATATACGCCTATTCCATTCCCAAGATCATCCTGCAGCCGCTGGTCGAAAATTCGATAATACACGGAATACTCGAAAATGACGGGGAAGAAGGCACAATAAGCATATCCGGTAAATTCTCCGGTGAGGATATAATACTCAGCGTGCACGATGACGGAGCCGGCATGCCCGAGGAAGTATTGAGCGATATCCCTGAATCAAACGAATCCCACGGCTATGGCGTAAGAAACATAGACGAAAGGCTTAAATTATATTTTGGAAAAGAATACGGCCTGTCATACAGCAGCGAAGCAAATATCGGGACTACAGTCGAAATAAGGATCAGGGCAATCCGCGCATAACACGGGCTTATCGTGGTTAACAATGGCTTACCGCGGTCCCTGGCGGATCGTCCGCCGGCGTAATGTCCGCCGGCTTGTTTGTAATGCTACCATGGCATGATTTCACCGTTTTGACGCATATACATCTGATCCTGCGGGATGCCGCCAATATTGAGGGCTATATCGATAATGCCGTCGGCGCTCTCCTCGGGCGATACGGAATATTTGCTCTTAAAGGATTCAGACCCGCCCATACTGGTCCTGACCCAGCCGGGATGTATGGCGATCACTCTTGCCGAGCGGTCCCATAGCTCATTGGACAATATTTTTGTTCCCATGTTCAGCGCCGCCTTCGACATGCAGTATGAATACTCCTGCTTGCGACGGCAGGCGCCTATGCTTCCGGCTTCGGAAGAAACGTTGACCACGAGGCTGCCTTTTTGAATGAGCGGCAACAGTGCCTTACAAACACGCATGGCGCCTACCGCGTTGACATTGTACATCTGCATGCAGGCGTCGAGGTCCGTACCTGCAAGGCCTGTCTTATCAAAATTGTGTACTCCGGCGACATTATACAGGATATCTATCTGTTTTCCTTCAGTCAGTATTTCTTTCACTGCATTTGCAACGCTTTGCGACGAACTTATGTCGCATATTGATACCTTGAGGTTCTTCGACAGCCCGGCCAGGCCGGCGAGCTCGTCCGTCATATGTCGAGCCAGCGCATAGACAACGTCTCCCCTTCCAACATGCTTCACAGAGATGCTGTAACCCAGCCCTCGTCCTGCGCCGGTTACTACTACAATCTTTTCCATCTGTAAAACCTCCGTTCCGGTTATTTTTGCAAACTTTTAAGATAAGCGTCTATCTGCCTTTGCTGTTCCTGAATGATCCTGTCATTTCCGGCAGCTTTATATTTCTCCGCCAGATTCCTGACGTCTTCCACAGTATTATTGGTGAACCCAAGTGCAATAACTTTGTAATCCGTCTTCCAGATACTTATGACGGCCTCTATCTCATTTTTCACATTCCTGTCGTCAAATTCAAAGCTCTGCAGCGGATTCAAACAGGCCACCTTTTCCCATGCGCTTCGGATCTCGTCATAATTCGGGATGCCGCCTTCAACATGCTTGACAAACCTGTCGTCCCTCCAGCCCCAGTTGCTGTTGTTATCGATCGGGTATTTCGCCGTTTTCAGGAGCGGCCTGATATTTTTGTCTGCAGTTTTCTCATAGTGGACGCCTTCTATGCCATAAGTCACCAGATCCGCATAACGCTCGTCATTTCTGACACGATCCAGGAACATCAAGGCTCTCTCCGGGTTCTTGCTGTTCGCGTTGATCCCCATGCCGTTCTGTATGTAGGGCTTTATAGCCACGCCCCCGCCGTTCATACCGTCATATACTCTGATGTCCCATTCCGGGTGCAGGATGGACAAAGAAGAATAGACGCCGTTAGCTGTGGAAAGGTTCATGATAGCCGATGCACTTCTGCCGTTTATGAAGGATTCCTTCACGGTCATCTTATTCACAAGAGCGCTTCCTGACCAGTAGCCCCTGTCCTTCCATACCTTCATCTTCCTGGCAAAATCAAGGAATTCGGGTGTTTCGACAAGGCTCACCACCCTGCCCGGATCTGTACCGCTTAGATCATAGAAGTGGTTAAGCTGCTGCGGTTCAAGATAATCCAGGTTATGAGGGGCGAGGACTTCAAATCTAAGCAATATGTCAAAATCCATATCCGAGCCAATATCAAGCGGTATGAGCTGCTTTTCGTTCCTTGCCACCGCATCGAGGTATTCGCCGAAATCCTGCTGGTTTCTGATCGCACTTATGCCGTACTTGTCCATCAGGTCGCCTCTGACCATATAAACGTAGGAGTTCAGTTCCCTGTAATTCATCGGGAGCATGTATACCTTTCCGTTGACTTTAGCCTGATCCCATGCTTCCGGGTAAATCGAGTCCGAAGTCATCGGTGCATACTTTGCCAGCATGTCGCGCGTGATCTCAAGGAATCCCCCTTTGGTAGCCTGATTGTTGTAGTAGCACCAGTTGGCGGTAAAGATAAGATCGAAGTTATCCCCCGAGGCGAATACCAGGGGGTATTTCTGCATGTAATCGCCCCAGCCCATGAATTTCACTTTTACCGTGGCGTTGATATCGTTCCTGAGAAGGTTGTTGACGTGTTCGTATACAAGATCGAAATCGTTGGATTTGTCACCGACAAGGTACATGCTGAGTTCGACCGGTTCCGACACATCGGCATTGCCGTTTCCGGCAGTTATGTAACTTCCATCCGCGGTCCCGGTCTGCCCTGACGTACCTTCACCGGACTGCTGCCCGGAACCGCTGCAGCCTGAGATCGAAATAAAGAGAAGAAAGTTCAGGGCAATTATCAGGATAAACTTTTTTACGATTTTCTCCATTGAAACCCCTCCCCGCAGCCACCTTATGTGGACAAAGCTATTATACTATAATATACTAATAGCATGATAAATGTAATGAAAAATTATTTGATGAAATTCATCAATAATCTTAACTTCAGAACCAAGCTGATGTTTACATATTTCATTTTTATCATCATTCCTCTGGGTTTGCTGACTTTCATATCATACGGTCAGGTATCGAAGACTATTGAAGGCCTGGTGCTTTACTCTGCAAAGCAAAATTTCGGGCAGACGTTCTCTTTCATTAATTATAAAGTAGGTAAAATTATCGATACATCCGATATCATTTCCGTTGACCGAAATCTGACCGACATATTGACAAAGCCCCTTTCAGACTACAGCTATTCACAGCAGATCCGGGACGCCCAGGACCTCAGCACTCTGTACCTTACTCCGTACCAGAACGATGAAGATATATACAGGGTTAGGCTTTATGTCCGCGACGAGCTGATATATGCCAAAGAGAATGTCAATCTTTTCGGCATGTCGGAAATAAAGGACTCCCAATGGTACAAGCTTTTGGTGTCGAGGAAGGAGAAGCTCCTCTGGTGCCCGAGTTATTATTTTAAAAGTGAAAGCAGTGATGTGCCCGTAGTTTCCGCCGCAAGAATGATCCGCGACCCCAACAACTATAACAGTATCATAGGCGTCTTCAGGATAGATATGGATGAGCAGGATCTGAGGGATATAGTAAAAAAGGCCAATATAACGCAAAAGGGCGTGGCTTACCTGCAGAATACCGAAGGTGCAGTCATAACAAGCTCGGATTATGATGCGATGAAAAAGTATGAAGTGGATCCCGCTTTCAGCATAGAGCTCTCAAAAAAGGAAAATGCGTGGCAGGAAACCACGCTGAAAGGCAGCAGACTACTCGTCGGCAGCCGCAAAGTCCAGGGGACCGACTGGATGCTGGTTTCGATCATTCCATACGAAGAAATACTCTCGACCGGCAACACCATACGCAAACAAATGCTCGTCCTGCTGTTCGTACTGGCGACGGCAGCCTATATCATCGCATACTACATTTCGGGTTCGAACACCAAAAGGATCAGCCAGCTCATCAGGAAAATGAGAAAAGCACAGAAGGGAGATCTCGAATTGATAAAGGTCTCACCGAGCAGGGATGAAATAGGCGAGCTGATGGAAAACTTCAATTTCATGATACAGAAAATAGAAGTACTGATAAAGGAACAGTATAAATCGGGGCAGGAAATAAAGAGCGCCGAACTGAAGGCTCTGCAGGCACAGATAAACCCTCACTTTTTATATAACACGCTAGACCTGATCAATTGGACGGCCATCAGGAACAAAGTGCCTGAAATATCTTCGCTGGTCCAGTCCCTTTCCAGGTTCTACAAGCTCAGCCTCAACAAGGGAAGGGACATAGTGCCGATATCGGATGAGATCAAACATGTAGGACTTTATGTCGATATCCAGAACAGGAGATTCGAAAACAGGATCGCTCTGCATGTAAACATCGATAGGGAAGTGCTCGGCTATTACATCCTGAAGACCATACTGCAGCCAATCGTTGAAAATTCCATAATGCACGGCATCCTCGAAAAGGAGGACAAATCGGGCAATATAAACATCACAGGGACGGCGGCTGCCGGTTCGGTCATTTTAAAAGTGCATGATGACGGTATCGGAATGGATAAAGAGACAATAGACGATATACTGAATTCCTCGCCAGACGAAAACCACGGCTACGGGGTCATGAACATCAACAACAGGCTAAGACTGTACTACGGTCAGGAATACGGCCTTGCTTTCAGGAGCGAGCCCGGCCTGGGTACAGAGGTGGAGATCAGGATCCCAGTGGTAAAAGAGCTGCAGGAGGAATACGAATAAAGAAAAACCTGGGACATTTTATTTTGCCAGGAATTCCTTTATGCAATCCACGACGAATTTGTGGTCCGCATCATCCGTATCCGTCAGGCCGGATACGGTAACAGTGCCTATAAAGCCTGCGTTCTTGACGATTATCGGGAACGAACCACTGTACGGGGCATAGCCATCGCTGCCTATAGGCCATGCCGGATCTATAGCCACACCCCTGCCCCGCCAATACAAGCCTACATAGTAGGAACTTCTGCCGAAACGGTTCACAGCCCTTGCCTTGCCCGCAACCCAATATTCGTTATCAGGACTCGTACCTTCCAAAGCATGGTAAAACAGCTTTTGACCGTTTTTTACGATATCTATGACTATAGCATGCTTTTTCTCCTTGGCTCTCTCCACCATCAGCAGTCCGAGCTGCAAAGCAGTCTCGTTTGTAAATACCGGAAACTGCAGTGTCTCTTCCTGTCTTATCAGTTCCATTAATAATTCCTGATTGTTTCCCATATCTTCACCCCGTCAGTATGTTTTACAGCCTGATATTTCTGTTTTCAGCGAGCCGAACTGCATATTCCATCGAGCTGACAAGGCTCGCCTCGGACGCTTCATTGAGACCTGCCTTGTCAAAGGCGGTGCCGTGGTCGACTGAAGTCCTGATGATCGGAAGTCCGAGCGTTATATTGACACCGTTGGTATTCCATCTGCCGGTCTCTTCATTCCATCTTAGGCCCGAAAGCTTGAGGGGGATATGACCCTGGTCGTGGTACATCGCGACTACGATATCGTACCACCCTCCCTTTGCCTTGGAGAAAATGCTGTCCGGCGGTAATGGGCCTTCGGCATTGATCCCCGATGCAACCGCTTCCCTGACTGCGGGCGCGATCTCATCTATTTCCTCCCTGCCGAAAAGTCCGTTTTCACCGGCATGGGGGTTGAGCCCTGCAACTCCGATCCTGGGCTCGCCGATGCCCATCCTTCTGCACGCGTCACTGGCAAGCTTTATCACCTTGAGGACCCTGTCCTTTTTTACCCTGTCGCAGGCTTCCCTCAACGAAACATGGGTGGATACGTGCACGACCCTCAGGTCATTGTCTGCAAGCATCATGGTATAATCGCGGGTATCCGTAAAATGTGCATAGATCTCCGTATGCCCCGAATAATGATGCCCTGCAAGGTTTATGGCTTCCTTGTTGATCGGACCTGTTACCGTCGCGTCGATCTCCCTGTCCATTGCCAGGCCTATAACTTTCCTGACCGCTTCAAAGGCAGCATTTCCGGCCATAGCCGACACCTTGCCGTACTCAAGCTTCTTCATATCTACGTTTTCCAGATCGTACACGTCGATACAACCGTATTGGAAGCCAGCCACGTCGACCCTTTCCGCTGCATTCACAGTGAACGGCAGCCCGGTTATCCTGACCGCGTCTTTTATTACACCTGCGTCTCCTATGATAACAGGACGGCAGATATCATAAAGCTCTTTGTGTCCCAATGCCTTCACGGCGATCTCAGGTCCGACCCCGGCCGGGTCTCCCATTGTTATACCCAAAACAGGTCTCGATTCCGACATTCAGTGCTCCTATAAAAATTTGTATATGGTAGTAAACCTGTATTCATCACCGGCTTTTAGTACAGGCGACGGAAAATGCTTATGCTTCATGGCATTGGGGAAATACTGCGTCTCCAGACACAATCCGCTTCTCTTGTTATATACGGCGCCGCCCTTGCCTTTCGAACCTTTGAGGAAGTTACCGGAATAAAACTGAACTCCCGGCTTGTCAGTATATACTTCCATCCGGCGTCCCGACTCAGGGTCATACAGCACGGCTGCAAATTCCGGTTTATTGCCGCTTACCTTCAGTACCCAGTTATGATCGTAGCCCTTGCCGCATGCTATCTGTTCGTCGGGGCTGTCTATGTCTTCACCTACCGGCGTCAAAACAGTGAAGTCCATCGGCGTGCCTTTTACGTCCCTGATCTCACCCGTAGGTATACCCTCGTCATCGATGACCGTAAATTTGTCGGCGTTTATCCTGAGTTGGTGTTTTAAGATGCTTCCGTGCTCATGACCTGACAGATCAAAATAGGAATGGTTGGTAAGATTTACGACAGTATCCTTGTCCGACACCGCGAAATAATCAATTTTCAGTTCATTTGCGTCGGTCAGGGTATACACTACCTTGACGTCGAGATTCCCCGGATAGTTTTCCTCTCCGTCGGGACTCCTGTATTTCAATTGAAGCGCCTGTCCGTCAGGCCCGTCTATTATCTCCGACTGCCAGACGGCCTTGTCAAAGCCCTTGACTCCGCCATGCAGATGGTTTCCGTTATCGTTTTTCGCCAGATGATATACTTTTCCGTTAAGTTCGAATTCGGCGTCCTCTATCCTGTTTGCATGTCTTCCGACAAGCGCCCCGAGGAAAACATCCCCTTCGATATACTGTTCCAGTGTGTCGTATCCCAATGCTACGTCAGCTGTCTTTCCGTTTTTGCCGGAGACCTCTATCGACACTATGGTGCCACCGTAATCGATGATCCCGACCTTCATGCCGGATGAATTGTCCAGCGAATAGATATGTACCTTCGTGCCGTCCTTCATGCTGCCATAATATTTCTTTTCGATACTCATAAACTTCTCTCCGTTCCGGATAAGATTTTCCTCACTATTATAGCACAGTTTGCCGGAAACAAGGAGATTTTATGCTATTCCTCCAATACTTTTACAGCATAGCCGGGCCACTCGACCGACAGCATCGCATACAGGAATTCATCCCACCAGATCGGTTCTCCGGACGGAGTTTTCTTTATCGAGGCACAGCGCAGTGAACGGCCTTCCCGCCTCATTCCAAGGCGTTCAAGCAGCTTCCATGAAGCTTCGTTGTCGGGACTGCACTTGGCGATGACACGGTATACGCCCATTACCCTGAAGGCATACTCGAGTACTGCCTTGCAGGCCTCGGTAGCATAGCCTCTTCCATAATAGTCATTATTGAATATATAGCCGAGCATCCATGTATTGAAGGCTTCGGGCTGTTCCTTGCCAAAGTATACGTGGCCGATCATCTTACCTGTGTCCGCAAGCTCGCAGGCCCAGAAGCTATTGCCCCGGGAAAGTTCAATGGCTGCTTTCCTCATACCTTCGTCGCTTGTGTCCCATGCGCTTTCGAACCGCATCACCTCTTCGCGTGACAGGTATTCCTGAAGATCCTTCCAGTCTTCGCCCCTGAAATTCCTGACCAAAAGCCTGTCGGTCTCAATTTTTATCATTCTGAGTTCCTCCTTGCCCCGATGGCTATCCAATCCCCGCCCCCGGTATATTTGACACCGGCAAGGTCATTCCAAACATAATCCGCCTCGAACCCGGCATTTTTCAGGATAGCCCTTATCGTACCAAGGTCATAGTCGTGGAACCAGTTGCGGTAGACTGCCGCACCGTTTTCATCCGCCACGATGTACTGATTGAGCCATAGATCGGCGTCAGGATAATCGAAGCCCTGTTCAAGAACGAGGTGCCTGCCCGGACGCCAGAACCCGCCATTGCTCACATACCAGCCGTTTTTGAGTCCTATTTTTCCCTTGAGGTCTCTCGTCGTTATGTCAAATATAAAAATGCCGTCCTTTTTCAACGCTCTATGCACTATCTCGAGCAGCCGGTCCCTTTTGTCATCCGAAAAAGTATCAAGCTCCCCATAAACCTGGATGACAGCATCAAATTCGTCAATATAATCGATATCAAAGAAATCGAGTTTTTCATACTTGATATTGAGCCCTGCCTCTTCAGCACATTTGCGGGCATGGTCGAGCGATCTCTGCGAAATGTCAACGCCGGTCACAACAGCGCCTTCCTTGCTCAACATCTGTGCATACAGTCCCGGACCGCATCCTAAGTCCAGCACCTTCGTACCCGGCTTTATTATCTCCGAATCGAACAAATGGCGTACCGTTTGTATGATCGTCTCCATTCTCCTGCTGGCCCCGTCGATATCCGGCTGCAAATGTGATTCCAGCATACTTTTGGATATGTGAGGATCGTCCCAGAAGGCAAGTCTTTCGGAAGGACCATCCGCCTCGCCTTTGGGAACCAGCCTGAAACCCGGCTCGTACGGAGCCGGCTTTATGCTGCACTTGTTTATAAGCTCCAATAATTCACCGTTAATCATTCAATCTACCCTTCCGTCATCCACATCAAAAATCGAGGGAAATCTGACGATCCCCGGTTTGATCCGTCCGCTCCGCACCTGTTCGCAGTATTGCGCGATCGGGCTGTTCTCGCCAAGCACCTTTATCATGAAAGCACTGTAAGCATTCCTTTCATCCATCATCGTCGGCTTTTCGTTCTCATCCCATAAGCTCGTAAACATTTCAACAGGCAGGGATATATGCAGTTCTCCCCCCGCATCGCCATATCTGCTCCATGCCAGCCAGGCCAATATCTCAGGAACATCCTCTTTATTCGCGAGCAATTCCTTTATTATCAGCGGTGTGGTCAGTACGTACCTTACATAGCCCAAAATCCTGTCACCCCTGGAGATCATGGAGCAACGGCATTTGAAGCATGTGTTCATCCATTCGCATATAGTATTGCCCGGGTATAATGCCAAAGAGCTTTCATCGTACTGTTCGTGCCATGCCTTTGTGATCCACGTCATATCCTGCCCGGTGACCGGCCTTTCGGTCAAATTACTGCCGTCGAACCCTGCAACACGTATGCTTAGCTTTGTACCGGCTTCAGAAAACGTTTTCGTTTCGTACCCGAATCTCGGATAATACGTGTCATGCCCACAGAGCAGCGAAAACCCGAACCCCTTCTGTTTCAACCTTCTATGGCCCTCTTCTATCAGTGCCCCGCCAATGCCTGTCTTTTGGAACTCAGGCCTTACAGCTATCGGGCCCAGAACGGCGCCGGCCTGTTTCCTGCCAAGGACGACAAAATCGAATGGAGAAAATAGGGCATGCCCGGCGATCCGGCCGTCAACTTCAGCCACCAGCGACAGTTCCGGATCAAACAGGGAATTGTGCCGCAGAAGGTCTACAAAAACAGGCTCGGAAACATAAGGATTATCCGGATGCCATCCAAGAAAAGCTTCATAATTGACATTCGCGACAGCATTATAGTCTGCAGTCTGCTCGCTGCGCACTGTTACATTCATAACTTTACACCTCTCTGTCCTGCAGGAGCTTTTTCTCCTCCTGCCTGCGCTTTTTCTTGTTCTTCAGGTCATTTTCCCGGACTCTTGTCCTGGGATTGATATCCCAGCTGTTACGAATCTGCTTTATAAAATCGAATGCCGTTTTTTCCTTTTTCTTCATATGTCAACACCTGCTCCTCCAAAACCTCTGCCTCTGCGCCGCCGCCATCAAAGCTGCTTTTACCGTTACCTTTTCCGCTGCGCCGCCGATGCGCCTTCCGCAGCCCGCACGGTTATAAAAACATAAACCTGCAGGCAAAAATCCTGCAGGTTTATAGTGTTCTGCAATAATTTAATTATATGGGCGGTTCCAGAATTAGTCAATCGGAGCACTTTTTTATAACTATTCTTTACATTTAATTGTAACCCGTCGTTCGGGCGACTATAATATAATTGTATTCTCACAGGGAAGGGACGATCTTAGTATGGAATACATATCCGCTTCAGAAGCTTCTGAAAAGTGGGGCGTCTCTCTCAGGCAGGTTCAGCGGCTTTTGGCCGACAACCGGATACCCCGTGCAAAAAAATATGGAAGGTCATGGATGATACCATATGATGCGGGAAAACCGGCCGATCCTCGCAGAGAAAGGAAGCTTCCGAATAAATCGTTATCGGCGGAACTGTCCTATATTATCGCATCCACCACGATTCCTGCACCAGGCAATAATCCCGACTCGATACTGGACGTCATAGATGATGAAATGTTACGGCTTCAATACGAGGGCGAGCTCGCGTATCTGAGAGGCGATTTCAAGCGTACAATGCACTGCTTTTACAAGGCCTCGCAAAACGAGGCGTCAAAACTCCGCGCCTGTCCGGTAGCGATAGCGGCGGCTATCAGCATGGGGGATTATCATTTCTACAAAGAGGTGGAAACTTATCTCAAAGGGTGTATGAAAGCCAATAAGAACAGCATAGTACCCGTTTTCGCGGAGTTGGCGCTTGCTACCGCCGCCGTGAGCGTAATTGCGCCGAATATGGCTCCCGATTGGCTGAAGGAGGGGGATTTCAGCGCTCTTCCGGCGCAGGCAAGGCCGGATGCTCTCTATTTGCGCACAAAGTATTTTCAGTGTTTGGGCAGGTATGAGTCCATGCTTGCCGTGGCGCAAACCTCACTTGCTCTTTGCGCTACGGAACAGGGGATCACGGTGACTGACATTTATCTGCGGCTGATGTGCGCAGTTGCCTGCTTCTCTCTCGGACGCGCGGATGAGGCCAAGCGCTATTTGCTGGATGTCATGCGCATCGCTCTGCCCCACGGCTTTATCACTCCTTTTGCGGAGGTCGTTACCGCGCTTGGTGGATTGATGGAGCAGTGCCTGGAGCAGGTGTATCCCAATTACTACGATGCCGTAATCGGGCAATGGAAGCGCACGTGGAAAAACTGGATTTCCTTTCATAATCAGTTCACAAATGACAACATCACTCTCATATTGTCTTTGAGGGAATATCACCTGGCTTTGCTGGTAGCCCACCATGTCCCTTATGAAAAAATTGCAAAACAGCATAATATTTCCGTCGGAAGGCTCAAGAACATCATGCTTGAGATTTACGGAAAGCTGTTTATATCCAGCCGGGACGAACTTTCACAACATATTTTTTAAAGCCGAAAAAAACGTGACTTTTTGAGGACAAAAAGTCACTTCCTAATAAATGGATTCCACCTTATGATAGAAATGTAACATCTATCATAGGTTTTTTTATCTGCGCTTCGGGAAAGGAACGTGAAAGGATGCCTGAGCAGAAGCAGCCATATAAGATCTGTCGTGTGGGAGGCCGCAACTTTCCCATTTACCTCGAATACGACGAACATCTGCAGGAGAACTACCCAGCTTATCCGAACTTTGAGGAACATCCGGAATATACCGATGAAGGCAGACCTTTCGCCACGGCGGAACAGGAGAGTTGCTCCTGCTGTAAGCCCAACGCTTCGGGAAAGCTGCCCCCCTGCGATTGCGGCGGTTGCGGCTGGTTTTACCGGGAGCAAACGCCTTACGACCCAATTGGAATATGCATGTGCGACGCGCATCGACGCACACTCGAGTCAGAAAAAGAGAAAAAATAGACTGCAGACCTGCAGCTTCAGGATAGACGCAAAGCACTTCTTATTATTTCAGGAAAAGATGAATCGCAAATGGAAAAAAGGGGGGGAATACATGAAAAAGCGACTTATTAGTATTTTACTTGTGCTTGCCATGATGCTGAGTATTCTGTCTAGCACGGCCTTAGCAGCGGTTAAGGATTTGGCGGGCAATACGGACTCTGAAAACAAGGCTATTCTTGGCCAGTTGTCCAAACTGACCGGAGGCAGCAGCGATGAGGCGTACACGCTGCTGCAAAACCTCGGGCTCCTGGATACGAATGGCAATCTGAATGTGAGTCAGAGCGTCGAGCTGGACGGCAAGAGTATGTCGTTGGACGAGGTCATTGCGCTGCTGGATGATCCCGGCACGGACCTGAGCCGCATAGCGGAGGTGGACAGCACCCCAATCGCCCTTGGAGATCTGAAAACCATTATACAAATCGAAAAAGAGCTCGCGCGGATCAAGGAGAAATATTTCTCCGGTAAAGCGTTCACCTCAGAGCAGCTGGCTCAGTTGGAGAACCTGGCGGACCAGATAAGAAGTGAGGGCATTACAGCGACACTCCCGGGCACGCAGGCATCAGGCCTGATCCTCACCATCACGCCGGACGCGAGCAATCCGGCGAGCATTACATATAGCGGGAAAAATCCCATCACACTCAAATATAACCTGAACCTGTCGGGTACGATGCCTCAAAGCGGAACTGTCAGCTTTTACTGGAAGCGGGTGCTCGGTTTTATGCCCAGCGATTTTTTTTCTGCGAAGCTGGAGCTAAAAAGCTCTGCATACAACCAAATAAAATATGTGCAAGAAGGTCAAGCCTTCTCCTTCGGTCCCGACCCAGCTGCCGTGCTCATCGTCAATGACGCTTCCCAGTTTTCCGGAACGCTGACGATCACCATCGGTTCAGGCTCCAAAACCCTTGCGGAAATGCTGGGCTGCAACGTCAGCGGCACACTCAGTGGCTTTATGGAGTTCTACGGCGGCGACGGACTGGCATTCTCCGATGGAAGCACTCAAGGCGAGCTCTGCACCCTGCCCGTCACAGTTTCAAAGCCTGCCGCCTTTGAATACGGCGGCCTCTCCTGGATGACCTCCATGACAGGAGTAAGCAATTATGACAAAGGCATGACAGAATACCCCGATTTGGGTTACGACGAGTATGCAAATCCCCGCTGGAATCTGATCGATTTCGGCAACAGTACAATGTTGAACAACCATGCCTGTGTAAACAACACCGCCGAAGAAATCTATGCCGGCGGCAGCTCGAAATACCAGGTGGACGCAAGCCTTTTCCTTTACGATACAAATCTGAGCAACAGCGGATATATGAAAAACGCCCTGCCAGTAGGTTACGACGGCGGGTCCCCTTCCAATCGGCTCACCACCCTCGGCTATAAGTGGAATGGATATGAACTTAATTTGACTTCAAATCCCCTTCAAACAGTTGTAGGCGGAACTCCATATATTATGGTCGGCACGAATACCTCCGCCACTTCGCAGACCGTTTCCATCGTAATGGAATCATCCAACGGCAGAGCACCGCTGACGCTGAACACTGTCTGGCCTGGAAACCCCATTTTTTGCAGGGACTTTACCGGAACCACAAGCGACTTCTACTTTACCGGTGCGGGAAAACAGCGTACGGTCTCCTCATCGATCTCGGTATATGACGATGCCGCCCCCTCACTCACCTCCATAACAATCCCAGCAGGCACCTATTCTTCAGGACAGTATGTGCCAATCCTGCTCACGTTCTCTGAGCCGGTAAAGGCGTCCGGGCTTTCCCTGACCATCAACGGGGATGTCATAAAGGCAAGCGAGCTTATGATTGACACCACCGGCCGCACAGCTGCGGCGATGTACAGGGTCAGGGCCGTCGACGCCACAATGATGAGCATTTCCAACGTCACGAACCTTGAGGACCTGACGGGCCACATCACCGCAACGGCAGACAACGGCGGCAGCGGCTGGAGCTTCCCCGGTGTGACGCTTGAGAGTACGTTCATGAAGAATGCGGTGGCCTCAGTTTCCGCGTCGCCTGCCACCGTCCAGCCGACCGACCTGGCAAACGGTGTGACGGTGACGCTGACTCTGGACCAGGCCGAGGGCTACCGCACGAAATACGCCGACTACAACACGAGCAAAGGGAATGCGCCATTTGCCGTCAAACTCACCAACCAGACCACCGGCGTGTCCCGGACGTTAAACACCTCCCTGTCCGAGTCCGGGGGTATGGTCTCTGCAACAGTGAAGATTACAGATTTCGCACCTGCCGCCACGGACGAGCCTTATCAGGCGGAGATCATCGCCTATGAGAATGCCTCCGACACGACAGGTACCCTTGTTATAGGAAAATCGGCCTCTTTTACAGTGAAGGCCGTCACCTTCGTCAACGGTGTGACCGTGACCTATCCCTCCGGAGACAAAACGGAGCTTTCGCTTTCGGATGCCTATCGTCCGAAACTTGGCGTTTCCTTTACCGGCAGCCCCTCTTTCACAAGCGGGGGCTGGACAAGCAGCAACGCAGCCGTCGCGACCATTGACGCAAACGGTCAGGTAGTCCTCACCGGAACCGCCGTCGGAAAGGTGTCCTTTACCTTCAACGCAGACAACGGCGGCCTGACCGACCCTGTCGGTACGCACATCAAGTCCTGCACCTCAAAGGAATACTCTGTCATCGTCGGTGATTCCCCTGCCCTGGTGATACCTGCCGAGGCAAACCGCATTGTGGCGCGGCAGAACGGCCAGGCACAGGTACGTTGGAGCAGCAACTCCGGCTTCTTTGCATCCGGCAATTTTAAATTTACCATCGAGCTTTTCAAAGGCAATTTTACAGAACCTCAATTGAGCGGCAAAACGCCCGTATACATGGCGACGGCAGAAAAATCAGCCAACAGCCTCACCATCCCGGAAAATACTCTATCTACCCTCTCCGTAAACGACGCTCCCGCGTATACCGTTCGAGTCTCAATGCCGCATCCGATTCTGGCTACCGAAAGGCTATCTGCGGTCTGCTACATCGTGGTGAACCCCGCGGCGGCTGTCGTGCGGCTTGAGCGTCCCGCAGGCGGGCTTTATATGCTGGACAGCGGGAAAGCGAATATCAGCTGGTCCATCGACAATTATACAGGCGGCGCCACGGCCGGCGATCTGCGCATCGAGCGCATCAGCACACAAAACGGTGAGGACATGAAAAGTACAGTGACGGAACAGCCAATTTCCTCCCAAACCGGCAGCTACACCCTGACACCCGCCAATGTCAGCAACCTGAAGGACACTTACATGGTAACCCTGCGGGCAAAAAACACTGCGGACGAGGGGTACAGCAGCGACTCCTTCCCCCTCTATGTTTATAATGCCGATGCACTCAAGCTGGAGGTAAACGGGCATAAGGTCACGAAACTCACCCTCGACAATGAGAGCACGGTCAGCGGCGTGCTGCCCACGGACACCGGCGACATTCTGGCGCTGCGCGAGGAGTTGGCGCTCATTGAGTACATAGGCATCAACTACAACGATTATAGCTGGAGCCAGCTCAAAGACGGGATCCGATGGGCGACCAGCAATACGAATACCGTCAGCGTCAATTACCGGCAAGGCGGGCTTTATGAAGATATCTCCAAGTTTTCAATGGGCACCTATCTGCCGGAAACAAAGATGGCGCTTTCCAGTGTGACAGACGGCACCGCCACCATTACGGCGACCCACGCCAATACCGGCATGAGCGCTTCGGTCACCGTTGACGTCCATACTCTGCGAGAGAAGTTCTATCTCTTCCAGCTCACGCCCATGCAGAAAACCGAGCTCAGCTACACCGACGGCAAGGGCGCCAAAAAGGCGGTGTATACCAACGACGATGGCGTTCTGGCGCTATACGAACCCAATGGGATCGCCTCGGACGTCCACCTGAAGTCGGCAGACGGCAACGGTTCAGTATGGCTGGGGACGATCTATCAGAACAGTGTGCTCTCCGGCGAACGGGATAAAACACGACTGCAGCTGTATCCGCTGAACACCTTTAAGCTCCGTCAGGCGGCAAAGGCGGAAATCAACCTCAAAAAGCCGGATGGCAGCCCGTATTCAAGCAGGCTGACCTTACGCGGCGGCGTCTATAAGAATGGCGGCTACTGTCAGGCGGCCGAAATGCTGGGGAACACTATCCCCGACTCCGCTCACCCTCTGAAGGACGGCAAAGAAAGCCAAACCGTCACGGTTGGCCCGGATGGCAAGCTAACAGTCTATATGGACTCAACTCAGTTCTGGTCGGCTGAGAAGAGCGAAAGCGACACCGCCGGCAAGACACTGAAATCTGCAGACAACCTTCAATATATCTTCGAATTGACCGATATAAATGGATATTATCCACTTCTGGTTTATTCAAACGGCAACCTCACATTGGGTGACATTGTGCGAAACGCCGGGAGCATTATCTCCCTGGAAAGCTACACCGGCTCGCCGCGTTCTTTCGTTTCCAACCAAACGATGGATTATGGGCTTTCCGGCGACAGGCTTATCGATGTGCGCCGCAGCACAGGGCACATCGGGCCAAACGACCCTTACCCGGAGGTCAAGCTATTGACCACCGTCATGCTCTGGGGGCAGGACGCACAGAAAGCTTACAAGCTTGAGCTATGCGACGAGTACGGTTATATCCCGGCGGCACAAAGCAGCCAGGTTATCACCTACCCATTTTCCAGCATTCCCGTGACGCGCAATACCCTCATAATGTCTCATGACACTATTACAAAATCCGGCTGGGTTCCCGCGGGAAAGGATATTGGGCTGAGAACCAGGTTATCGCAGGAAGGCGTCATGCTGATGGAACTGCCCGTATCACCAAGGGTGACGGATCTGACGCAAGTGCCGAAACTGAAAAGCTCGGAAAACATAACGGGGATGATGCTGGATTTGCAAAGCAAAAGCGGCGTTAAGAAGGGCCCCGGGATGAGTGACGAAAACAAGATCATCAACGGTCTTATGAAGCTGATGGGCAATCTGAACGGCCCCGTCAACGGCTCCAGCTTCAAAATGCTCATCACCCCCGGGGATGATAACGCGGTGTTTAATGCCTTTATCTGGGCGGGCTACAACAGTCTTGGCCTGGACGATGTTGATTACGATCAGAACGGCCTGGCTTTTGACTACAAGCTTGCCGAGTCCAATCTAACCAGCGCTCCCAATCTCAACGACCTTACGGATATGGCCAAGGGGTCCTACGATCCCGAAAAGACCTATAACGACGCCAAGACCAATCAACAAAATGGAAAAGGAAACAGCTCCACTGACTTAAGCGGACAACTGGAAGGCTATTTTGAGGCGCAAATTCAGTACAACTTCGAGAAGGGGAAATGGGAGATCTATGTGCTGGGTGGTGGCTTCACGGCCGGCTTCGGCATGAGCTATACATACAACATCAACGCACAGGCAGGCCCGATCCCTCTAACGGCCACATTTAACGTTGGCGGCGGCCTGCAGATAGACTTCAAGGCAGCCATCCGTTACAGCGAACAGAACGGCCTGAAATGGGCAACCACCGTAACAGGAAACTCTGTCAACGACTACCTGACCGCCCTGCGTATCAACGCCTATGTGAATGCTTTCGGTGGTCTCGGCTTCGATTATTCGGTGGTAGCGTTGAAGATAGGAGTGTTCGGGAAGGTCACCTTCGACAACCAGAACAAGTTCCTGTCCAGAACCTATCTGGAGGATCCGTCAATGCGCCAGCTCAACGGGCAGGCCCTTAAGCTATCAGGTGAGGTGGGCATCAAGTTCGTTGCGCAGTTCCTCTTTATTAGTTTTGAGTTTATACTGGCCTCCGGTTCACTTAGCACTACCTTTAAGTTCAACGACTGGGATACCATCGACAACTACTGGAACAACACCGGCAGCGGACTGAAAAGGATGGCGCTGACTGCAAAAGCCGCAGGAGGAGGCCTCACGCCGGTAAGCTGCTCCGCCACACTGCAAAGCCGCGAATATCTAGACCGGTTTGCGCGGACCTGGGGATCGGAGAAACGTAGGATGGCACTGTTCTCCGTCGACTCCATCAACGCTCTGGAGACCTTGCAGGCCAACGCGTATCCATATGCACTGCCTCTGGTATCCGACGACGGACAGCTCCTGCTGTACGCCTTCGATAACAACAGCGCGGATATCAGCGACACCAGGATTTACGCCACCAGTCTCAGCGGCGGCAGCTATCCTCAGGGCACCGAGATCGTGGCTCCGTCCGGCTTTGACGGTTATGGCGACAGTGGCTTAAGCCTTGCGGGAGACGCGGGGTTTGCGACGGCTGCCTGGGTCAGGCAGAGCGCGAGCATCCCCGGCAAGGCCGCGGGCCAGACCATCAGCGGCGCTGAGCAGGCGCTTCTGATGAACGGTACGGAAATCGTGGCCGCCGTCTATAACGGCGTGAAGTGGATAGCGACGCGCCTGACGGACAACGCAACTCCCGACCTTGCCCCCGTTGTGGCAACAAATGGCAGCAAGGCCATTATCGCGTGGCGAAGCGTGTATTCCGGAGATTCGGATGATCTTATAAACTTCTCGCAGCATGACTATATCCTTTACAGTATTTACAACAGCGGTAGCTGGAGCGCACCGAAACAGCTCTATAACGGCACCTCCGGCGCGGTCAAGGGAATCGATGCGGCAATTCTGCCCGACGGCACAGCCGCCGTGACCTATACGCTTGACACCGACAGCACAGATAGCAGTTCTACAGATTATGAAATCGGCTACGCCATAGTTAATGCTGCAGGCGAGCCTTCCTTCAGCGCCATTATCACCCAGGACAAGTGGCTGGACGAAAATCCCCAGATCATCGCCGTTAAATTTGCAAAAGACGATGTGCGCTTTGTCCTTGGCTGGCACAGCATACGGGACGGGCTGAGCGATATTCGACTGGCAGCCATCGACGGCGGCGGCGCGCTGTCCAACAGCTTTATCGAATCCATAGCACAGGCCGCGAGCGGGAACGCGGTGGATATTAACGGGAACTTCCGTTTCGTGAGATTTAACGGCGCATGCAATGACATCGACAACCTCTCTATCATCTGGCCGGAGAGCAAGGTGAACGACGCGGGTGAAACGGACCACGGGATTCTCCGGGCGGTGAAGTTTGTTAAGAATGGAACCGATATCAGTATTTCAGCTGCGCTGGACGTGGCTGAACTTCCTTTACGCACACTTCTTGATCATTTTGACGCATATGTGGCAAGCGACGACGGGAAAACCGTCAAAGCTGTGATTCAGGGTTCAGAATACAAGAATATCGATTTGAGCGACCCGAATACATACACCACTTACAAGGATCTTAACGGGAACGATATATATGTAGCAAACGAAGAGGTCAAGCTCTTTACCGCAACAGCGGCCTATCAAAACAGGGTGCGTCTTAACGCTCTGGCGGCGGATTACGTAAACCTGAACCTGAATACGCTGACGCCAATCCAGTTCACTGTATTTAACGCGGGTATGGACGCGATAGACAGCGTGAGAGTCGAAATCGAAGGCAGCATAACCACATTCGATACTCTCGGTCTTTATCCCAACGAAAGTAAAACTCTGACCTGTTGGTACCCTGTAGGCGGAACGATTAAAAATCTCGATTATACCCTTACCTCGGATTTCGGAGGAACTTCGGATATGTTAACGGGCACGGTATATCTGGATTATCCCGATGTGGGGATCTCCCAACTTAAGGTGGTTTCGGAGGACGAGGGTATTCGCACACTGCAGCTCACTCTGTATAACAGCTCCGCTGCCACTCTTTCGGGCGGCAAGAAACGGAGCATGCGGCTCGGCTTCTACGACGACGCGCTGTTTAAAAAAATACAGACGGTAAGTTGCAACACCGCCGGCGTCACTGTGAACGCAGACAAAACCCTGTCCATCTCTGGCGAGGACGCGTTGAAACTAATCGACGAGGGAGCCTTCACGTTTGAGGTGAGCTTTGACCTCGGACGGTATGTGACAGACGCCAGCTTTGTGGAAATACCGGATTCGGGGTTCCGGCTCTATGCGAACGCGTGGGCGGAAGAGACAAACGGAAGTAATACCGCCATTCTACCGGAATATTCCCGGAGCAACAACAGCGAATCAGTACTGTTCGAGAGTGCCCTGACACGCAGTGGTCAGTTGGTCAGCCTTGCTGTGGAACAGGGTTTATCGGGCAACAATAAGACCACGGCAAACGTCTCCCTGCGCAACAACTCTCTCCGTGCCAGAACCTCGGGTAACCTCATCGTTTCTCTGCTTGACACCGGAGGAAACGTTCTGGAGCAGCAGCAGTCATACACAGGCAACAACAGCAGCTTTATAGCTCTTGGCGGTGAGGAAACCGCAAGCCGTACCTTTACCTTCGGCAAGATCGGCGGCCGCGTCACGGCTGCCTATGGCGACTTGACGCTCGCAAGCAATAATGCACAGCTCGCAGCGCTCAGCTTTGAGGGCCTTGCCGTGCGGCTTTCAGACTTCATTCCTGACAGTAAGGGCCGCTATGTCTGCACCGCTCCCGACTCAAAGATCAGTTCCACGCTTGTAAGCTACATGACGGAAGACCCCGGTGCGGCCGTAACAATAAACGGCCAGGCTGCAAACGGCAGCACGAAGGTGAGCCTCCCTAAAGGGAGCACTGCAATCAAGCTCGAGGTAACTGCAAAGAACGGCACGACAAAGCAGAGCTACATTCTTTCCGTCAATAGCGCCATAACTCCCGATAATTCAGACAACTTTTCTTCTTCGGGCAATAGTACGGCCACGAATCCAAGTTATAGTACGATCACGGTCGCAGCGACAGAAAACGGAAGCGTTTCCGTCAGCCCTGCCAAAGCGATAGCGGGTGCAAGCGTCAGCATAAGTGTGGCCCCGGATAACGGCTATGCTCTGGACGACCTGACAGTCACCGATAAAAGCGGTGCAAAAGTGGCGCTTTCCAAAGCCGGAGACAGTAAATACACCTTTACGATGCCTGGCAGTGACGTAACCGTGACCGCAAGCTTCTGGAAGAAACCCTTCAGCGACGTCAGAGAAACGGATTGGTATTATAACGCGGCTAAGTACGCGAGCAAGCACGGTCTCATGGACGGTGTGGGAAATGGACTCTTTGCCCCGAACGCCATCATGACCCGCGCAATGGTTGTAACGATCCTGTACCGTCTGGACGGAAAACCTGCGGTGATAGGTGCAAACCCGTTCAATGACGTTGCGAAAGACAGTTGGTATATGGATGCCGTTACCTGGGCGGCGAAAAACGGCATTGTCAGCGGCTACAGTCACGGACGTTTCGGCCCCGACGACAAGATTACCAGAGAACAGATGGCGGAAATTCTCTATAATTACGCAAAGTATAAAGGGATAACACCGACCGGCACATTGTCCGTTGAACTTACATATCCGGACAGGGGAAAGATTTCCCCATGGGCTCGGGAAGCGGCAATGTATTGCCAGCTCAAGGATTTTATCCAGGGAGATGGGAAAGGTAATTTCAATCCCCTGAGCGGAACTCGCAGATGTGAGGCAGCCGTGATTTTAATGAGGTTTATTGAAGCAATGAAATAAAGCCCGTCTGCAATCATAACCACCCGTCAAACGGGTGGTTTGCTCTACCCCTATAAGGGGATGTTACCGGCCAGCGCCTAAAGACGCTGGCTTTCACATCTGTTCAAGCCACTATGCCATTGCCTCTTTTGCCGCCCCTGAAGGGACTAACGTAATACCAGCTACCCCTTGAAGGGGTCCTCGTATTCTTTTACACTTAACTTATCAGCCATAATATCGTGTTTTTCCTGGTCCTGTATGTATTTCCTAATGGTTGTTTCATTAAGTCCTACCGTACTCACATAATACCCTTCTGCCCAGAAGTGTCGGTTTCCAAACTTGTATTTTAAGTTTGCATGCTTATCGAATATCATTAATGCACTCTTCCCCTTAAGATATCCCATGAAGCTGGATACACTAATCTTCGGTGGTATTTCAACTAACATATGTATATGGTCTGGGCATGCTTCAGCTTCGATTATTGTTGCTCCCTTCCATTCACATAATTTCCTCAGTATTTTTCCTATATCATCTTTCATTTTCCCACATATCACCTGCCTACGATATTTGGGCGCAAATACTATATGATACTTGCAATTCCATGTAGTATGGGCTAAACTACTTGTGTCTTTCATAAGACGCCTCCTATGTTGTTTATTTGCGGTTGGCTAGACCCGCAATTATCCTAACATAGGAGGTTTTTATGCTCAACGGCATAAGCCTTTTTTCTTCCACTTGCTTAGCAAGTGGTTTACGTTGTTACACTTTGTATTTCGACTTCATCACCGCATATTCCCCGCCTTCGAATTCCTCCGTTACAATCATAGGATCGCCCGTTTCGAAGGCTCCATCAACAGTAATGCACATTTTGAAGAAGAAGTCATCGAAGCCAATCCTCAAATGGTTATAATATGCGAAGAATCTATGGCATTTGCCGTCCATGAACAATCCTTTCTGGTCGGCCCATTTCAGCAGATAACCGCGGGCTTTGTCGGCAGCATCCTTGCCTGTAGCCGTATAAACCGCCGTCCACATGGGCTTTTCAGTTTCCAAGGTCTTTTCAAAATCAGCGCTGTTTCTTTCCGCTATCGGCATATAAAGGTCGATGCCGCCGGTATGTCGGAACTCCCCGTCAAAGCCCAGGTGCTCCTCGAGCCATTGATGGCCGCCATAGATATACTTGCTATCCTCCAGCCAGCTGTTGAAGCGCTGCCAGGCCCTCATTATCTCTTCGCCAAAATCCCCATTCCCGTCCCGTCTGACGCCAGTGACCGCATAGAGCCCGCCTTCGAGCATTTTTACCCTTACCTTTTCGTCATTGACCTCGACATCATCGTCTATCGTTACGCACACTTCATAGCCGTATTCAGTCTGATCCGGCGATGACGGGCTCGGGTTGTTGTAACCAAACACGCGGAATTTCCGGTCGTCTGCCTTAAGCCCGGACCTGTTGAGCCAGTCAGCCACGGCTGAAAACGCATTCGTCTCGGGATCCTTTCCAAAATAGCAGTAGTATGCGACTCTGACCGGTTCAAGTTTCTTCAGCACCTTTATATCAGGGTATTTTTCCAGAAGCTCCTTGTCCTGGATTTCGAAATATTTATCCATGATACTCATCCTCTCAAAATAATACTTCCGATTCTTTTTCCTGAACTCACTCGGCAAATATCCCGTAATCCTTCGAAAGGCTCTTGAGAATGCATCACCGCTGCCGAAGCCGTATTTTACAGCGAGGTCGACTATACAGCAGCCGCCGGAGGTCAGTTCCTCCGCCGCAAGACTTATCCTGCGCAGTCTGATATACTCCTTGACCGTATAACCTGCCAACGCAAAAAACATCCTGTAGTAATTCGACAGCGACATCATTGCCTCGCGCGCCGCATCACCGGGGTCGATTCCCTCCTCAAGCCTGTTTTCGATGTAATCGATGGACCTCTGTATGCTTTCGTAGTAGTTCAAGTCCGGAGCACTCCTGATATCTTAAGATAAGTAAATCTTACCATATAAATAATTTATCGCGACCGACTTTTTTTCCAAAAATTGAAACAGCAACAAAAATGCGCCTCTCAAACATCAGATTTTTTCTGACCCCTGTGGCGCAATTCATAATTCAAACAGTACTATTTTATTTTGTGTTGAACATATCGCTCACTTTTACATTAGGATTGGTATACCTGCCCTTTTTACACGTTCCACGGCCATACTGCACAGCTTTGACGGGACAATAATGAAGGCAGGCAAAGCATTGGCTGCATAGATTTCCCCATACCGGTCTGCCATTTACCTTTATGTTTTCATGGCAGCATACTTTTTCACAAATGCCGCATCCGGTACATTTATCGTCAGCAAAGAATTTACGGGGTTGTATTGCGAATTTGTTGAACAAGGGCGCTACCAGCGCAGTTTTCAGCGCAGGGAACCCCAATGCCAGTTCATCTGTATTTACTACCCTTCTTTCCTCTATTGCTTCGCAGATGTGGTCAATTGCCGTCTCTGCCGCCTCGAGCTTTTCCTGTTTCAATTGTTCCGGGTCTATGTCCATCATAAGGACATAATTACTCGGCATCCTAATCGAGAAACCGGCGCTTAAAACCAGATCCTTTTTTTGCAAGCCTTTGCGCAATACCTTTAATGAATTGCCTGTATCATTGCCGCAGGTGGCAATTGAAAAAATATACTGACCCTTATAATCCAGCAGCTTCAGTCCGGATATGAAATCAAGGACTATCCTCGGAGGCGCCCATGCATACACCGGGTACACAAATCCGATTATCTCGCCGTCATGAAGCGCATACTCATATCCACCTCCGGCATTTTTCGTCAGCCGTATGATCGGCGCCAACTCTTCACCTGTACGTGACGCTGTTTTGGAAGCCACATAGTATGAGTTTCCCGTGCCGGAAAAATAAAATATCATTTTTCCCCACCTGCACCTTTCATTTTATTTTATATTATTTTTGTATACACCTTTCTATTCCTGGGACCGTCGAACTCACAGAAATAAATGCCCTGCCAGGTCCCGAGCCTGAGTTGGCCATTTTCAATGATAACGGTACAGGACGAGCCCATCAAAGAAGCCTTGACGTGCGCGTGTGAATTTCCTTCGGCGTGCCGGTAGCTGCTGCTTTCAGGTGATATCTTGCGCAATATTGACAGCATGTCGTAAACCACATCGGGATCGGCATTTTCATTAATGGTGACGCCTGCCGTTGTATGCGATACGAACACGATCACAGCTCCGTCGGTTATCCCGCTTTTCTGCACATCCTGCCTGACCAGTTCGGTTATGTTAATCATTTCATCCTGCCTGGAAGTTTTAATTATATGCTCCATGCATCGTTCCTCCAATTACCCGAAATGAATATAGTCCCTGGCTAAGCCCTCACTGACCAACCTTCGAAAATACCTCGCCGAGGCCGCACTGCAGCCGCAGGTTGGCATACCGGTCGTAGGGCGTTACCGATTTGTTTATAAGCACCAGCCGTTTGCCTGGATAATACCTTACGAGGCCTGCCGCGGGATAGACCGACAGTGAAGTACCACCAACTATAAGCATATCCGCTGCTGCCATGCTGCTCACGGCTTCGTCCACAACAGCATCGTCAAGGCCTTCCTCGTACAGCACCACATCAGGCTTGATAATGCCGCCGCATCCGCAGTGCGGGACGCCCTCCGAATTGAGAACAGCATCAAGCCCGTAAGCTTTGCCGCATTTCATACAGTAATTACGGTGCACCGAGCCATGAAGCTCGAGGACCTTTTTGCTTCCCGCCAATTGATGGAGGCCGTCTATATTCTGCGTCACGACAGCGCTGAGCCTGCCGGCTGCTTCAAGCTGCGCCAGCTTGGCGTGTGTCACGTTGGGTTTGGCACCGGTAAATATCATTTTATCCCTGTAGAATTCATAGAATTCGGCAGTTCTCTGCATGAAAAAGGTATGACTCAATATTGTCTCGGGCGGGTAATCGTATTTTTGGTTATACAGGCCATCTACGCTCCTGAAATCCGGGATACCGCTTTCCGTCGATACGCCCGCTCCCCCGAAGAAAACGATATGCGAGCTCTCGTCCAGCCATTTCGTAAAAACCTCGATATCCGCCATGCGACCATCTCCTGACGCTAAAATAGTTCGGCAGCTTTACATTATTCCGGTAGCTCTCCGAACAAAGGATCTTGAACAGTACCATTATATACAACATTTCTATTATCAGCAATCGGCCCTTTCGGGTTTCTCCGCCGCCCTGCGGTCGCTCGAGCAGGTTGATGCACCTAAGCAGCGTAGATTTCCCGGAGCCGCTGGGTCCAAGTACCGCAACGACACTTCCGGCTGCGACGTTGAGATCAACGCTCCAGCCCAGCTACTATGTCAATAAAAAAATCCAATTTGATAAAAATATCTCAACACGGCAAAAAGCCCCAAATGGGGCTTATCTGCTGTACTTTATATCACTTGCGGCTATTTAACATCATAGCCCTGATCTTCGATAGCGTCCTTTATCGCCTTAAGGTCGACCTTCTGAGGATCGAAGCCGACAGTTACCTTGCCGCCCTTGAGATCCACCGAAACACTGTCGACTCCTTCCAATGCGCCTACGGATTTTTTGACCGCATTTTCGCAATGGCTGCATGACATACCTTCTACATTAAGTGTTGTTGTTTCCTTTGACATGTTAATCCCTCCGTTTTTATATATGAGTTGTGGAACCGCCCCCCTGCTCGGGAACGTCCCCTATTTATTACCTGTATTATTTGTATCGCCTTTTTCATTTATCCACTGCCTGTTCATCCAGGCGTCGGTCTCTTCCTTCGCAGAGGATCTTCCTCCCGGATTGTAGCGCTTCAGGCTGAGTGAATTCGTAACTACGGATACCGAGCTGAACGCCATGGCCGCGCCCGCTATCATGGGATTCAGCAGGCCAAGCGCTGCAAACGGTATTCCTATGGTGTTGTAGAAGAATGCCCAGAACAGGTTCTGCTTTATTTTGTTCATGGTTTTTTTCGAAAGCCGGATGGATGCAGGTATTGTCCTAAGATCGCCGCGCATCAGCGTTATGTCGGCCGCTTCGATAGCAACGTCAGTACCTGTGCCGATCGCCATGCCGATATCCGCCGTTGCAAGAGCAGGCGCGTCATTTATACCATCTCCGACCATGGCGACCATCCGGCCGGCCTTTTTGAGTTTTTCGACCTCCTGTGCCTTATTTTCGGGGAGTACCTCAGCCAGCACGTTGGAGATACCGACCTGCTTTGCTATCGCATTTGCCGTCCGCTTGTTGTCACCCGTTATCATATACACATCAATGCCCATCTTCTGAAGGTCCGCTATCGCTTCCCGCGAGTTTTCCTTCAGTGTATCGGCAACAGCTATAATGGCCTCAAGCTTGCCGTCCACAGCCATCAACATGGCAGTTTTGCCTTCGTCCTCAAGCTGTGTGAGCGTTTTCTCTATCGAACCCATGTCGATGTTCTGCTCGAGCATAAGCTTGCGAGTACCTATATAAACCTTCCTGTCCCCGATTCCGGCAAGTACGCCGCGTCCCGGGATCGCTTCAAAATGTTCGGGATCAGGGATGGCACCGATTTCCTTTTTGCCGTCTTCATAGATCGCAACTCCCAGAGGATGTTCAGATTTCTTTTCAGATACCGCCGCTAGCTGTAATACTGCCTTCCTGTCGAGAACGCCTAGTGTGATGATATCGGTGACTTCGGGCTGTCCTTTCGTAATGGTGCCGGTCTTGTCAAGCACCACCGCATTGAGCTTGCAGGCTGTTTCAAGATGCTCCCCGCCTTTTATCAGTATGCCATTCTCAGCGCCTTTACCCGTACCTACCATTATCGCGGTCGGCGTAGCAAGTCCCAAAGCGCACGGGCAGGCTATTACGAGGACTGAAACGGCGCTTACGATCGCCTTCGTAAAGTCACCCGTAGAAAGGTACCAGATAAGGAATGCAGCCAACGCAATACCTACAACTACCGGCACGAATATCCCCGATACCCTGTCTGCGATCTTCTGGATAGGAGCCTTTGAGCCCTGTGCGTCCTCCACCATCTTTACGATCTGAGAAAGCGCGGTGTCCTTCCCTACCTTGGTTGCTTCAAACTTAAATGTGCCGAATTTGTTTATTGTAGCGCCTATTACCTGATCGCCCGGCTTCTTTTCGACCGGCAGGCTTTCGCCTGTCAGCATTGCCTCATCAATCGCAGAGTTGCCTTCAAGTATTTTCCCGTCGACTGGGACCTTTTCTCCTGGCCTGACTACAATGATATCGCCGACCTCCACCTCTTCCATCGGTATGTCGGTTTCCTCGCCGTTTCTTATTACTCTCGCCGTTTTTGCCTGCAGGCCCATCAGCTTCTTTATCGCTTCGGAGGTCTTTCCCTTCGCCACGGCCTCGAGGTATTTTCCAAGAAGTATGAGAGTGATGATGACTGCGGCGGCCTCGAAGTAAAGGTCCTTCATGCCGCCCATCTTCGGCGGTTCAAAGAAAACATTATATAAGCTGTACAGATACGCCGCCGAGGTGCCCATGGAAACGAGCACATCCATGTTGGCGCTTCCCGACCGCAGAGCATAATACGCGTGCTTGTAGAAACGGTAGCCTATTCCGAACTGGATCGGAGTCGCAATGATCAGCTGGAAATATGGATTATGCAGGAAAGGGACATCTATTCCCAGGACTGAAAGTATCATCGCAAGCAGCAGAGGCGAGCTCAACACGATCGAAATAATCAGAGTCGTTTTTAGCGTCCTGATTTCCTTTTCCCTCTGTTCCTTTTCCCGGTCCGCCGAAACCTCTTCCGCCTTCTCTGCCCCGTAACCGAGATCCTTTACAGCTTTGACCATATCGGAAACCTTCAGTTTCGACAGATCGTATTCCACCGTTGCCTTTTCAGTGGTAAGATTGACGTTGGCCGCAGATACGCCCTCGAGCTTTGAAAGCTTCTTTTCAATCCTTGCGGAGCAGGAGGCGCATGTCATGCCTGTTATGTTAAGGATGGCCTTGTTGTCGCTTGCTTCATTCTTTTTTATTACGCCGTAACCAAGCTTGTTGATGACCTCTTCAAACTTCTGAACGTTGACTTGGTTATCGTCAAACTCGACAGTCGCCTTCTCCACGGCAAAGTTGACGTTCGCAGAGCTGACGCCCTCGAGCTTGCCCAGGCCTTTCTCGATCCTGGCGGCGCATGCCGCACAGGACATTCCAGATATATTTAACGATTCCTTTCGGACCATGATTTCACTTCCTATAATAATTTTGTTGAGCCGGCTGTTTGCGTTATACCAGCTGTGTTACTGAGCCGGCTTGGAGCATCGTTCCCGTATAAAGTCAGCCGGCACGAATCACCTCTGTAACTCAGCTGCAGCAGCCCCCGCCGCCCACACTTCCCGAAGCCGGCTTGAAATTCTCGATCGTCTTCTTTACGGAAGCCATATCAAAGCTATTAATATTATCTACCACTTTTACGTAGCCATGTAACATGTTCATGCTGCACTGGAACGTAAAATCCTGATCAGTTGGCAGCGCCGGTGTCTCGGCCTGCTTTGTCAGATCGATCCCGCCGTTGAATTCGGGGAAGAAAACGCTCGAATTGCAGCCATTGAGCTGGCTGGTCTTGAATTTCACGACTACCGGCACGCCCTTCTGTACTACAAATGCGGCCGGGGTATAACCGTTGTTGTCCACTGTGACTGTTATCTCCTGCGTATCGCCATTCTGCTTTGCAGTCTGGATATTGTCAACCGGTATCTTTCCGTTGGCAAACCCGGGCGGCGTCGCTCCGCAGCAGCCGCCGGCGCCTATGCCGGACGATGAGCCCTGGCTCTGCGACTGGTCTATGTCGCTCTGCGTCACTTTGCTGACATCTGCAACCACCTTTATATTGCTGCTTATCATGCCCATCCAGCAGGTATAAGGTATATTGCCTTCCGCATCCGGCGTGAACTCGATCACGTTATCTCCCGGAACAAGCTTCTGCGAGATCCCGTATTTGGGTATCGTAACAGTTTCATTGCAGCCGTTTATGCTGGAAGCGGCAGCTTTTATCGTCCATTTGACCGGGATGCCTTTCTGTACTATGAAAGGTGTGTAGCGGTTCGAATCGAGCGTTGTCGTTATGGTCTGCACGTTGCCCGAAATCTGCGCTACATTGCCTGATGCGGCAGCCGTGGTCGAAGCGAAGACCGCGCTTCCGATGTTGAAGCCGGACAGGTTGAACCCCCTGTTCAGCATTATTATACCAAGTACCATGACAAGTACGGCACTGACCTTCATCATCTTATGCGTGAACTTGCCGCTCAGGAATGAACTCAAAGCTCCCAGTCCGAACATCAGGGGCAGCGTGCCAAGGCTGAAGAACAGCATGGACAAGGCTCCTGCAAAGGCGCTGCCGGTACCCAGCGCGTATATCTGCATCGCCTGAAGAGGACCGCATGGCATGAGCCCGTTGAGGAGTCCGACATAAAAGGGACCGTATTTGCCGCCGTTCTGACGGATCTTGTTTCCGAAGATCCTGGGCATCCTTGGATTCAGTTTACGGAGCCATGGAAAAATATTAAGCATGTTGAGGCCCATTATGACCATGAATACGCCCGAAAGTATTGCGATGATACCCCTGGCCGTGCCTGAGAAACTGACGACGGAGCCCAGTGCGCCGACGATGCCGCCAAGTATGGTGTAGGATATCACCCTACCCGAATTATACAGCAGGCTCGGCTTTACTTTTGCCAGTTTACCCGCATCTCCGGCATCCTGTTTATAAGAAACGCACTGTGAAAGGTTGATGCCTCCGCACATTGCAACGCAGTGCAGCGATGTAATCAGGCCGACTACGAACAGTATGCCGTAACCCATGTTCTGGTTTACCTGGGGAATAAAATTGAAGCCTACTGTGTTTTTAATGATAAGATATAGTGCCAGTATGATGATGCCTATGCCCAGCAGTTGATTTACAGGCATTTTACCGTCCGGGACCTGTCCGTTATTCTGTCCGGGCTTGTCGGCCTTATTACTTCCGAATATGCCCCTGCTTTTCTTATCCTTCCTGACATTGCCGGCCTGCTGGCTGCTGGTCTTGTTTTTTACGGTGTAATCGAGTTCCTCTATCTCTTCGATGATCCTGTCGAGCACAATGATATTGGCATCGTACGTCACATAGACATTGGAACTGCTGTATATAGCCCTGACGTCTATAACTCCCTCCAGTTTCCTGAGCTTGTTCTCTATCCTCATTTCACAGCTCGTACATGTCATATTGCTGATCTGAAGAACCTTGCGCAATATTTTCTGATCCATATCTGCCTCCGAATTATAAAACATAATCCGTCTTCGGGTTTATACAGATATGATATAAAAAGGTTGTGTAAATTTTATGAAGAAATATGAAACAAAAATCCCCCCGGAGCCCAATTTTCAGACTGATTCGGAGGGATCCATTTACATTATTGTGATAGACCGTTGGCCTCTTACTTCTCAGCAGCCGGAGCATCCGCGGGAGCAGCCTCGGTTTTCTCCTCCTCCGCTTCTTCCTTCGGCGACGTAACGACAGCCAGTATGCTGCCCTCTTCAATGTGAGCCTTTATACCCGGGGCAAGATTCAGATCCTTCGCATGGATCTTGTCTCCGGGCTTCTTCCCGCTAACATCGATATTTAAGGAATCCGGCAGAATACTTAGCGTTCCTTCGACCTCGAGTTCTGTCACATTTGGGAGCAGCAGCAGTTTTTTGGATTCCAGCTGGTGTACGCCCTCATAATTGATCGGGATCCTGAGCCTTATGACCTCATTTTCCGAAACCGCCTGGAAATCGACATGCAGGATCTTTCCGCTAACGACGTCCTTCTGCACTTCCTTGACAAGGCAGAGCCTGTTCGTACTTCCGAGTTCCAACTGCAGCTTTGCATTTTTTAAGTGGTTTTTGAGCACCTTTGCAAATTGAGCCTGTTCGAACTTAACCGAAATTCCCCTGTCGATCCCTTCGCCGAAAATTGCTCCGGGAACAAAACCATTCCGTCGTGATACCTGCGGTTTTTCAGTTCTTTCCTGAACCTTCAATGTAGCAAAAGCCATTTTTTACATCTCCTTATCGCGTATTGCGTTTAGATAATACCCGTTTTTAGCGGGATTTATACTATCTATGATATACCTCTTTGGAAAACAATACAACTTGACACGCCCATGGCAGTATTTTCCGCCGGCAGGCAGTCATTTCTCAAAAACAAACGTTACGATCGAATGCGCGGGCATCGTATAAGCTGCGCTGCCTCCATCGAGCTCCGCACTGAAACTTTCCGCATTATCGGTTTCATTCATGACTATCATTACGACCGAGCCGTCAGGATCCATGAAAGCTACTTGCTTCAATACGGAGGCGGCGTCAGTCACGCTCTCCGATCCGATCCTCACAGCGCCCGGCTTTACAAATTTGCTGAACTGGCCGATATAGTAATAGGAGCTGTTATAATGCAATTTCTGCTCCTTCGTATCTGCAATGATCGGAGCATCGCAAAAGTTTCCAACATGGTTGGGTCCGCCGGTTTCATCCAGTACGATGTTCCAGTCGAGGAAGCCCTCCTGCCAGTTGTTGAATTCTCCTATTATGTTCCTGCCATAGCGTTCGCCGGTCAGCCAGGAGCCCAGCCGCACACCGCCCTCAGGACAACCTTCGCTGAACAGGAAATGGAGGTTCGGGTACATTGCATGCACCTTTGACAGGTTCGCGAATTCTTCGGAGCAATACCAGTGATCGGCGATACCGTAAATGTATCTGTCCGCACCCGGAACAAACATAGTGCCGGCCGCACGGTCGACAATTATGTCCCTGTTGTGGTCCCAGAAATATATTCTTATATCCGAAAGGCCTTCCTCTTCAAATATCGGCCCAAGATAGTCCCTTATGAACAGGCCTTCATCTTCAGCCGACCAAATGCAGGAATCCCAAACCTGGGTGGCGGCGGGTTCGTTCTGTATCGTAACGGCCCTGACATCGACGCCTTTGGATCTCATGGCCTTTATGAATTTGACGAAGTACCTGGCCCATGCTTCTCTGAATCGCGGAAGCAATTTCCCGCCATTGTTCATTTCGCCGTTTGTTTTCATCCAGCCGGGAGGGCTCCATGGCGAAACAAGGAATTCTATATTCCCGCCTTTTACCGCAGCAGCCTCTCGGATGAATGGGATCACCCATTTATCTTCCCGTGATATGTCAAACGAGGCAAGAGTCTCGTCTTTATCCCCGACGTACGCATAATTCCCGAGCGAGAAATCGCAGCTGTTCATATGGATGCGGCCAATGGAATAACCGATGCCCTCCTGCGGGTCGAAATATTTTTTCAGTATCTCTTCCTTCAGTTCGGCCTTTACTCGACTATAGGTATATGCTGCAGCTTCCGTGAAAGCTCCGCCGAAGCCGAGGACTTTCTGATAAGTCTGCTCTGGTCTCAATACAAATTTCACACCCGAGTCGTTTGATCCCATCATCCGGCCTTTCGGCGTTGAAGCCGGTTCAGCTTCGAAGATGATCGCCGCCTGTTCCGTCAATCTGTCGGCTGTGTCTTTTGCCGTTTGTATTATCCTGATTTTCTTCAAGATAGCTCCCCTCCCGTTCAGTTTCCGCCGCTGCCTGCAGGTTTTTCTGCGCTGCCTGAGCCGTCCTGTCCCCCGGTCACAGTTCCGCCGCCTGTCACTGAGGCAGGCATCTGTATCAGCGGTATCGAATCACCGCCTGCCACTACTGCGGGATACTGCCCGTTCCACTTGTCGATGGACTTCTCCTGGTTCTGCAGTTCCTTATACTTCAACAGCTGCTCCGTTATGCTCTGCGTAACCTTTTTGTTGAACTCCTCTACACCTTCGCCTTCAAGTATCTTGGCCTGTTTTTCAGCCTCAGCCGCAAGGATCTTGGCCTGTTTGTCCGCTTCGGCCTTCTTTACCTGCTGCTGTGCTTCGAGCGCCTGCTTGTCAAGCGTATACTGCTGCGTCTCTACCTGCTTCTCGGCTATCTGCTTCTGTTCGATGGCGTCCTTGTATTCCTTCCTGAAGTCTATGTTCACCAGCGATACATTTTCGAGAATTATATCATTGGCCAGCAGCTGGGCCGCTACGTCCTTGTTGACGTCGTTCGTTATCTTTTCACGGTTGTTCAGTATCTCAGCCACATTATACTTTCCTGTGTGGGTCTTGATCGCGTTCAAGGTCAACGGGATTACCTTCTTGTCGGCATAATCGAGACCTATGGTCTGGAATATCTTCGGTGCCTTGTCCGGCGATATGTGGTACGTAACTACCGCTAGTATATAAACGTCCTGAAGATCCTTGCTCGCCGCCGTTATAGGAGCATCGGTGTTGTTCCACTCCACCTTTTGCGTCCTTGCCTCCATCATCCTTATAGTCTGGACAAAAGGCAGCTTCATGTACATACCTTCATTCCGCACCGTCTGTGAAACCGAACCCATAGTTACGGTTATGCCTACGTACCCTGCCGGTACCGATCCGAATGTGGATGTCAGCAGGATTATTACCGCAAGGATCACGACGCCCCACAGTATAAACTTCGAAATCCCTCTGCCAATTGCCTTTGGATTGTTATTGATGTTGAACACTTCCATTTATTCGACCTCCAATATTCTCAATGATGTTAACATTTTACATATTTTACGATCGGATATCAAAAAAAGTTAGCGGTAGCTGGTGACCTTGCTGTCGTCAAGGCCTATATAGGTCTCCGATTCATCATTTATTTGCGAAATTTCAATAAGCGTGACCTCGTTTTTAGTGAGCCTTATTTTCAATGAAATAACGCCGTTTTTGCATTCCACCCTATCAGCGGTGACAAAAGGCCTCGCTGTTTCCCTTAAGGTCTCGACCTGCCTCGGAGACGGGAACCTCGGCCTGCCCATCCGTATCCACGTTCTCCAGGGATTGCCGTATTCTTCGCTCACAGTATGCTTTAGCACAAAAGCGGATGCATAATTGACCGGTATTTCAAGCAGCAACTCGCGTTCGAAGCCCTCGCCCTTTTCGCTGACGTCGTTCCACGCCGCAATGGCAATAGAACCGTCGTTTCTCTTCGTGGCAAGCATATGTTCGTCCCTGTAAAGAACCTCTTCACCAAGGCTCCTGAAAAATCTGAAGGCGTGGAAGGTCGGCTTGCGTATCCCATTCAGCGCAACAAGCCCGAAACCTCCATGGAACTGCGATCTCGGTACGTCATGTTCCTCAAATACATCACTGAAGGTCCAGTAGGAAAACGAGTCTACATAGTCCCCGCCTTCGCTGAGTATCCTCGATATATAGGCTGCATTGTATGCCGTATCGTGAACCGGATTTAGCGGATGCCAGGAACTGTTGTACTCGGTGATATGAAAGGGCAGCTTCGGTAATGGGGAACGGTCTATCATGCCCCTCACCTCTCTGAATTCGTCCAGCATATATGTGATCTCACGCAATTCCTGGTACCAGAAGTGCGGCGTTATCTCAGGCTCCTTCGAGGTATAGGCATGCCTTGTTACAAAGTCCACCGGCACATTTTCATCGTGACAGAATTTCAGGAAATCCACGATCCAATGGTCTGCACCTCCGCATATCGCAGGTCCTCCGACCTTGATCCCGCTGTTTACTTCCTTGACAGCAGATGCAGTTACCTTGTAAAGCTTGAAATATTCTGCTTCATCGGCATCCTTCCAGAAATTCGTCAGATTTGGTTCGTTCCATATCTCAAAAGGCCATTTTAACACCTCTTCGAGGCCATAGCGGTCAATAAAGTGGGTAACTGTCGCTTTTATCAGCGCCTTCCACTTGTTATAGTCCTTCGGAGGCGTTATATTGCCCTTCCAGTAAAAAACCGTGTCCTCCCCGGACGCAAGCTTCTTTGGCATGAATCCCAGTTCGACGAAAGGACGGATCCCGCGTTCAAGGAAAGAATCGAATATCCTGTCGATGTAGGTGAAATTATAGAAAGGTCTTGCCTCGCCGTCGACGATATCTTCGCGGTAAATTCCCACATCATCGTGGAACAGGCCGTGCCCCCTTATATATTTGAAGCCGATCTCTTTCTGGACCATCGACAGGTGATCCAGATACTCTTTTTGCAGGGCCAGTCCAAGCCTGCCCGTACCTACGCAGAAGCGCCAGTTATCCTTGAATTTCATTCCATCGGACCTCTCGGGTATTTTGATTTCCAGCATATTCATGCACCTCACTATATTGATTTTTTCGGACTTACAAGGTATTTGTCTCCTGATAATTTTATCAAAATACCATAATAATTGCCATGTCCGGTATAAATATTACTTGTATGAAAGATACATCCGAAATTATGGACTAGTCTTTAAGCCAGTGCTACAATCAACATTAAACGCAGCGTTGTTAAAGTTGAAATGCAGCAATATCGAACTTAGGAGGATGAATATGTCGGATTTCTATAATCCTTACGAAACAGTGAATCACGGGAAGTGGTACAAAAGCAGCTTTCACATACATCACGGAACCGGAGAGGAAACGCTTCCCACGTCCTGCGAGATAGTAATGCGTGCGTACAAGGAAGCCGGCTATGATTTTATAATGCTTTCACAGCAGCCTTGCTGGGAGGATACCTCGGAACTGGCAGCGAAGGTCGGGATACACACTGTGAACGGCACTGAGTACATAGGTCAGGACGGAATACTGCTGATGGGGACCCGCTCTTTCATCGGCGGAGAGCCACAGGAAGCAGTCGATGAATGCGTCAGGCAGGGTGGACTCGCAGTCATATGCCACCCAAACTGGGAAACCGAGCCTGACTTGCCGTTGGCGATGCCTGCCGAATTGCGGGACGCCCTCACCGGAGTTACAGGTATTGAAATCGTCACAGCTGCCATTTTCGACCGCTTTCTGGGATCGGGCTATGCTGCGGACGTATGGGACAAAATGCTCACGGCCGGAAAGGTAATATGGGCATTCGGCAGCGACGATTTTCACCTGTATCACGATCTGGCCAGAGCATGGGTGCAGATATACTCTAATGAAAGGTACAGCTGGGACAGCATGAAACGTTCAATACAGCTGGGCGCCCTGTATGTTTCCACCGGTCTGAAGCTTTTTGATTACGGATTTAACGGTAATGTCCTGAAAATCCAGGCAGACTATCCGGGCAAGAAGCTTGGCAGGACAGAATACAGGTTTATTGGGGAAAGCGGCGTCATACTGTCGCAATGCTTTGGCGATAGCGCTTCCTATAATGTACTTGGATCGGAGAAATATATCCGGGTGGAGGCTCGCGGTGAAAGCGGCCAAATGCTGTGGACTCAGCCTTTGCTGAACAGGGATTTTTATTCGGTTTTGTCCTGACATATGAGTACCGACTCGCGTGCGAACGCCTGCTTTGCCGGAAAGCCGTTTACTGCAAATCGTTGACTGCGGCAAACGGCTTCCCGAAGGGTATTCATGAACGTATTCTTAACGTTTTACCGGATCTATTCCCGGCAGGTCAGGCCTTACTTCATTCCCACCTTTGCCTTATTTTCACTGACCTTCTGCCTCTGGTAATCCAAGGCCTTTTGATAGCCGATCGAGGCTTTATAATCTTCATAATCCTTCCATATCTTATCGAAATCCGCATCCGTCTTCGCCATCAGCAACCTCGGAAGGATCTCGCCCCATTTGTTCTCGGCTTTGGTGAGTATATCTCCCTCATCCGTATCGGCTTCAGGTCTTATATTGTCATAGACGCCATAGAACCCTGACTTGCCTTTCGCCCATCCGCGATACTGGTTGAACGGCATTCCCGGATCGGGCTCCCAGATATTCATCATAGAGGAGTTGAACATCCAGATTTCACCGTAAGTATTGTATTTCTGCTTGAAGGTAGCCATATCGCTGTTTTTCATGGTGTTGACTTCAGGCTTGATCACAGGCTTTCCGTCCACCATGTCATACGTAACGCCTTCCTTGCCGAGGTAAATAGCCTTCTGGCCTGCATCACTCCATGCCCAGCCCATGAAAGCGATCGCTCTTTCGGGGTTCTTGCAGTTCTTCGTTATCATGGTGACTTCCCAGCCGGAATATCCCGGAACGCCGAGTTTTGCTACATCCTTGGCGGCATTGGCAGGTCCGTCGACCGAAATGTAGATCTGTTCGGGTTTGTTCGCGTACAGCTGTCCGAGAGGATTCATAGCATCCTTCCACTGGTACAGCAGTGCAAAGTACCTGCCCTGCTGGAGCTTTTCCTCGATCTTCGTCCTGTCGTCGACATAGGCGTCCGTCGGCATCAGACCCATTTCGTTTGCTTTCCTGAAGGTCTTGAGCCAATTGATATAGTCGGGACTCGGGTTGCCGCATTTAACGTCGAAGTACTGTCCGTTCTGTTCTCTCGGGACAGCCAGGAATTCCAGCAGCATATCTTCAAAGCCGGTATTTCCCGTACTGTTGAAGGGAGTGCTTGCAAAAGGTATCAACGGCTGACTGTTATCGACCTTCGGATATTTCTCCTTGGCAGCCTTGAGTGCGTTCAAGAAGCCTTCAGGCGTTCTCATATCGGGACTGCCGATAGCTTCATATATATCCTTTCTTACCAGGAACGATCTGTTCGAAATAACGTTGTACTTCTCGGTATCGGCCGGAGTGTTGCCGTTGCAGGGGTAGGCATAGAGCTTGCCGTTGGCTGATTTGTACCAGTTGACGATGTCCGGTGAAGTCACATCCCAGAAATAAGGATCGTACTTGTCTGCCAAATCGCTCAATGCGTACACATAATCATCGGTTTCAAGCTGCGGGACCTGCTGCTCATACCAGCCGAGCGTAACCAGGTCAGGAAGTGAGTTCGATGCGATCATGGTATTCAGTTTCTGTTTTGCATCGCCTACGGGAACTATGAAGTTGATGTCAATGCCGGTCTGTTCCTTTATCAGTTCATGCGCCAGGTTTCCTTCAGGGCAGCTGTACCAGGTTTCGTTGACATACCAGTCCAGCTTGAGCGGTGAAGTATCCTTCTGCCAGGCCGGTCCGGCACTCTCCGGCGCCGCTGTCGCAGTTTCCTCAGTCACTGCAGCTGTCGTACCGGGTGCAGCCGTCTGGCTGTTCTCCGACCCTGTAGTCGTCTTTTCAGGGGTACCGCAGCCTGCCATCATGGATATGACGAATATTACCGCCACGATCAGGCTGATCGCCTTTTTCAAGCTACTCATTGCATATTTCCTCCTTTTTATTTAAACCGGATAACTGAATACCCGGTTCGCATACAGTATCACAGAGCCCTGGCCTTTTAGCCATTAACCTTGATCCGCGGATTCATCCGGTCATCGCTCCCGGCGATCCTACTCCTTTACGGAGCCGAGCAGCATCCCCTTTACAAAGTGCTTCTGCAGGAAAGGATAAACGCATATTATCGGTACCGTCGTCACGATCATCGTAGCCATCTGCAGCGATGTGGAAGTAAATTTGCTTTGGCTGAACCCGCCGGCCAGAAGTGATGTCTTGCTCGATTCGGAAGTCACTATCATCTTGTAGAGGTATGTCTGAATAGGATGCAGGTCGCTGTTGTTTATGTAGATGATGCCCATGAAATAATCGTTCCAGTTGAATACGCCGTTAAACAGGATGATGGTCGCGACGACAGCCTTGGACACCGGCATGATTATTTTCAAAAATATCATAAAGTGGTTCGCGCCATCCATCTTTGCAGACTCTTCAAGCGCTTCCGGGATCGTGCGGAAAAACGCCTGGAAAATGAGCAGATCAAAAAAGCTGAACATGACCGGAAACACATAGACCAGGAAATGATCGAACAAACCCAGTGTCTTGATCACGATAAAAGTCGGTATCAGACCTCCCGAGAAAAACATGGTGACGATGCCCATCGACATGTAGATCTTCCGGCCCATAAGCTCACGTTTCAGGAACGCATAAGCCACCATCGCGGTGAAAGACACATGGAACACGGTTCCGATCAGCGTTCTGAAAAGGCTCACAACAAAAGCCTTGATAATATCGTTGTTCCTGAATACTTCCTTGTAATTGTCCATCGTAAACTTGCGGGGCAGCCAGTAAATACCGCCCTGGGCGGCGTCAAACCCTTCGTTGAGGGATTGGATCAATACATACCATATCGGGTAAAGAGTTATAAAGCATATGATAAACATCAATAAAATATTGAATATGTCAAAACTCGTTTCTCCCGCACTTTTTTTAATCTTCGGCACAGCTTTACACCTCCCTATACCAGTGATGTCCCTGTCAATTTTTTGGATGCCTTGTTTGCCGTATAAAGCAGTATGAGCGCAAATACGGACCTGAACAGGCCGATGGCCGTCGCATAGGATAGTCTGCCGTTTTCGATACCCATCCTGTAGGCGTAGATATCAATAACGTCGATGACGTCATAAAGTACCGGCTTGTAGAAAACAAACAGCTGTTCAAAATTCGATCCCATCAGATTCCCTATATTGAGGATCAGCAGCACGGCAATGGTGCCCTTTATCGACGGCAGTGTGATATGCCAGATCTTTTTGAACCTGCCGGCTCCGTCGATCGTAGCCGCCTCGTACAGATTCGGATCGATGCTTGAAATTGCGGCTATATAAATGATCGAATTCCAGCCGAGCTCTTTCCATATCTCCGAGGTGATCAATATCCCCCAGAAATATTTCGGGGTCCCGATCAGATATATCGGCTCGGCAAGCACCCCGAGCTTTACAAGCATCTCCGTCATGAAGCCGGAATCCGACAGCCAGTTGTACATTACACCGCCTACGATGATCCACGATAAGAAATGCGGAAGATAGGTGACTGTCTGGACGACCTTTTTATACCTGAGCGAAATCAATTCATTTATAAGTACTGCAAAAATAATAGGCAGGGGAAATTCCACCAGGAGCCTTATAAGATTCAGTCCAAAGGTATCCCAGATAACCAGCCAGAAGCGGCTGTCGGTAAAAAATTCCTTGAAATTGTCAAGGCCTATCCACTTGGATCTCAATATACCTTTGGCGACATTATATCTCATAAAGCATATAATGATAAAATACATAGGTATGAAATTGAATATAACCATCCAGACCGCGCCTGGAATCGCCATGAGCTGCAGATCCTTCTGCGCTCCGAAGCGGGCGAGGAAGCTCTTTTTGCGCGAAGCTTTGCTTATCAATTCCACATTCGTTGAAGCATTAACATCCGACAAGGTTAACACACCTTTCGTCAGTCATAATATAGAGGTTTTAATTCAATTACCCATATATCAATTATAAGGTGCATTATATAAAAAAGACAGGTAACGGATTTCACATAAGGTTCGGTTTTTTTATGTCGGAAGCAGCGGTCAAATGATCGGAGGAAGCCGCATGGTGACCTTTGTATATTCATCCTTCCTGCTGTCGATATCGATCCCGAACTGCTCTCCGTATATCAGCCGGATCCTTTCGTTGACATTGCGCAGGCCGATCCCATTTCCGCCCTTCCCCTGGGCTTCGGTCACATTCTCGGACAAGATTCCCGCCCTTACTGTATTCAGCCGCTCTTCATCCATACCGGCCCCGTTATCGGTGATCTCAATCCTTGTAAAGTCAGTGTCCGCAAAGGCTCTTACTGTCAGGAGCCCGTCCCTTGACAGGGGCAGAATACCTCGAAGTATCGAATTTTCTACAATGGGTTGAAGAGATATCTTCAAAACCTTATAGCCCTGCAGTTCCGGAGGGATACTCGTCTCGAGGCTGATACCGAAATCATACCTGAGATTGACCAGGTCAATGTAATTTCTGATATAGTTGACTTCTTCCTGCAGCATAGCATATTCCGAGGTCCACTTCAAACCGTAGCGCAGGAACTTCCCCAGCGAGGTTATGGCGTCGGCGATCCCCGTGCTGCCGTCCACTTCTGCAAGCATTCTGATATTTTCAAGCGTATTTATTATAAAATGCGAGTTGATCTGGGAAAACAGCGCATGTATTTCCGCATTCTTCTTTGCTTCCTGCTTTTTAACGACTTCATCGATCAGATTCCCGAGCTGGTTGGACATCTTATTGAAATGACAGGCCATCTCACTCATCTCATCCTGTCCGCCAATATCGACATTGACCCCGAAATCGCCCTCTCCCACCTTTCTCATTGACGTAATTATCTGCTTCATTTTCTTGAAAACCATCCTCGTCAGAAAATATGTCAGAACGGAAAGCACCAGTAGGGACAGCAGGCTTTCAAGTATGATCAGCAGCGTAGTTTTTAAAAGGCTTCCGCTAAAAGTTTTAACAGAAACAAGGTAGAAAATGGAGCAATCCAGATTATCTATATGACTGTAAACCAGTATCATAGGAGTGTTTCCCAGATTGACGCGGACATTGCCGCTTCTGCTGTTCCTGTCATAGCCTTTCAGCAGCTGCAGTATGGTGTTTTGATCAAGTCCCAAAGACTGTACAAACCTGCTTTGAGGGTTGTAGATCAGTTTCCCGTCGGTGTTTTCAATGAAAGTGAATGCATCTCCGTTCTCGGACTGATAGAACATATGCCTGAAAAAGATCTCGACGGGCATCGATACCTCAACTATGCCAAGTTCCGCGCCTTTTGAATACCGGAGCGGCATATAGAGTGAAACGACTTTTCTGCGCATTCTGGTCGAGGTATTGAAATTGTTCTCATCATGGTCGACGATCCAGTAACCGTTGGTGCTTTCGGATATTTTGCGCACCAGCAGCTCCCTGTCGGCAAGCCTGGATCCATTGTAGATCGACGAGCCTATCTCCGGAAAGTCGTCATTGTCAATGTATGTCCTGAACTGGTAAACGCCAGTGCTGAGGAACATTATCTGCTCAACCTTTTTGTTCATATTCATGCTGAAATTGAAGATGTCTGAATTATCGTCCTTTTTCCAATCCTTCAGGTACGACATTATGTCATAATCCCCCGAGAGTGAACTGACCGCTCTGTAACAGACGTCCATATTGCTTTCTATATCATAGACGGATTCCTGGAGGAGGTTTTTCGTATCATTCAGGAAGGAGCGTTCGGTAGCCTTCTGCGCTGCGCTTATCAGTTGGTATGCAAAGGTTGTGATGGTTATTCCAAGCACGATAGTATAAATGATCATCAGTTTCTGCGCCAGATGCAGCTTTCCGTACAGCCTGACAAAAGGCCTCGTTATTCCTGCAAAACCGGCCCGCAACCATTTTACAGACCTATCCGGGATAACCCCGCAAGACTCCGGTTCATTCATCATACTTCGATCCTTTCCCTGAACTCCTTGGGGGAAATACCTGTATACTCCCGGAAAATGGTCGTAAAGTGCTTCGTATTATTGTAACCCACCATACCTGAAATCTCGTAGATCCTGAGTCCCTGATTTTTCAGAAGTTCCTTTGCCTTCTCGATGCGTACCTTCTTCAGGTATTCTACAAAATTCATTCCCGTCTTTTCTTTGAACAGCAGTGAGAAATATGAATAATTCAGGCTGATCCTATTCGCTACTTCCGCCATGGACAGGTCCTTGCCATAATGCTCGTTTACATATTTCAAAGCAAAATCTATTTCGTTATATGCCCCATATGAATTTTTCATTCTGAGCAGCGCAGCATTAAGATTCATTATATATTTGAGCTGGTAAAGCACAAATTCCTGCAGATCCTTGAACTCATATACCTGTTTGAAGCCGGATTCCTGCTCTCTGATAAAATCGGTTTTGTGCGGTATCTGTTCCGACAGGAACCTCACGATCTCATCCTTGAAAGCGTGTGTAAGCCTTTCCATGTATTCCAGCCGGTTGCGGCGGATCATATTCTCGTCAAAAATCAAATGCACGAGCCTTATAAGCTCATCTTTTCTTTCGGTATCCAGCATACCGGATAAATTTTTTATATTTTTTAACGGCAGGACCGGCATACCGCTGTCTTGCGGTATTTCTGAAAAACAAACCATCCTTTCCGACTGGTTCAGTATGCCATAACGAAGCACATATTCCGCCTGAACATACGAAGGCCGCACATCTGCAGGTTCCATAAACGGACCAGCCATACCTGCCCTGTAATTTTCAGAATACATCCCGGCCATGGTATCGAGGCAATCCTTCAAGCCGTCCTTGTCGCAGCAGATAACAACTATATTCCCCTTCTGATCGGGGAAGCTGAAACATTTGAGTTTCTTCAGAGCCAACTGGGCTCTGAGGCTCACAGTCATAGCTGCGTTGATGTCGCGTTTTTCAGCAGCTTCATAGGTCTCATGGAAATTTACAACCGAAATGTAATATTCGTGATCGTGCAAATCAATTTCACACAAGCTCAGAATTTTTTCTATTTCGGCATTCGGGAGATTTTCATTCAGCAGTATTAGACTGAGCTGGTTCTCATAAAACTCCGTCAGCGGGTTGTTCAAAGATTCTGCCGAATCCGGCCGATTTAATGAGATTTCATTCTCTGCCTTATTTAATATATTATTCAGTTCAACCCGATCAACAGGTTTTAAAAGATATGCCTTAACGCCGTATTTAATAGCCTTCTGTGCGTATTTGAAATCATCATGGGCGCTCAGGATGACAGTATATGGCCGATTGACCATTCCCTCCATTCCAGCCAGCAGTTCGATCCCATCCATTTGCGGCATCAGCAGATCTGTGATCAGAAGATCATAATGCTTGCGTTCCATCATGAGAAGCGCGCTTTCTCCTCCCGAGCATTCGTCGATATCCGTAAAATCGGATCCAGACCTCAAAATTATCGCGCGCAGCCCTTTTCTGATATTTTTCTCGTCATCCACCAAGAGCACACTTGCCAACGAAATCACCCCCGGCTGGGTTTATTTGTCGTATTAACATAATGTTACATCGATATCCGTGACTTTACAATTCCGAATCATTCCGGCATACGGCGCTGGGACAGACGGACCGCAAATTTCCACAGTTTCGCCGGTATCCGCTCTGATCACATATTTTACTGGTTTCACGCCATTATCCCCATATGTATTCTTTCTGAGGGCATTGATATATGTAACCCTGGTCTTTCCCAGAAACCGGAACGAGACTCTCCCATCCTTGTCAAACAGCCAGTCCGGAAGGATCGGCTCAAGGGAAAGCAACAATTCTCCCCTCTCATAGCTGAACACCTTTTTCCCCGCCATCATCAAAAACCAGATGGACAGCACTTCAGCCGTCGTGCCGGACATTCTTGCCACAAATCCCCGGCCATGCATTTCTTCGTCCGGGTTTACCGAGCTTGCAATGAAAGATGAATTTTCAAGAGTGCTTCTGCCATATACCTCCGGCTTCATGAAGGGAACAAGCACAGTTCGGATATCGGAAAAAAATTCGTCATACAATCCTGACTTCAATACTGCATACAGGTATTTATATTCCATATGCATAAAGACCGCTTCCCTCTCGAGCCAGCCCGGAGTAAAGGCCATCAGGCGGCCCGCTTCAAAGCTGACGCCATCCAGCGGGACGGAAGTCTTATACATTTTCAGCTTACTGTCATACAGCTCGCTGGATCTGACATGCTCATACAGAGTTCTGGCACTGTTACGGTCCTTTACAGTCTTCATCATCCTTGCTGGCGCCTCCAGGAAAAGCGGCAGCGGCTTTGATGCAAACCGTTCCACTTCGACTGTCGGATACCCATTGACCGGATTTTTTCTATCCTCATTTACCTTGTATTCCAGGGCATCATATGAAAAATAGGTCGGGTAAATGCCTTTTCCCTGAGTAAGGGCGCGATCCAGTCCAGGCTTGATTTTTTTATTGAATTTTTCGAATATGCAAAGCAGTTCCCCGGTATTGAAGCTGTTCTCTTTTCCGTCGATTCCGGTCCTTATTTGTTTGCGGTACTCCTCTTTCAGTGTCGATACGCCGTCCCAGAAACGGAAATCCGAAAGCTCCCCGGCAAGATTCCTGTCCAATAGCTCGGCAGTTTTCTCCATTAACCCGGCGGCCTCGGTATAAAGGCTTGCTTTTCTGTCAAACTGTGCGCAGCCGTCTATAAGGAAGTCTATTACCCTTTTAAGTTCAATGGTCTCGCTGAGGCCGGAACCAAACAGTCCTGGCAGTCCGTTCATCGCATCGTTCCATCCGGGCCTGCCTGCCTCCATTTCGACGCCCATTCCGAAGGGATCGAGGCTTGTAAATTTGTTCACTGCCAGAGAAATCAGTTTGGCGAAGAGATTCGTTTCATATACGGCGCCAGTCCCGTTTTCTACCCTCAACCAGCATGCAGATTTGCCGGGGACAGCCTCTGCAGTGGCGTTCCTGCCGTCTTTTTTGCCGTCAGAATGCAAAACGGCTCCGTATTGCCTGACCTTGCCGTTTACGTAAACATATTTGTCCGACCTTGGCAGGACGTAGACAGGGCTGTAGAAGAAGCGATAAGTGTTATCGTCGAAAAGAAAGCTTTCCTTGTGGTCAGGATATATATCAAGATAAGCCTCAACAAGATCCATATTATATGTCCAGTGGTCACTCCAGTAACCTTCACCGAATTCGGCCTCAAATTCCTGCTGTGAGGCTGCCAGGGCCCTGCTCAAAAACTCTGTTCGCGGAACCGACAGTTCGGCCGCTGTTTCCTCGATGCAGGAAATCAGCCTGCCCGGCGTGAAGCCCGATTTAAGTACCTTGCTTACCTTATCCTTCTCTGTGAGCACCAGTTCCAGGATCTTTTCATCCGCACCGTTCTCCAGCGTAAATGTGCAGCCCTTCACCAGCAGCGGATTGTAGCCGTCCGCCTGGATAAGGCTCATTAGGTGCCTGACATCGAAATCGCCGATCTGCGGCTTTATCAGTACGTCGTTCCGCCTGTTCTGGCTCACATCCCTGAAATTACCGTTTCCTTGTGAATAATATGAGGGCTCGAGCGAAAAGAAATTATACTCTCTCTCGATATCGCCATGCTTCCTCGAATACAGGTGGTAAACCGTGTTTTTGCCGTCAAATACATAAGGGTAGCCTCCCCTTAGGAAATTATCGAGGTAGGATTGCTCGATGTATTTGTCAAACAAGGGGCTGGCGGTCTTTGTAAAGGTATCCGCCGTAAGCTGTCCGACCAGCCTTTCGGCATCTTTTTCTTTCTTTTTTATATAATCCGGCGTAAATTCATTTTTTCTGCGGTTAAGCAGCTCTATATCAGAAACGTGGCCTATCATGGTACACAGCACGAACCTGGTATCTTGTGAAGGAATTGCCGTTAGATTCGCCTCGGCATGCGGGAAATCGAGTCTGGTGCATGTGAAGCCGCCTGAAACCTTATTTTCAGGCACCTGCTTCCTTCCCCGGAGCTCCTCCGTGCTGCAATCCCATCCATCCGGCTTTGTCAGGGCGGTATTCCCGGAAAATACTACATCCATGTCAAAGATCGGAGGAATCAAGCCGCCGCTCGTATTGGAGAATGAAAGATAAAAGTTGCCGGAATTCATAACGCCCACTTCCGTCGTGTCTGCTATACTTGCCCTGACTTTATAAAATGCAATGCCGTTTTCAATGTTATCGACATCGAACCATGCCCTGGCCAGGTTCGACATTGCCTGATACCCGGCGTTTCCGATACCGGCAGGCAAAATCTGGGGCAGACCGTCAAGTATCTCCATATCACCGGATATCCCTGTCCCGCCTGGCACTTCCGCCTTACCCGGTATTTCTCCATCACCGGCCGATCCGCCAGTACCCATTCTTTCGATTTCGACCTTCCTGACAAGCGCTGCGAAGTTCTCTCCCGGCATCGTAAAATAGGTCACTGTGATAATGAGCCCGAGCGCCACATTATTTTCAGATATCCGTATGAGATTCTGTCCTATGGATAGACTCCTGCTGCAGGGATCGTCCGATGCCGACGAGAATATCTCATGCACTTTTCCATCCTTACGGATGAAGGTTCTGAAGCCCTGATGTTCAATATTCCTATACATAACGTTGGCGGGGAAAAACTCCATGATGGCTCCGTCCTTATCTTTGACGCCGAAACTACCCATCGTCTGACCTCTGTTTACATAGAACGACCACATGGGAATACCATCCACGCCTGCTATACCGGGCAGGAAGCTTGAAAATGTTTTTGCCTTGTCATAATTCTCAATCAGGAATTCCTGATTATCGTTAAAACCATATTTCGCCTGCATCGATATCTCTCCTTATGTTAACGCTATCATCCAATGCAATGAAAGTCATCCGTAATGAATTTGTCCGCAGGTTTCCTTATTTGAGGCAGTTACATGTCGAAGATCTTTACGTGCGTTATGATTTTATGATTTTGGGTTTCTGATTTTTCATTTGTTCGTTTTTGGAAGTAAATACTTATATCGAATGTATACTAGATTGTTCCGACAGAATTTCTTATAATCAGTTCAGGTGTGATGTTGGTTTTTTCAAATGGCAGCCGGGGGTCACTCAATCTGGTCAATAGTCTTGCAGCCAGTGCCCTCCCGGCCTCATAGACCGGCTGCCTCACTGTAGTCAGTGGAACCTTTGGGATCAGATCGAAGATCAGACCGTCGAAACCCGTGACAGATACATCCTGCGGTATTTTAAGATTCAGCTTCTCCGCCGCCCTGAATGCTCCTACAGCCAGGAGGTCGTTGCAGCAGAACAATGCCGTCACTTTTCCTTCGCCAAGAAGCTTGCAGGCTTTTGAAAACGCATCCTGTTCAGTCAGATCCGCATATCTCACGAGGCTTTTATCGAAAACGATTCCGTTGTCCTCCAAAGCCCGTCTGTATCCGCCAAGACGTTCATAAGCATACCTCTGATTGACATTCAGCATCAGAAAGCCTACCCTGCGGTGTCCCTTTGAAATAATGTGCTTAGCCATCATATATGCGCCCTTCTCATTGTCTATATCGATACAGTCGAAATCCTTGTCGGTTTTTCCGAAGAGAACGAACGGAGCGCCTAATTTCTCAGCAAAAATGTTTTCCTCATTAAGTGCCAGACCTGTTACTATCACGCCGTCACATCTCTGGCTGAATTCCAGATCCCTGCGTATCAGGAACAGGTAATACGCATTGCTGAGCTCTTCGCTCACGCCGGCTATCAGGTTCATCATAAAAGGCTCTGACAGTCCCATGAACCTTGGCACATACAAATGCACAGTGCGCGTATTTTTCTGTGCCAGGGCCTTTGCAGCGTGGTTCGGCAGAAATCCGAGCCTGTTCATCTCCGATTCCACCTTGCAGCGTGTTTCCTCCGCCACCAGCAGCGGATTATTAATGACACGTGATACCGTAATGAGCGAAACACCGGATGCTTTTGCGACATCTTTCATTGTAGCCATTTTATTGTTCCTCAGTGATATTTGATCAGATATGTTAGCGCTATCATTATATTATATATGGAAATTGAAGTCAATTAAAACAGTGAGACGTCTTAACCAAGCGACTTAACTTATGCCCAAAGTATGAATATTTGCAAAAAGATATATCTATAAAACCAGTCTGCCTGTATCCCTCATACAGCTTAGTACCTCTTCCAATGAAGGGACAGCCGGGATGGCTCCTTTTTTCGTCGTTGTCAGAGCGCCGACAGCATTGGCAAAGTCCGTCATCTTCTCAATTTCGGCTTTGCTCATCCGTACGATATCTTCACGTTTTTTACCTGCCATTTTGAACAGGATGCCCCCAAGGAATGCATCTCCCGCACCGGTCGTATCGACGACATTGACGTCGTATGTATCAAGCCTTCCGGTATCGCTGCCATGCCTGAAAAATGTGCCCTTCGGACCCAGTGTAACGAATATGAGGCCTATGCCCATGTCGGCCAGGACCCTGCTTCCCTTTTCGAGGTCGCTCTCCTTCGTAATGAACTCAAGCTCCTCTTCTGAAATTTTCAGTATATCGGCAAATTCCAGGCCGCGCCTGATCTCGCGCTCGGCATCGGAAAGCGATTTCCACAGCGGAGGCCTCAGGTTTGGGTCGTAACTGATAATGACGCCGTTATCCAGTGCAATTTTCAACGCCTTTAACGTTGCGCTCCTGGCCGGTTCGTCCGTCAGCGACAGCGAACCGAAATGAAAGATACCGGATCCAGCTATGATGTCTTCCGGGATTTCGGACGGCTCCAGCATAAGGTCCGCTCCAGGATCCCGATAAAAGCTGAAAGATCTGTCGCCGGCTTCCGTCAGGTGCACGAAAGCCAGCGTCGTATTCACTTTGTCACTTATTTTCAGGCCGCTTGCATCTATATGATTCTGAGTCAGGCATTCCCTCAGGAACCTGCCGAATTGATCGTTTCCGACCTTGCCAATAAAAGCGGTATTCGCTCCGAGCCTGGACAAAGCCGCAAGTACGTTTGCCGGGGCTCCTCCGGGGTTTCTTTCAAAAATTGTATTTCCGTTTTCAGATAATCCATGCGGTGTAAAATCGATCAGAAGCTCACCCAGAGCCGTTACATCAAACATAGTACCCTCCATATCATAGTGTCATCTGCGAACACAGTGCCATCCGCAAACACAGTGGCATCCATAAACATAGTTCTTCCCGCAATTATACCAGACAATATATCTCCGCCGGGCGTCAGTAAATCATTCCGCCCATAAATGCATGAAACGTGCCAGATTATCCATGGCCGCTCTCAGGTCTTCCCTGCTCCTGGTCTTAGCCTGGCTGAACGGTATAGCCATCCGGTTTATACTGAATATGGCCGATACGCCTATATCATAAGCCTGCTCTACGTTGTCACCTATATCTCCCACAACGGCAATGACCGGCACGCCGGCTTTTTTTGCCTTGCGGGCTACTCCGCAGACTACTTTGCCGCGCAGTGACTGATGGTCTATCTTTCCCTCGCCGGTAATGACGAGATCGGCTCCCGTAAGCAAAGTATCAAAATCCACAACGTCCAGTACCGTGTCGATACCCATCTGCAGGCGGGCTCCCAGGAATGCCGCCGCGCCCCCACCGAAGCCGCCTGCCGCTCCTGCTCCCGGCAGGTTCAGAATATCGGTTATATTTTGCTTGCCGGAAGTATCAGCAGCCGATGACTTACCGGAGCCGTTAAGCCCGATGCTCTGCCTGACTACCTCAGCCATGTGGAAAAGTCCATCGTCCAGCAGCTTTACAGTCTGCGCATCGGCCCCCTTCTGCGGCCCGAACACCGCCGCGGCGCCATTCGGCCCGCATAAGGGATTGTCGATATCGCACATGGCGATTATTTCGACTTGTCCAAGTCTTGCGTTTATCTCCGACATATCGATACTTTGAATATCCTTTAATGTCGCTCCGACAGGTACAAAGCTCCTTCCGTCACGGTCGCCGAATACCGCTCCCAATGCCGCCGCCGCTCCTGTCCCTCCGTCATTCGTACAGCTGCCTCCCAGGCCCAGTATTATTTTCCGGCAGCCCCTCCCGATTGCATGCAGTATCAGCTGCCCCACGCCGTACGTTGTTGTCTGTTCGGCACAGAGCCTTTCGCCGACCAGCGGCAGTCCGGCTGCCGCGGCCATTTCGACCACCGCGGTGCCATCGGGCAGAATACCATAAAATGAAGGTATATCCTCGAAATATGGCCCCTTCACTGTTACATGTATTTTCTCGCCTCCCACTGCAGTAAGGAAAGCGTCCACGCTTCCTTCACCGCCGTCCGCAACAGGCACACTTGCTGTTTCAGCCTCCGGATACCATTTATGTAGCGTCTGTTCCATGATCGAACAGATCTCCGATGACGACATCGTTCCCTTGAATGAATCGGGTATAAGAATGAACTTTTTCATTATTTCTCCTCTTTCGTTCATATAGTCAATATGCTTTGCCGCAACAGGTCCACATAAATAAATAATATCACATGAACAGGGCGGAAAGAACATGCAAATTCATCTCCCCGGTTTTGTTGTCCGCACCGGCGGAATATGCTAGAATAAGTTGAAATGTGTAAATCCTGCCAGGCTTGTGTTTGCAGGCGGACTTACCGGGGTATAAAGCATTAGTGTAAAAATATTCAGATCAGGAGAATACAAAAATGAAAAGAATAGTTGTTACAGGCGGAAGCGGAAAGCTTGGATTATGGGTACTCAAAGAATTCGCAGAGCATGGCTATGACGTACTGAACGTAGATGTCAACCCGTCAAGGGAGCCAATATGCAAAACCATCAAAGCCAACCTCGAAAATCTCGGAGAAGTCTACGGAATACTGTCAAATGCGGACGCAGTAGTTCACATCGCCGCAATTCCGCGTCCGGGAGAGCACCCGAATGAAATGGTATACAGAAATAACGTAATGTCTACATATAATATCCTTGAAGCTTCTGCAGGCCTCGGGATAAAAAAGGTCGCAATCGCGTCGAGCGAATCCTCCTATGGGATCTGTTTCGCACTGAACCCCTTCGGCCCTCAGTATGTCCCGATCGATGAGGACCATCCGCAGCTGCCCCAGGATTGTTACGGCCTGTCCAAGGTAGTGAATGAGATGGCCGCCGAGATGTTCAACCGAAGGACCGGTATGCAGGTGGTCTCATTAAGGCTCGGCAACGTCATAGAACCCGGAGATTACATTAAGTTCCCGGGATTCATACACGATCCCGAAAACAGGAAAAGGATACTCTGGAGTTATATAGATGCACGTGACGCTGCATCCGCCTTCAGACTGGCAGTCGAAGCCGACGGTCTCAATGCGGTCGCATTGAACATCGCAGCCGACATCACAAGTATGGATATGAAAAGCAGGGACCTCATGACCGAATGCTATCCCGAAGTCAAAGATTTCAGGAAGCCCCTTGAAGGGTATGAGACGCTTTTGAGCAGCGAAAAGGCAAAACGCCTGCTGGGCTGGCAGCCGGTTCACATTTGGAGAGATTATGTAAAATAGTCCATTCTGTTGGTTTACCGCCGGCAGTCGTGCGGACGATCATTGCAAATCACGTGACAGCAGCTATTCGCAGTTCCTGGCCTGAAAATCGATGCAGGCCAGGAAGGCAGGCTATGAAAAAATATATCAGAAGCTTATCAATTCGCCCGACGGCTCCGTAATATCAACAAATTCACCGACTACTTCAATATTTGCCTTATCCCTTATCTCCTCGAGGACCGGGAAGGTTACATACATTTCGCTCAGATGGAGCGAATCCTTTATCCTGATCATCTTGATACGGTCCGCAACGACCGATCGGCACATCCTCAGCGCATATTCCAGCGCCTGCCTGTCGTTGTCCGCTATTAAAGGTATTTTCCCTCTTTCGATAAATGCGCTTGTTATGACATTTTCGTAGGTAGCCTTGAAATCGATCTTTTCAAAAAGCTTCCTCGTTATGAAATCTCCAAGGCCTACTCCGACAGCATTGCCGTGAGATTCCTCCGTTATGTCGGAAATAACTATATTCTTTATATCCGGCGCTTCCGGCTCTTTCTCAGAGTTGATCCTTATCCTTCCTATGATGTTTGTATCGATGCCGGTTCCGCTGATGTTCTTGCCCATGCGGTCAACTACCAGGATATCCAGTTTGCTGACAGGAAGGCTGGGCATGTTGGCCCGCGAGATATCAAGCAGCTTCTTCTCCCCGCTCTCAAATTCGGAAGGCCTCAGAGCTTCTATCAGCATAGTCCTGTCATAAGCATTCTCCACTATGCCTATTCCGGCAATTATTTTGCCATATTTCAAAACCTGCCGCGCTGTTTTGGGTATCAGCTCACGCAGGCCATAAACGCCGTATTTGTGAATCTCCAATGCCTGCTTGTGCTTTCCGAGGCCGATCACGCACATCTTTAGCAGGCCGCTCTCCGTCGGTCCGTGAAAATCCGTGTGTATCTTGATCCTGTTTATAACAATGACGGCATCCGCTTCATAAGCGTTTTTATCCATATAGACCCTGTTTTCGAGGTCATCCTGCGGCAGCTCCACTACCTGCATAGAGGATCTGACCGGCGCTCCGACAAGTTCCTCTGTTATCCCGTAACCCTCCAGCAGCCGCTTCTGCCCCTCGGCAGTCGCTCCGCCGTGGCTTCCCATGGCGGGGACTATGAAAGGGCTGCCGCCCAGTTGCTTTATATAAAGCACTGCAGACCTTACTATCCTGTCTAAATTGGCGATTCCCCTGCTGCCTACCGCAACAGCGACACTGGCGCCCTTGAGCGTATCGAGCCGGAGATTTTCCATCTGTTCCCTGACGACGCCTTCTATGTCGGTAATATGCCGGTCATCAAAGGTTTGCCTTATCCTGACCATTTTCGGGATATCCATGACCTGCCTCCTTTGTCAAAGCCCTGTCCGCTATGGGACATTTTCATATTACGATGTTTTGACAAGCCTGGCAAGGTCTTCAAGGTCCTACGATATTGTTATTTCGCCGGTTAGATAATACAGATACAATATTATTCCAGAAATGAAATACAATATTTTAAGTTGCTTAGCCAACATCTTGACGTTTTAGCTAATATGATATACAATATAGCTAATCGGTAGAAGGAGTGGATAATATGAAGGTTTCATCAACGGAGGTGCAGAATAATTTCGGGAAGTACCTGAAAATTGCGGCGGATCTGGAAGACGTAATCGTGACCCGCAATGGGTACGAGATCGCAAAGATAGTTCCATGCGAGGAAAGATCAGCTATTGCAGAAGAAGCTGCAAACTATATCTACAACGACAGATGGAAGATCAGTTATGAAGAGTTTCTCAAGATGGTGGAGAATTCGGACTTAAGATATGAATATATAGATGGAGAGGTCTATCTTCTCAGTTCACCTGTATACAACCATCAGACGGCTGTAGCTGAGATCTATGGCACTTTTTATAACTGGTTCAAAGGTAAAAAGTGCCGGCCTCTGACCTCACCTTTTGATGTCACACTGATAAAAGGCAAGGATAACATAAATGTCGTGCAGCCTGATATCATAGTGATCTGCGATACGGATAAAATCGATGCCTCCGGAAAATATCAAGGTGTTCCTGCATTGACAGTTGAGGTATTATCAAGGTCCACCAGACGAAAGGACATGCTGAAAAAGCTCGACCTGTATATGCAGACCAACGTCAGAGAATACTGGATTGTCGACCCCGAAACAAAAGAGGTCTCTGTCTATAACTTTAAAAAGCATGATATATCGGATCACGAAACCTTTATCGGTGACATGACAGCGAAATCAAAAGTGTTCGAAGGATTGGAAGTCAGGCTCGCAGATATATTTGCGTTCTGACTAGATTAGCAGCCTGAAAGCGGCTATGGCGGTTAAAATTAGAATGAAGTAACGGAAGACTTTTTCGTTAAGCTTTTTTATAATAACCGTCCCGCAGAACGCCCCCAATCCAATGGCAGGCAGCATCAGAACCATGGTCAGCAATGATTTTACTGTCACGTTATGCCAGATAAATATCTGCAGGGGGACCTTGGTCAGATTCACGATCATAAAGAACCAGGCTGCAGTGCCCATAAAGTCATATTTTTTGGAGCCTTTGGCAAGAAGATAAACACTGAATATAGGTCCTGCCGCATTGCCGATCATAGTCGCAAAGCCTGCCGCAATGCCAGTCACAGCAGATAACCATTGGCTCTGTGGAATTGCCGGACCATTTTTTCTGATTTCCGTATATAGAAGTATTATAAGACAGGCTAATACCAAAATTCCTATTAAGAATTTGAACTGACTGTCATTAATATAGTTCCCGACAACAAGCCCCATTACCAACCCGGCCATGGTCCACGGAAGCAACCGGATAATATTTCTCCAGTTGCCATGTTTGTGGTAAAACCATACTGCAAAAATATCGCCCGCAACCAGCAATGGCAGGATAACTCCTGTCGATTCCCTGCCTCCGAAGGCACTCGCCATTATTGGGATAACAAGCATCAAAATGCCGTTGACACCGGTTTTTGAGAGTCCTACCATAAAAGCTGCGACTATTATTAAAATCCATTGTATATCAGAAAAATTAAAGTAATTTAGAAAATCCATGCTACGTTTCCTATGTATTATTTTAGCTGCGGCTTTTATTATAAACCACAAATCCGGCATTGGCAATTTATCGTTTATATTATAGAACCGGCTGATCCTATGAGTAAATCGGAGCTCTCTTTAAGCCAGGATGAACGGCAGGTAGGTATAGAGATCTGGAATCGTATATCAATTACTGGTAACCGGTCCACTTTTCAAGGCATTCTCCACGGCCTTGAGTATAGCTTTGCTGCTGTTAGTCGCTCCCGATACCACATCCTTTTATACCGGCATTGGTCGCAGCACGTTATCGCTTGCCTGCAACGAACGCCGTCAGGTCTGCCAGACGGTTCGAGTAACCCCATTCATTGTCATACCAGGAGACCACTTTGACCATATTCTCACCGATCACCATCGTAGATAACGCATCCACTGTAGAAGAAGCGGGGTCGCCCTTGTAATCCACAGATACGAGGGGTTCCTCGGAATAGTTCAGTATACCCTTCATAGGGCCGTCCGCCGCAGCTTTAAGTACTGCGTTGACCTCCTCCTTCGTTGTATTCCTTTCGGTCTCAACAACAAGGTCCAGTACTGAAACCGCCGGAGTCGGAACCCTGAAGGAAAACCCATTGAGCTTTCCCTCAAGCTCGGGAATAACCAGGCCGATAGCTTTTGCCGCCCCCGTTTTGGTAGGTATTATGGACATCCCGGCCGCTCTTGCCCTTCTTATATCCTTGTGGGGAAGGTCAAGTATGTTCTGGTCGTTCGTATATGAATGGACTGTGGACATGAAGCCTTTATTGATGCCGAAATTGTCGTTCAGGAGCTTTGCCAGCGGAGCCAGGCAGTTGGTAGTACATGAGCCGTTCGAAACAATATCGTGTCTGTCCGCATCGTAGCTTTCCTCATTGACTCCAAGCACCAAGGTGATGTCGGCGTCGGCCGCAGGCGCCGAGATAAGCACCTTTCCTGCGCCGCCCTTAGTGATATGGACCTCCGCCTTCTCCCTTTTTGTAAACAGGCCGGTCGACTCCAGTACTATTTCGGCGCCGTAGTCACTCCAGCGTATATTGCCGGGATCGCGTTCCGCGAGGATCCTGATCTCGTTTCCATTTACCACAAGCGAATTTTCCGAAGCTTCGACAGTTCCGTTGAACCTGCCGTATACCGAATCATACCGCAACAGGTGGGCGAGCGTTTTCGGGTCGGTCAGGTCATTGACCGCAACCACCTCCAGAATATCTGCATATTTCTCCACGATCACCTTGAACACATTTCTCCCTATCCTGCCGAAACCATTGATACCTATTTTTGTTTTCATAATAATTACCTCCGTCATTTTGATTTGGTGAAGCCTTGTTTTTTTATCTGATTTGATTATAATGGTGACAGAGATATAAATAAAATGCATATTAGTAATGGCAGATATAAATCGTAGTTATACCGGCATCCCAATAGTGCCCGGCAGCCGTACGCTGCCAATAATTTCAGCAGCCATATGCAGGAGGCAGATTTGATTCATGAACCTTGAACTATACAAATCATTTTTTTATGTTGCCGAATACGCGAGCATTTCAAAGGCTGCCGAACGGCTTTATATCACTCAGCCCGCAGTCAGCAGGGCCATCAGGCAGCTCGAGTACGAACTCGGCTGTACACTGTTCACCAGAACACCGCGCGGAGTAAAGCTGACCCAGGAAGGCGAGGTCCTGTACGGATCGGTAGGACAGGCCTTCACTTCACTGTCCGCCGCGGAAAGAAAGATCAACGCCCTCAAAAACCTGCTTACGGGCGAAGTGAAGATAGGCGCCAGCGATACTCTCTGCAAGCATTACCTGGTCCCATACCTCAAGCTGTTCCATACGCTGCACCCCAACATCAGGATAGAGGTCATATGCCAGACTACGCCGGGCATAATAAGCCTGCTGAAGTCCGGAACAATCGACTTCGGCATGATCAATATGCCTTATGAGGATGAACAGTTGGTTTTCAAAAATATTCTGGAGATACAGGACTGCTTTGTGGCAGGAGAAAAATACCGCCATCTGAGCAATAAAATGCAGCCGATCGGCGAAATAGCAAAGCAGCCATTACTGCTTCTCGAAAAGGCCAGCAATTCACGTTCATTCATCGACCGGTATTTCGAAGATAATTCAATAGTGGCAGAACCCGCATTCGAATTGGGTAATATGGATCTTCTGATACACTTTGCGAAATATGACTTCGGTATTGCGTGCGTTATCAGGAATTTTATCGAAGACGAGCTCGGCAGCGGCATACTGCGTGAAGTTAAGCCGGTTGAAAAGATCCCCCCGAGAAATATCGGCGCCGCATGGCTTAAGGACATCCCTTTATCCAGAGCGTCCATCGAGCTGATCAATCTGCTCGGCTATAATGACGAATCGGAGATATGAAGCACATAATAGATTGCAGGTATGTGCAGCGCCTGTTATCTGAAATACCTGACCGTATTCGGAATAATGCTTTCGGAGCCAAATCCGCCTGCCTTTGTAGCAACATACATGCCGTTCAGCCTGCCGCCCACAAAGGTGCCGTAAGGTACCAGCGGTTCCACTTCGCCCATTATCCTCAGCGCTTTGGCCCCGAGCCTTCTGCATATGCTGAGTGCCGTATCTCCTCCGAATATCAGCATGCCTGATATCTCAGCATTTCCAGCGATTTCTTCCGCAATACATGCTATGGCATTTTGGAGCTTTCTGCTCGCTTCCAGGAGCTTTTCAGGTCTGCCGCTAAATGCTTCGTTCAGGTCATTCTTACCTGCTCCGGCTGCATCGATGATTATGTTTCCGCCCGTCCCAAGAGTCTGCAGGGCAAGGTTTTTAACCCTGTTTATTTCGGCAGACGCCATAGCCTCCGTGGCAATGATCCTGTCTCCATCCAGTTTTACCACGTATTCACCATTGTTCTGTGCGTATGCGATCTGCAGCTTGCTGATTTTTGCAGGACTGCCGGACAAAACGACCAGAGGCTTGTCCTTTTTGATATGACTCTGCCTGCAATTGTCCATGCCTGACTCTTCTGTATAAGTCCTGTTGTCTGACTCTCCGGCAGCAAACATCCTTGAAAAAAGGCCCGCAGATCCGCAGGGCAATACCTTCAGCTTACTGACGCCCAACGCTTTGACTATATTGTCGAGATCTCCCTCGGTCTCCGCATCCATTACAGCGATCCTGCACCCGTTTATATGCAGGTTGTTCAAAACTTCCGAAAGAAAGCCGTTTCCCGCCCGGATATCCTTTAATGAAACAACCGACGTATTCAAGACCGTTTGTCCTTTTACGATATCCGGTATATACGAGCTTTTAACAGGTGAAAAAGGGTCGCTTGCCAGGTCAGATTCCGTCAGAAGCCTTCCATTCAGATAATGGCAGCCGTTCAACGTAGTTCTTCCATTCAAAGTCAATGCCGGCGCCAGCGCGATCATGTCAAAGGCGCCTGTGTCAAGGATAGCTTCCAGTTCCCTGCCTATATTGCCCCGCAGCGTGGAATCTATCTTCTTGTATATCAGTTCCGAACCTGTATCACTTAGGCTCTCCACATACTCCCGTACAATGGAATAAGCATTTTCTGACGGTATGTTCCGGCTTTCGGTATCAATGATCAAAGCGTCATTCTGCCGGGCCATTTCATCTATAAAGTTTTTGTCAAACAGGACGCTAACCCTGGGATATTTCCTAGCAAAAAGCACCCCGGTGTCCATCGCCCCTGTAAGATCATCCGCAATAATCACCTGTGTCGGCATATCGTTTCCTTCACACCGGAGTCCGTCTTTATCCGGCTGGCGGCTCCCTCTTTTTTATCATAATTATACCATAAACAAGTGCCCATGCTGCCGCAATGTAGGGAATGGAAATTTTTATATTTTATTCACCTTGTTTGTTATTTTCTTGATGGGCGGGGTACTATTATTATAGAATCACAATATTAAGATTTTTCGATATAATAACAGATATCAATATATAAGGAACTGCAAATAATCAAAGGAGGTCTTCCCATGAGCAGGAAGGTTATCATAGTAGGCGGCGTCGCGGGCGGCGCAAGCGCTGCGGCCAGGCTCCGCAGGCTCGACGAGGATGCGGAGATCATACTCGTGGAAAAAGGCGGGTATATTTCATTTGCCAATTGCGGCCTCCCCTATTATATCGGAGAGGTCATCAAAGACAAGAGCAAACTGCTGGTACAGACTCCGGAAAAGATGAAGGAACGCTTCAGGATAGACGTCAGAGTAAACAGTGAAGTCATAAAGATAAATGCCGGAGAAAAAACAGTTGAAATATTAAGTAAACCGGATAACAGGCTCTATAAGGAAACATACGACAAGCTGATTCTCTCACCGGGCGCAGAACCGATAAAGCCAAGGCTCGCCGGTATTGAATCCCCGAGGATATTCACTCTCAGAAATATTACCGACACCTATAGTATCAAGGATTTCGTGGATAAGAAAAATCCACGGAGAGCAGTTGTGGTAGGCGCCGGCTTTATAGGCCTCGAGGTCGCTGAAAACCTCCATATGCGCGGTATAAAGGTGACTGTCGTGGAGCTTGCCGACCATGTGATCGGGCCTTTGGATTATGATATGGCCGCGCTGGTCCACCAGCATATGAAAAGCAAGGAAATCGAATTCTATCTGAAAGACGCCGTGGAATCCTTCGAAGATGAGAGCTCAAGCATCAGCGTCAACCTTAGTAGCGGCAGGACACTGAAGGCCGACATGGTGATCATGGGCATCGGCGTCAGGCCCGAAACCGGGCTCGCTTCGGATGCAGGCCTGAAAACAGGCAGGACAGGCGGCATTTATGTAAATGAATACATGCAGACCTCGGATCCTGATATCTACGCAGTCGGAGACGCTGTCGAAGTAAAGGACTATATCAGCGGAAATGAAGCCCTGATACCGCTTGCAGGTCCGGCGAACAAGCAGGGCAGAATCGCGGCAAACAACATTTACGGTATCGATGAAAGATTCGAAGGAACACAGGGAACCTCGATCGTAAAAATATTCGACATAACGGTGGCTGTCACCGGGAACAATGAAAGATCACTTAAGAAGAACAATATCGCCTATGAAAAATCGTTTACACATTCGGCTTCACACGCGGGATACTATCCGGGCGCTATTCCGATGTCTGTCAAGCTACTGTTCGGGAAGGCTGACGGAAAGCTTCTGGGCGCTCAGATAGTGGGCTACGAAGGCGTTGACAAGAGGATCGACGTACTTTCGACCGCAATGAGGGCAGGCATGACCGTATACGACCTCGAAAAGCTCGAACTGGCCTATGCACCGCCTTATTCCTCCGCGAAGGATCCGGTCAATATCGCAGGCTATACGGCTTCAAACATATTGAAGGGCGACTGCAATATATATCACTGGGACGAGGTCGGAAGCATCAACAGGGAAAACAGTATTCTGGTAGACGTACGCACGTCGGGAGAGTACAGGCTCGGAACTATCGAAGGTGCACTGAATATTCCCCTCGATAAGCTTAGAGACAGGCTTGATGAAATCCCGCGCGACAAGGATATCTATATTTTCTGCCAGGTGGGGCTCAGAGGCTACCTGGCATGCAGGATACTGATGCAGAAGGGGTACAGCGGCGTCAGGAACCTCAGCGGAGGCTACAAGACTTACCAGTTCGCCATTCAGAAGCAGTCGAACGAGGATTTATATTAAATGATCCGCTTAGTTTTTCAACGAGCTGCTTCAGCATGACGTCCTTATACAAGCCTTTCCTGAAATCCGTTATAAGCTTTTCCCTGCTTTCGGGACCCGCTTCCTTCATATCGTCGTTCAAAACATCCGGAAACGCGTTGAATATCAGTTTGGCGCCCTTCACATCCCCGGCGTTGCTGCTGCATACACCTTCCTCACCGAGTTCCACGATCAAGGGGATTCCGTTATCCCCGGAAAGCCGCTCCATCAAGCCTTCGTTACCTTCACTGCTCACTATCCTGTATCCAATCGAAGGGGATGACCTGCACAGATCCTCGAGCAGAGCCAAGGTAATCCTGCAGTCGTTGCAACATGTATCGCAGAATACGAGCAGCTTTTTATCGCTCTTTATTTTTTCAAGTTCTTTCTTTTCTTCCGCTGTAAGCTTCATTTTCTCAAGATAATGCAGATGCTTTTGCCTGGTTTCCTCATCGGCCGTATCCAGATATTCCTGGTAGCTTATACCGTCGTCGAACAATTGGTTCAAATTCACGATCAAATCAGCCATTTTCCTACCTCATATCATTCGTTTACTATTTTGCAAGTGTGACGGAATCTCTCAAAAAATTATTGGCATCATAGACATCGATCACCATTTTATTATCACTCACCGTAACGGCGATATACATCTGGATCCTGGGCTGCATGTCCACCGCCTGCCAGGAACGCTTTGCCGCCGGATAGAATTTGACGCCACCCGTATTGCCAACCATATATACCGTTCCCTTTCCTGTCCGGACAGTCTTGTTACCTTTCATCGGATATGTGCGCACATAGTTATGATCATGTCCCTCAAGGACCAGGTCGACACCGGCTTCGTCAAAGGCCGGCGCCCATACCCGCCTTATGTCGGTTGTATCATAAGTGGCCCCATACGGCCCTCTGTGCAGTGCAACTATCTTCCACGGCTTGTCCGAATTCTTCATGTCGGCCTTCAGCCAATCCGCCTGTTTTTGCAGGTTGCTGCCGCCGCATTGCGTATTCATCACCGCAATATGAGCGTTTCCGTAGTCAACGGAGTATACAGTCCCTGCAGGGGCACCTGTATTCTGTATTCCGGGAAGGTTGAACCTGTCTGTGAAATTCTTGAAATCATTATTGGTCCCGTTTTTGTTTATAGCTTCATGGTTTCCGACGACCGGCATAACAGGCAGGTTCAGGAACTCAGGCTGAACTGCCTTCGTGAACATATCCCACTGGGATATATCCTGTCCCAGATCGACCATGTCTCCCGTATGCACGAGGAACCTCGCGTCGGGGAACCTGCCGAGCGCCTTATCCAACGTATTTTTCCATATCGCATAGTCCTTTGCGCTTACTCCCTGGGTATCGGTAATGTTTATAAAGGTAAATTGATCCGGACCGGGTCCCGAGGTTTTAAAAATGCCCTGCGGGCTGAAACCGCCGGCGTTGTCCCCTACACGGTATATGTATTCCGTCCCGGGTTTTAGATTTTCGAGTTGGGCTTTATGTATGGCCCTGGTGTCCGCATCCGTCCTGGTGGTATAGCTCCGGGCAGTCACACTTGTCACATTCGGTTTATCGAAGCCCTTGAAGCTATTCTTTTCGCAATATTGCACAGTACCTGTTTTAACCGAAACGGAGGTGATCCAGGTGAAATTCCTTCCGGTTTCCGGATCTTTGCCAAAGGTTTCTGTAATGCTTTTAAATGCATTCAGCTGGGACTGCGTCTGCTTCTGGTCATGTGATCCCGGCTGGGGTACCGACTGTGATTCCGGCCCAGGTTCCGTCTTAGTCTGCGTCTGCGCAGTCGTTTCGGGCGTAGGCTTCAGCGAGGTCACTGCATTCAGCAAGCCCGACGTTTGACCCTGCGCCTTGGTTTTGGCCTGGGTCTGGGCCTGCGCCTGTGAATTCGTCTGCTGTTGAGAAGGCGCGGAACTGCAGCCTGTTGTCAGCAGCGAAAACAGCAGGAGTAAGGCGATCAATATTTTAGCTGATTTAAATACACTGGTTTTCATAATATTATTTTATCAGTAAGAACGGCGATGTACAATCAGGGTCCGCATCTATTGATACAGGCTCGACTCTGTGACAAGGGAAACAGCTCATTCTATCTTGCCGCGCTCCGGTATGATCGATCTGGCCATGAACCTGTGGAAAAACCATTCTCCGACTCCCAGACCCAGCGAAGCCAAAAGTGCCGTAAGGAAAGGAATTACCGCTCCGGTATATACCAGATTGAACATCAGCAGTGTTACGAACGAAAGGCAGACATCGGCAACAGTCGCGACAGTATTGTCCGATCTGGGGAGTATGGCAAGATCTGCGATAAAATATGACAGTACGGTGATGGTGAGCGATATCGTGAATATATTGCCATAGTTCAGATTTGTGAGTGCAAGCAGGAATATCTCCAGGATGACGGATACCATAACAAATTTCAGCAGCATTGCCCCGATATGTTTCATATGTTCAGCTCCTAACATTTCATCAGATGAACATATGCTTTCCAAAAACCGGGGCAGATATGCCATGTGAAAGGAGCCCGATTACAGAACTCCTTTTTTGATATCATTCCATGTTATTCTGAAGGCCGATCTCCACAGAATTACAGTCAAAAGGACAGCAACCGCAAGATTAACAGTGATGCCGTAACTAAATCCTCCCGCGACAAGGTGGGCGGCCATGAATATCCCGCATATGGCAAATGAAGCAAATACAATTGCGACGCTGCTTTTATCCTGTGTATACTGGAAGTCCTTATAGAACGGCAATTCCTTTTTCGAGACCAGGAACATGAAGAGCAGCAGCACAAGAAGGTTGAAGAAGATCAGCAGGATGTCCGGGATGATCCTTGCTCCGAAGATCATAATAAAAATCAAACTGACAAATGTAAAGAACGGCAGCACATATCTCATAAAATAGGCTTTCATCGAGCCTTTGAGGACCGGAACCGGCGAAGGAACAGGCAGTACCCTGTATATCCAGGCGCCTCTGTACTGCTCGCTGCTGTTGATCCACTGCAGCGAGGTTGCGAGCAAGGCTGCGGCAAAGTAGATATATAGATAGGACTTCGAGTTTGCGATAGCCGCAAAAAACTCCGATGCGGAATTCCCGCGTCTGAAGAAATTCGCCAGGAAGACAAGCGGCAGCACCACTGCCATTGCAAGGCTCGGCAGTACCCTGAGTTTAAGTTTCCTTTCATTTGCCAGCATATTGGCGGTGAATCTGTAGAAACACCTCTCTGTTTTGTCAGAGCAGATCAGCCTTGAAATGAACGCCTGCCTTCTCTCCTTCCGGCCGGCCGCCTTGCTTGCCCTTTCGCCGTAGTTGTTCAGCTTCTGCAGATTCTTTTCGAAATGCGGCAGCACAACTTTTATATAAAAGAAGAATGCAGCGGCAGGGATAATGACGGCAATAATGCTCATGGCAATAAAATCGGCCGTCTGGTTGTGTCCGACAAACAATTCGAATGGCGCAGCGAACCATGCCGAAGGCAGCAGATAATTCCACCACTTCACTGTGTACGTGATCTTAAGGTTCACCAACTCGAATATACGACCTATCAACTGGTATGCAACGACCATGAAAATCGAAAGGACTATCTGGAAATAGTTGATTATGTCCTTCAGTTTCTCGCCGTCAAAGAAGCTCAATATGGCAGAATATAATATAGACGTAATAAAAATGACAAAACCGCAGACCAGGACAAGTTCAATGATATAAGCGATCAGAAAGGATACTCCATAAATGAACGTGCCCGCGATCATGGGCGGACCGGCAATGGCAAGCGTGATGCCGGACAGGTATGAAAGGATATGGATCAGCTTTGCGGCATTCACCGTCTGGGCATTTACCGGTCTTGGCAGCAGAATGTTTTTATCCCTTATATCGAGGAGTACGGCCGAGAAATCCGATATCATGGTAGTCATCAGCAGAAACAGCAGCATGCCGAAGACAATGTTCATTTTGTAGTACAGCGGGAAGCCAAAAAGCATTATCATTGCAACGAATACGCCCATAAAGGCATACATAAAAAGAGAAAGTCTGTACCGGTTCTTCCCCTCTGCATTTTTTCCATTCGCCATTATGGTGGGGATCCTTCTCGCATCCATGATAAGCTTGATCTGCAGGATCTTCCTCATAATGGCATAGTCCACGCCCGATCTTTCAAATAAAAAACTTATCCTGTCCAGAAGCTTCAAAATCGTGAATTCTTTCAATTCTATCCCTCTTTCACCGTAGCGATAAATTCTTCCGCGATCGCACCATGCTTATTAAATCCGGTCATTTGATTGAATATCTCTTCAAGAGAACCTTCGCTGCATTTTAGCTTCAACTCCTCAAACGTACCGTCCGCTTTTATCAGCCCGTTATTTATCAGTATTATCCTGCTGCTGATCTTCTCAACGACGTCCATGATATGAGATGAATAAAAAATCGTTTTACCTTCTGCGGCAAGCAGCGTCATGACTTCCTTGAACACCATGACGCTGTTAGCATCAAGTCCGCTCAGCGGTTCATCGAAAAACAGAATGTCGGGATTGTGCAAAAGACTGGCTATTATCAGCAGCTTCTGCTTCATCCCCTTTGAATACGAAGATATCCTCGACTGGTATACTTCTTCTATGTCAAATATCTTCATCAGTTTTTTGGCTTTCCGGTCTACAGTATCCGGGTTCAGGCCATACAGCTCACCGATAAAGGTCAGGTATTCGTATGCAGTGAGGCTGTCATAGACCTCGGCCGTTTCCGGTACGTAGCCGATCCTTCTTTTATATTCGATGCTGCCATTTGTGATGTCCTCTCCGAACACCCTGACAGACCCCGTGAATCCTTCAACGATACCGAGCATGATCTTGACAGTAGTGCTCTTGCCTGCCCCGTTTGGTCCTATATAACCTATGATCTGACCCTTGTAGATATCAAGATCAATACCCTTAAGAACTTCCTTGTCTCCGAAGCTCATCTTCAGAGCCTTGATGGAAACGACAGGTTCGGATGTGTTTTGCATTCATTTCGACCTCATTCCATACATTTTCTTACATTTCAGATATTATATCATAAATACGAAGCAAAACTGTAAAAAGTTTGCATGAAAAATAAATACCGCAGTTTAGCAACTGCGGCATTCACTCAATACTTCGTATAGTAAGGCTGACTCAAGTATCCGGAGCTTATCTTACAAATGTCGACTTGACCCTGACCGAAGTACAAAAATACGGAATCCATATCGCTCCTGTCATGATCGATCTTATCAGTTCCGTATACGAACTTGGGTCGCTTTGTCCCGCAATTAAGGGGATAAAGCTGCCCAGAATCTCATCTATCACAATCATCAGGATATTAGAAGCATAAAAGAAAATCATGAGTTTCGGAAGTATTCTTTTCCTTCTGAAAAAATAGATGAGTATCACTATTGCGAAAATGACGAAGAAAGCATTAGCGCATACTTCATACAATAGCAGCGGGAGCCACAAAGGATGGTAAAATTCAGACTCAGGAGTGGTAAGCAGTTGAAGTGAACCATCGGTGAAAATCGGCAGTAAGGTGTTGACAATAAGAAATGAAAGCCGTATCGGGGTAATAAACAAACCAATCATGACAAGGATCAGCCACCCGCCTATACCGTTGTATCTGGGATCGATCTGCATTTCCGCCCGGTTTTTTTCCTCTACGATTTCATTGGTGTCGGGGTCCATCGTTCGCACCCTCCGTAAAGTTATTTATTGTACAAATCAGATGAAAAATAAAAATGATGTACAGTATGTTAATATTATACTAAATTTTACATAAAAACAGAATAAGCTTGATTGTCTTGCTTGACATCTTATATTCCTGACGACTAGTAAACCGATTTTAACTTATCAATCTCAGTGTTGCATTATTTGTAAAACACATTGACAACTATCGATATGTTCGATACAATTATTATTAGGATATCGATAACATTCGATATCATCGAAGCATATAAATATATATGGAGGAAATATAATGAAGCACTCTCATGCAGAATATGTTCCTACATTTAAGGCATTGTCCGATGAAACACGGTTAAAGATAATTGACATGCTGTCATGTGGTGAAATGTGTGCTTGTGAAATACTTGAAGCTTTCAGCATTTCACAATCTACTTTAAGCTATCACATGAAAACACTGGTGGACAGCGGGCTGGTAAATGGTTATCGTGATGGAGCATGGATGAGGTACACACTCAACAAGGAAAAAACTGATGCAGTCATAGCCTTTTTTAACTATATAGCAAGTGAAAAAGAAGATTGCATTTGTAATAAATGTAAAAACGAAGATTGTTGTAATGACTGATTTTAGGAGGATTTTATCATGAAGAAAATTGAAATTTTTGACCCTGCAATGTGCTGCTCAACAGGGGTTTGCGGGCCGTCTATCGACCCGGCATTATTAAGGGTTGCAACTGTTATCAATACACTCAAAGAAAAAGGGATAATCATCAAAAGGCATGGATTATCTAGCGAGCCCCAAGACTTCATTACCAACAAGGTTATAAGTGACCTTCTCCAAAAAGAAGGAGCAGATATCCTACCTGTTACATTGGTAGATGGTGAGATTACGAAGACAAAGGAATATCCTACCAGTGAAGAACTATCAAAATGGCTAAACATCGAGCTTAGCACAAAACAACCAGCGAAAAATGGTGGATGCTGCTGTGGACCTAAGGGGTGCTGTTGATGTGACAAATAATGTCTTTGAAACATTTGACTTAAGTAATATAAATCTGACTAAATATATATTCTTCACAGGCAAAGGTGGTGTAGGCAAAACCTCCACAGCATGTGCTGCTGCAGTCAGTTTAGCGGATAGTGGTAAAAAGGTGCTGCTTATAAGCACTGACCCGGCATCAAATCTACAGGACGTTTTTAATACAGAGCTGAATGGAAAAGGTGTACCAATTGATGGTGTGCCGGGACTTGTAGTTGCAAACCTCAATCCGGAGGAAGCAGCAAGGGAATACAGGGAATCGGTTATAGCTCCTTACAGAGGTAAGCTGCCTGATAGTGTTATAACCAACATGGAAGAGCAGCTTTCAGGCTCCTGTACAGTTGAAATAGCAGCCTTTGACCAGTTTTCAAACTTCATAACAGACAAAACCACGGTACAGGAATACGATTACATTATCTTTGACACTGCCCCAACAGGACATACACTCCGTATGTTACAGTTACCATCAGCATGGAGTAAGTTTATCAGTGAAAGCACACATGGTGCATCCTGCTTAGGCCAGCTTGCAGGCCTTGAAGATAAGAAGGGCATGTACAAGGAGGCTGTTTCAAACCTTGCAGACAAGGATAAGACAACTCTAATACTTGTATCAAGACCGGAGGAAACCCCATTACTGGAAGCAGAGCGTTCAAGCGTTGAACTGGGTGATTTAGGCATAAACAATCAACTTCTGATAATAAATGGTGTACTGGGCAAAGCGTCTGACACCCTATCACAGAAAATATTAGATAAGCAGCAAAATGCTATGGAAAACATACCGCAGGGCTTAAAGAAGTTTAAAACATATACCCTGCCACTTCGTTCTTACAATATTTTAGGACTTGATAGAATCAGAGCATTTTTCAATAACGATGATTATGAAATAGTCTATGCAGATGGTAAATCACTTGGTCTGAAACAGATTGATGTACTGATTGACGATATTTACACAGCAGGCAAAAAAGTTATTTTTACAATGGGTAAAGGAGGCGTTGGCAAGACGACGATTGCAGCGACCATCGCACTTGCTCTCGCTAAAAAAGGTGTCAAAGTACATTTGACCTCGACAGACCCGGCGGACCATCTCAAATATGTAATTGAAGATACAGAGAATATAACACTCAGCAAAATTGATGAAAAGCAGGAACTGCTAAACTATCAGAATGAGGTGTTAAGTAAGGCTCGTGAAACAATGAGCGAGGATGATGTTGCCTACGTTGAAGAAGATTTACGCTCTCCTTGTACGCAGGAAATAGCAGTATTCAGGGCGTTTGCTGAGATAGTCGATAAAGCTGAAAACGAGGTTGTGATCATTGACACCGCACCCACAGGGCATACCCTTCTCCTATTGGACTCTACACAAAGTTATCACCGTGAGGTACAGCGAACCAAGGGTGAAACGCCTATATCTATACAGAGACTGTTGCCTAGATTACGAGACGAAAGTCAAACGGCAGTGATAATTGTTACACTTCCAGAGGCAACACCTTTATTTGAGGCACTTAGGCTTCGTGATGATTTAAGCAGAGCAGGGATAAATAACAAGTGGTGGGTAGTAAATCAATGTTTATCTATGACTGAAACTAAAAACGACATGCTCATTGCACGTTCAATAGCAGAAAAGCAATGGCTCAAAATGGTGAAAGAGATAAGCAGAGATAATTATGTTGCCATACCATGGCTGCAAGACGCATCAATTCAAAGTATTGTCAAATTTTAAAATGAATAGCGGGGGTACAAATGAAAAATGCAAATAAAACAAGGTTATCATTTTTGGATAGATTTTTAACACTATGGATATTTATAGCAATGGCTGTTGGAGTTGTAGCAGGCTATCTATTTCCTGATATGGCAAAGTCGCTAAGTACATTCAGTACAGGTACAATATCATGGCCTATTGCCGTAGGCTTAATAATTATGATGTATCCACCCCTTGCAAAGGTTAAATACGAAGAAATAGGCAAAGTGGCACAAAATAAAAAGGTCTTTACATTTTCATTAATTCAAAACTGGATCGTTGGGCCACTGTTAATGTTTATTTTGGCGATATTATTATTGGGTGATATGCCGAGCTTTGCAATTGGCCTTATAATAATCGGTTTGGCCCGTTGTATAGCAATGGTTATAGTGTGGAACACACTTGCAAAAGGCGATAACGAATACTGTGCTGCATTGGTAGCCCTTAACTCCATATTTCAAATATTGTTATACGCAGTTTATATCTATCTATTTGTTACCCTTCTACCAAAATGGTTAGGTCTATCATGGGGTGGTCAAGTCGTTAAAGTATCAATGTTGGATGTAGCAAAGAGTGTGCTTATCTACTTGGGAATTCCCTTTGCAGCAGGTTTTATATCAAGATTTGGGATTGTAAGGGCTAAGTCAAAAGAGTGGTATGAGAAAGTGTTTATTCCTAAAATCTCTCCATTGGCACTAATAGCATTACTTTATACTATCGTCATCATGTTTATTACGAAAGGTGAAGAGATCATTAAAAACCCGGAGGGCGTTATCAGAATCGCAATACCTCTTTTAATCTACTTTGCAGTTATGTTCTTTGTCAGTTTTTATGTGTCTTACAGGAGAGGATTCAAATACGACCAAACTGTAACCTTGGCGTTTACAGCGGCAAGCAACAATTTTGAACTGGCAATTGCGGTTGCCGTAGCAGTATTCGGAATCGCTTCAGACGTTGCATTTACAGCAGTCATAGGGCCATTGATAGAAGTGCCGGTAATGATAGCATTGGTCAACGCAGCACTTATGTTTAAACGAAAATACTTTGATGAAAATGGAACGCCAAAGCGAAGTATTAATAAGAAAGGGAACTAAATACATGCCAGAGAAAGTTAAAGTTGCATTTGTTTGTGTTCACAACTCATGTCGGTCACAGATGGCAGAGGCAATATCAAAAATTATTGCAGCGGATAGCTTCGAAGCCTATTCAGCAGGGACTGAAACCAAGCCGCAGATTAACCAGGATGCGGTAGCCGTAATAAAAGAGCTTTATGGGGTTGATATGAACATAACTCAAAAATCAAAATTGATATCGGATATCCCCCCGGTGGATGTTGTTATTACCATGGGATGTAACGTAAATTGTCCTTATCTTCCCTGCAAGTATAGAGAAGATTGGGGCTTAGAAGATCCCACAGGTAAGGACAAGAGTGAATTTATTAAAACAGCCAAACTGATTGAAGAAAAGGTCATGGATCTTAAAAATAAAATAGAAAGTCTGTGAGCAATACATGATATACTGAGGAGTCTATTTCATTCTCTGTAGTCTATCACGGACGTCGGCTTTGAACCTGTCGATATATCCGGCCACGTATGCTTCGATGTCGAGCCCTTTATCCCGTATCAAGGGCGTCAAATCCATCGCGTACGATAAAGCGTCAGCCCCGTCGGTCCCGT
>Ga0207800_1000021_pt1 | contig 101722 bp, 92 predicted proteins | sample LuqExpMetageno11_FD_187769 | JGI IMG/M metagenome (GOLD analysis project Ga0207800, IMG submission 187769) | Tropical forest soil microbial communities from Luquillo Experimental Forest, Puerto Rico - Sample 11 (SPAdes) | ecosystem: Environmental > Terrestrial > Soil > Tropical forest ... | reverse complement strand
AGAAGCGCAGCCACCTCCCTGTGAGTCAGACCCCTGCATTCGCCCGCCTTTTCGAGGATCCTGTCTATCCCGGCCTTGTCTTTTACTAGTTTTTTTGCCGCTTCGATTGATTCCAACACTTCCGTGTCGTCAATATACTGATTTGAATCCAATGATTTTACATTATACATTTTTATTTCCCCTTTCAAATCTATCCTGTACACTAATCTTCAAGAGCCCTCAATGCATCCGGAAAAGGCTTGAGCGCTCTCGGCAGGATGTCAAGTACAGATGCGATCATTACGCCGTAATTTGTTATGCACACTCCCTGTTCTCGGGCTATTTTCACACGGTACTGCATTTCGTTTCTGTTCAGCATGCATGCTCCGCAGTGGATAATTACACTGTAACCTGATATATCAGCCGGATAACTTGCGCCGGACGCCCATTCGAATTCGATACCGTCGCCTGCCATCTGTCTTATCCAACGCGGTATCTTTACCGTTCCTATGTCGCCGTCCTGGCGGTGGTGGGTGCAGCCTTCCACTATGAGCACCCTGTCGCCTGAGGAAAGTTTTGCGATACGCCTGACTCCTCTTACCATTTCTGCGAGATCGGCTTTCTGCCGTGCAAATAATATGGAAAACGAAGTGAGCGGAACATTTTCCGGCGTGTCTTCCGCGGCCCTTTGAAACGCCTGCGAATCGGTTATCACAATGGACGGCTGCTCCTTAAGCCTTTCAAGTGTGAGTTTGAGTTCAAATTCCCTTGTAACAACTGCTGTCGCGCCCATTTCTATTATGTCGCGTATCATCTGCTGCTGCGGGAGTATCAGTCGCCCCTTCGGCGCAGCTTTATCGATGGGCGTCACGAGGACGGCAACGTCCCCCGGATGAATAATGTCCGCCGCAAGAGAAGGTTCAACGTCGTCATAATTTGAGTTCTCGATAATAAGCTTTTTAACGGCATCGATCCTGGTACCGTAAATCGAACTGGCACAGACGAGCGGGATACCAACAAGCTTTTCAAGAGCACTTATCTCCCCGGCGTCCGGCATTCGCCTGTCGCATTGGTTGACTACACAAATGCTTTTTATGCCGCAACGCTTCAATTCCTTGATGAAATCCGACTCGAAGCTTGTTATGCCATGCACGGCATCCGTTACGACCACGGCCAGATTGCATTTCCGAAGGACTTCATAGGTCTTGTCTATGCGAAGTTTTCCCAAATCACCTTCATCATCCAGCCCCGCCGTATCTATCAGCACGACAGGCCCCACCGGCAACAGCTCCATCGCTTTGCGAACAGGATCCGTCGTCGTTCCCGCAACCTCGGACGTAACAGCGATCGGCTGGCCGGTAATTGCATTGATGAGGGATGACTTCCCTGTATTTCTCCTTCCGAACAGCCCTATGACAAACCTGTTGGCTGACGGTGTTTCATTCATGCTTCCCATCCGGTTACCTCCACGCTACTGCACACTCTTAGTGATCATGGACTTTACGGAAGCTCCTGGAACTCGCCCGAGTTTTCCCGTCATTGCGCTGATATCGTCATTGACTCCGTCGACTATAAGCGATATCACCGATACTCCCCTCTCCCTGTATGGGATGCCCATCCTTCCGACTACAAGGCTCCCGTATTCGTGGAGTATCGCATTTACCCGCTCCACGCAGGAAAGGTCTTCGATCACTATCCCTACTATACCGATCCTCTTATCCATTCTTTCTTCTCCCTTGCGAATAAAAAACTCCCTTGCCCGCTAATATTGCGGGAAGGGAGCATTATGGCCAAGTAACTGTAAAATACGGGAATATCCCGTATTTATCCTTAACAAGCCTGCCTCTTCCCGCTCGGAAAACTTTGCGGTCGGTCAACATTTCAAATATTCGAAGCCCTCAGTTAGCAAATACGCCGTATAGGCTGTACGAGCAGACTGATTGCATTCATCATCCTACACTAATTGTACCACTTCCAACGATATTGTCAATTATTTAACAAACAATGTCGCAAAAAATATCCAACTTTCTATTCGGTTCAGGTTACTTCCCTTTACTCTCCAGATAATGTTTTTTCATACACTCGAAGCTGGTCTCGCTGATATCGTGCTCGATCTTGCAGGAATCCTGATAAGCGGTCGCCTCATCCACTCCTATTGCCATAAGGAAATCGGCGATTATGACGTGACGTTCATACATGCGCTCTGCAATTATCATACCCTTATCGGTAAGTGTTATATACCCGTTGGCGTCCATCTCGATATAACCGTTCTCCCGGAATTGCTTCATCGCTACGCTCACGGTCGGTTTTGAATATCCCAGGGCATTGCAGATATCGATGGAACGGACCTGTCCCCTTTTGTTCTTCTCCATTAGTATCGTTTCAAGATAATTCTCCGCAGATTCATGAATCTCCATTGTGAGCAGCTCCTTTCAGTGCAGCTGTGATGCCCCGAATAATTGCATGATAGCACATACTTCCAGTGTTTTCAAGAGACGAAAGCAACCGCCCGGACAAGCCATCACACCTTCTAAAGGAAAATCGGATATCACATGAAATATTTGCTTGCCTTTATATTGACAAATACAGTTAGGCTGTGCTAACCTATAATTAGTTAGGCAACCCTAACCGATGGATTGAATACAAAAATGTTCAGAGTACTGAGATTTACCTAAAGAAGGAGATATGGATAATCTGAAGGAGATATAGCTATGACACTTGACAGACTGCCACCAGGCAAAACAGCAACGATTAGGAAAGTAGGAGGTACGGGCGCGCTTCGTCTCAGGCTTCTGGATATGGGGATCATACCAAGGACCAGGGTATGCGTCAGAAAGGTTGCGCCGCTCGGCGATCCGCTGGAAATACGTCTCAGGGGCTATGAACTGACTATAAGGATGGACGATGCAAGAAAGATAGAAGTAGAAAGCTGTGGTGAGGGAGCATGACTTTTGCACTTGTCGGAAATCAGAATAGCGGGAAAACTACGCTTTTCAACTCTCTGACCGGATCAAACCAGCATGTTGGCAACTTTCCGGGCGTTACTGTCGACCAGAAAGCCGGCAGGATACGCGGTACGAAGGACTGCCTGGTGGTGGACCTGCCCGGTATCTACTCCATTCGGCCGTATACAGGTGAAGAAATAGTCACACGCGATTTCATACTGAATGAAAAGCCCGACGGGATCATCAATATAGTGGACGCGACCAATATAGAGCGAAACCTGTACCTCACGCTGCAGCTTCTGGAGCTGCGCGTGCCGATGGTGCTTGCGCTCAACATGATGGACGAAGTCCGGGGAAACGGCGGCACAATAGATATCAAGGGCATGTCTCAGCAGTTGGGTATTCCCGTGATCCCGATCAGCGCCGCAAAAAACGAAGGTATTTCCGAATTGATTGACAGCGCAATTTCAATAGCTAAACATAGGATTTTTCCGGCCGTAACGGATTTTTGTCCGAGCAGTGCCGTTCACAGGTGCATTCATGCAGTATCGCACCTTATCGAGGATCACGCGCAAAAAATCGAGGTCCCCTCCCGTTTTGCGGCGACAAAGCTTATCGAGGGAGATGCTTCCTTTGCCGAAAGATTGGCGCTGAATCAGAATGAGCTTGACCTGATCGAGCACAGCGTAGTGGAAATGGAGCATGAAAGCGGCCTCGACAGGAATGCCGGTCTTGCAGACATGCGGTACTCCTTTATAGAAGGAGTTTGCACAAAAACCGTGATCAAATGCAGAGAAAGCAAGGAGCATATCCGCAGCGTCAAAATAGATAATGTACTGACAAACAAGTATCTGGCACTTCCTATGTTCTTCGGGATCATGTTTCTTGTTTTCTGGCTGACCTTCGGTGTCATAGGAAGTTTTCTGAGCAGCCTTCTGACGTCCGGAATAGATCTGTTGTCCGGAGCGGTCGACAAGGGGCTTACTGCCTTTGGCATAAACCCGGTCATCCATAGTATGATCATAGACGGCATTTTTTCAGGCGTTGGCAGTGTACTCAGCTTCCTTCCGATCATCGTGACATTGTTTTTCTTCCTCTCGATCCTGGAGGATACGGGTTATATGGCGAGAATAGCGTTCGTTATGGATAAGCTGCTGCGCAGGATAGGCCTGTCCGGTCGAAGCTTCGTCCCTATGCTGGTAGGTTTCGGATGTTCTGTCCCTGCCGTCATGTCGTCCAGAACGCTTTCTTCTGAACGCGACCGCAAAATGACCATAATGCTGATCCCGTTTATGAGTTGCTCTGCCAAAATTCCCATATACGCTGTATTTTGCGCGGCATTTTTCAGCAGAAACCAGGCGCTGGTCATGACAGGCTTGTACTTTTCAGGCATTGCACTGGCGATACTTGTTGCCCTTTTGATGAAAAATACTGCCTTTCGGGGAAATCCTGTCCCATTCGTAATGGAATTGCCGAATTACAGGCTGCCGTCGCTGAAAAGCGTTGCGTTGCTGATGTGGGAAAAGGCCAGGGATTTCCTCCAGAGAGCTTTTACGGTGATATTTGTTGCAACATTGATAATCTGGTTTTTACGGACATTCGATTTAAGGCTGAACGTAGTTACAGACAGCTCCAGAAGCCTGCTTGCAATGATCGGCCAGGTTATAGCTCCCATTTTCACACCGCTGGGGTTCGGCGACTGGAGGGCTGCAACCTCACTTATCAGCGGATTTACGGCAAAAGAGGCCGTTGTCAGCACCATGGGCGTACTGATGGGCACAAACGTTTCAGCTTTGAAAAATGCTCTCGGAACACTGTTCACACCGTTGACCGCTCTCAGCTTCCTTGTATTCACGCTGTTGTATACACCATGTGTGGCTGCAATTACAACGATAAGAAAGGAGCTGGGTTCAAGGCTGATGACTGTCGGGGTCATAGTGATGCAATGTGTTATCGCCTGGATCGCAGCATTTGCCATCTACCAGGCCGGCAGGCTGTTTATATGAGGGATCGGGATTTATTGACAGTTATCGATTGCAGCGGATTTTATGCAGTAAAAGATTTGGGGTGATCAAATGAATTTTGCGGATTATATTTTATTAATAATAATTGCAGCTTGTTTCATCGGTGCACTGGTATATTCGATACGCCGCAGTAAAAACGGCGGATGTGCCGGGTGCAGTTCCCGAAGCGGCTGCATGGGGCGCGGCTCAGGCGGATGCAGTGGTTGCAGCTTTGGGACAACCGGCAATAATAGTCCATCGGGCAGTACTGACGGGCTTTCCAGGTGATCAGGCTGCACTTTCCCTGTCTTTCTGCGCCAGTTTGTTTGTATTGATAGAATTTCGATACACAACAAAGCGGCAAACCAAAAACTCCGTAATAAAATTGATGAGCATTGTTCCCCCAAGCACCACATAATCGTTCCATCCATGATTGGTAAGGTAATCGCCCCACCAGGTCGACAGCGGAGTAAACACGCAATAGTAGGCTGTGATTTTCAGCATGGCAACAGGAATGTTTGCGACAGACTTGAACGTGAATCTTCTGTTGACTGTAAAGTTATAGAGTACGGATAAAATAAGGGCAATCAGATAGCTCGGCCAGTACGGGAAAGAAGTAAGTTCATTCAGCAGCGTAAAGCTGACAGTCTGGACAACGCCGGCCGAAATTGAAAACAGCGTGAATTTGAAAAATTGGATTGCATTTTGCTTCGTGCTTAACACACCGTCGGATGTACCCGCCATATTTTTCTCACCTTTGACAGACGCTTCAATGCCTTTAGAAAACTTCCCACATGAATAGCATAACACAAGATATGAATTATAGTCTATCACTCATTAAGTATTCGTAACGGAAATCGAGTAGGAGGCGGCTGTTGACGCCGTCCCTCCCGATCACGATTTTTTGTTATATGTATACCCGGCAGTTCAGTATTTGCCAAATTCTCTATCACTTAATACGATCTTTTTTCCTTTTGATTCCTTCGGCTCAACATCCTCGTATACCTCTTCTGCAGGCTTTGTCGCAATCTTTCTCTTATTGGACAGGCCCTCGAGCATCTTCAAAACTTCCGGGTTTAATTCATCCAGCCTGCTAAAACTCTGACTGGTTTTCTTCAGTTTGACCTTGCTTAGCATTTCTCTTAACAGTTCAGCCTGGCTCGTCAGTTCTTCGCTTGCCGCCGCGCCTTCCTCAGAGGTCGCCGAATTGGTCTGCACGACCTCAGATACCTGCATGATCCCCTGGTTGATTTGACCGATGCCGGCTGCCTGTTCGCTGGATGCAGAGGCGATATCGTTAACCAGTCCGGCTGCCTTTTCGATCTCTTTTACTATGCTGTTGAGCGCTTCAGCCGTTTCCTTTGCGATTTTTGTACCGGCTTCAACCTTTTTGATGGAGCCTTCGATCATATCCGTCGTCTCTTTTGCAGCGTTAGCCGAACGTGCGGCCAGTGTCCTGACCTCCTCCGCCACCACCGCGAAGCCTTTGCCATGCTGACCCGCCCTTGCCGCTTCTACAGCCGCATTCAACGCAAGAATGTTTGTCTGGAATGCGATATCGTCTATAACTTTTATGATCTTATAGATGTTGCTGGACGATTCATTTATGTCATCCATCGCCTTGAGCATGTCCTTCATTTGGGTATTGCCCTGTTCAGCGTTTGTTCTGGCATTTCCGGCAAGTTCATTGGCTTTGTTTGCATTCTCCGCATTCAGTTTTGTCTGGGATGCAATCTCTTCCAGTGATGCGGTCAGTTCCTCGATCGAGCTTGCCTGTTCGGTAGCTCCCTGCGAAAGAGCCATGCTGGAGTCAGATATCTGCTTCGATCCTGAAGCTACCTGTTCGGCTGCAGATGCAATATCCGTAAAATCCTTATTCAGGCCCTCCACCAGTTCGGACAGTTTTTGACCAAGAAGATCCTTATCAGACCTTACATTGACATTTACCGTTAAATCAGCAGTCGCCATCCTCTCGGCGATCTGCGCCTGCTCGCGTATACCGGCGATCAGGTTTTCGAAGGATTTCGCGAGTCTGCCCAATTCATCCCTGCTATCCGCTTTTACGCTGACATTTACATCGCCCAGCGCGAGCTGATCGGAGGCATTTGCAAGAAAGCCGACGCGCTTGCTGATATAGCTCGATATAAATACGCCAAGAATAATTGCAACAATAACGCCTATGCTTATTACAATGATCATAGTCAATATCGCAACCTGGGCCGCATTTGAATTGCTTTCCGACCTGGCCATTGCTTCTGACGTATTGTATTCCAACAATTTATCGAATGAATTCTGTAAATTGGTCGCTATCGAAGAAGAATCGGCTACAATGATATTCCGCGCCTGTTCCTGCTGCCCCGACTTAACAAGCTTAACCGCGTTATCGACTTGTGATTTATATTCATCCCACTGCAATTTCAAATCGTTAAGTAGTTTCCGTTCAACCTCGGATATATACCCATTTTCATACTTTTTTATATAATCATCCGCTGTTGCGCAATAATTCGATATCTTGCTGATACTTTCATCACGCTGGCCAATATCGTCGGCCACGGTCATCCTGGCAGCATGGAATCTTGTCCTCTGGAAATATATCGAGGCACCTCCGACATACTCGAGCCCCAATGCGTTCTCCTGATATAATAACGTATCGTCATTATTGATGGTGTTGATATTAATAATGCCTACGACACCGACTACCCCTGCAATAGCAGCTACTACTGCAAAGCAGATTATCAGTTTTGCTGCGATCCTTAAATTACTAAACCATTGCATCGTTCAACACTCCTTTATCGATCGATCTTTTATTGATTACATTGCTTCGCCCAGACTGGTCAGCTCATCCTCCGTAAGCAGCTTCTCGCAATCGAGCAGCAGCTTGACGTCATTTCCCGCCTTACCGATATTTTTGATATACCTGTTATTAAAGCCCTTGTTCATTTGAGGCGGTTCAACGACATCCTCGTCGGAAATCGCAAGCACCTCTGCTACGCTATCTACTATCAGTCCTATGGATACGTCACTGATATCGACCACGATCACGCACGTCCTGTCATTATATTCCCTGGGTTCCTTTTTAAAGCGCAGCCTGATATCCATAACCGGAATAATTTTTCCCCTCAGGTTGATAATCCCCTTGATGTATTCCGGCAGTTCAGGTATTTCCGTGATCGCCTGGATTCCGATGATCTCAGTGACAAACCTGATTTCTATCCCATAAGTTTCCTTTCCGATCAGGAATGTCAAATACCTTCCTTTCTGAGTGTCTTCCTCCAATTCTACATTGTCCTCAAATACATCCGCCACGTTTTCATCTCCCTCCCTTTAGTTTTGAAAGCCCGCAACATCCAGAATCAAACTGATACTACCGTCTCCTAGCAGCGTACAGCCCTCCACCCCCTTCACCTTTTTCATTTTTTTGATGTATTCCGGCAGCGCTTTCACTACCACCTGCTGCTGTCCTATCAACTCATCCGCGAAGATACAGAAGGCCTTGCCGTCACTTTCAACCATAACTGTGATCCCATCCGGAATATCAGTTATATCCGTCTTTACCCTGTACATCTCATGGAGCCTCAGAATCGGGTAGCACTCGCCTCTTATCATGATCATTTCATTATTGTCGGGATCTTTGATTAAATCGTTTTGTTTGGCTTTGAAAGATTCCCTTATACTGGTTATGGGAATCGTAAATTTCGCCTTGCCTACCCTGATTGTCATTCCGTCCATAATCGCCAGTGTCAAGGGTATTTTCATAGTAATAGCCGTACCCTGGCCCGGCATGCTATCTATTGAGACATCCCCACCAACGACGCATATATTTTTCATAACTACGTCCATGCCGACGCCCCGACCCGAAAACTCAGTCGCTTCGTCTTTTGTGGAAAATCCGGGAAGAAAAACACATGAATAGATATCCTTATCCAAAAGTTCACTTTCGGGTCTGTTGATAAGTCCGTTTCTTCTTGCCTTGTCCAGAATCTTGTCTTTATCCAAGCCTGCACCGTCATCGCTGACCGTTATCAGTACATCACCGCCCGCATTTTTAGCTTCAAGGATAACTGTCCCGGATTCCGGCTTGCCTTTTGCCATTCTATCGTCAGCCGATTCTATGCCATGGTCGATTGAGTTTCTGATCAGGTGCATCAACGGATCGGAGATGTGTTCAATTATATTTTTATCTACCTCTGTTTCCTCACCGATAATTTTCAGCTCTACATCCTTATTTAGCTTTTTACTCATGTCGCGCACTATTCTATTAAGTCTCTGAAAGGTTGAAGATAGGGGAACCATTCTGATGGACATAGCTATATCCTGGAGTTCGTTTATAATCTTCCGGTGCTGCCTTGCCGCCTTTTTGAAGTTGCTGAGCGGCATTCCGGCCAGATCCGGATTCTGTGTGACCATTGCCTCCGAAATGACCAATTCGCCAACCAGATCCATAAGTTTATCCAATTTTACAATATTAACGCTGATAATATTATTATGGGAGGAGGCAGCCCGGTTTTCATTCACTGTGTTTAGTCCTTCCGGTCCGGCAGCCGTATAAACAGCATCTTTATTATCGCTGCATTCCATCAGTTCCATGTCACTAAGAAAAATAGTCTTTGATAAATAATCATGTAATTCTTCATATGAAAGGTCTGTTTTGAACCACACCTTAAATCCGTCACTTCTGATTGCTGCATCGCCTTTATCGTTATCAGCCAATCTTTCAGGAATATGACTGATCTCCACGGCAACATCCTTAAGTCTGTGGATCAAGGCATACGCGCGAACACTCTCCATTTCGCAGCCTTCTGTAAAACGGATTACCGCCTTGAAAGCTCTGCCCGGGAACGGACTATTACCTCCGGTACTGTTTATGCCGCATATTTCCGCTTCCTGATCCATGGACTCTGTATCTCGCATAGCGGCAGCAGAATTGTATTCCAGCTTGAGGTCTTCCAGAAACCTCGTGATCTTATCTGTAAGCAGTGAGGAGTCTCTGTCAGGGATATTTCCGTTTTCTATCTTTTGCATTTCCGCTTTCATGAAGTCGACGCTTTCAAGGACGATGTCGGAAAGCTTTGAACAATCCATGGAAAATGGCTTTTCATTGCGCAGATAATTGAAGAGGTCTTCAACCGTATGAGTGAGTTTTGAAATATTATCAAAATTCATCATGGCAGAAGACCCCTTAATAGTATGCATGATCCTGAATATTTCGTTTATTGCCTCCCGGTCATAACAAGCGGATTTATCACTGCTGATAATGATCTGCTCGAGCTGTTCAATCAACTGCGAAGTTTCAAAAACAAACATATCCAGTATCGGTTCATTACTATATACTGCCAAGTGGACCACCCCTTTAAAAAATTTTTAGCATAAAAAAGTGGCAAGCATAACTGATTGCCTGCCACGGATAAATTGCACCCAGCATTTTGGCAACCTGACGATCATACAATAAATATAAATATTGCTTAGACTCACGGCTTTGCGCCTCCACCTTTCGATGGATTTGCCTTTTTCAAATTACTTTATTCTTTTAATAATAGCTAAATGTTTACAATTCTCCTTCGAAATCATCTGTATAAGTATGCAGTTAATATTCCAGTAATTGTTAATGTAACAATTTGATTAAAATGTTACACTAAGAGTGCTTGAAAAACGCAATAAAATTAACCTTTTAGAGCATTGATATCAGAGATCACAAAATAATATGCTATAATATGATGTAACATTTTATACGTAATACATTAAATAAATTACATTGCAGAAAGGAATACTTATGACAGTAGAGCCATTAAGAGATAAGACAAGAATCAAGCAGATGAACCAATATTTGTATGGAAGAGACCCTAAATATGGCTTGATCTTTAAATTCGGACTTAACACCGGTCTAAGAATAAGTGATATTTTACCATTGAAAGTAAAGGATATTTTTACATGCAACAGTGAATTTCGTGAATATCTTGTTCTGAAAGAAAAGAAAACTAAAAAAGAGAAGAAAATAAAGCTTAATAATGCGCTTAGGAACGCCGTACAACTGTATATCAAAGAGAAGAACCTTACATATGAAGATTTTCTATATCCCAGCAAAAAGGGGACATACATCGGAAGGATACAAGCATACCGCGTACTGAAAGATGCCGCTGATCTCGTAGGCATAGAGAACTTTGGCACGCATAGTCTCAGAAAAACCTGGGGCTATTGGACCTATAAAATGTCGAAATATAACATCGGGCTGATAATGGATACATTCAACCATAGTTCGCAAAGTATAACATTACGATATATTGGCGTAAACCAGGATCAAAAGGACGAGTTGTACTCTCTTGTACAATTTTAGCAAAAACGGTTATAATTATTGAATATTTTCTATAATGATGTTATATTTATGTAAATGTGTATATTATCCAAGTTAAAAATTATAAGCAACATTTTAATCAAATTGTTACATTGAATCGGCTATTAAAGTATACTTTTCTGCCATATTTTTAAATGTTATATAATAACAAGACTTAAAACAGGGTTTTAGTACAGCTGGAAATAATCGGGGATATCCCGGTGTATGATAAATCTTCTTCAGGATAATTGAAATCTGCATTTCTCCGTTGAAAACTCATGAAAAAATCTGCAAATGTGCAATGGTCGTCCTGGATTGTAACAAATCTCAAATTATAATCAATATACCGTATATAATCTTTATATCATAGGAATCATAAGTAATCCAAAACAACTCTTATCGAACATATATACAGCGAGTGATAATTGGCGTCATGCTTGATCATTTACAAATGTGGATTTATTTCAATTATGCAATAGCACTTTATACTTTTTATTCATATCATGAAATACACATTTATCTGCAGATTAGGGTATGAATAATATGAAAAGACTCTTGTGGAGTTTGATTGGTCTGACAGGTTTTTCACTGATAATTTCTTTTATGCTGCCCATTTATGTACCGGCCCAATATGATTCAGCTATATTAAAGACGAATGAGCGTAATAGCAGAAATGCTCCGGTTTCAAATCAGGCTGGAAAGACTGTGACAACCGCCAAAGCTGGTGATCAAAAAATAGCCTACCTGACTTTTGATGATGGGCCTTCAGCCAATAATACTCCCAGGATTCTTGACATACTTAAGAAGTATAACATTAAAGCAACTTTTTTTGTTAACGGAAATGGGAAAAAGAAAATTTATAAACGGATAGTTAATGAAGGGCATGTTATAGGAAATCATACCTATACCCATAATTACAAATATATCTATTCCTCAGTGAGCAGCTTTAAAAAGGATGTGGATAAATTAAGTGATTATCTTGAAGAAATCACAGGTAAAAGGCCTGAAATTTTCCGTTTTCCAGGCGGCTCAAACAACACTGTAAGCCGTAAGTATGGTGGGAGAACCATGATGAAAACATTATGCTGGGTTATTTATAATGATATGGATTACCAGTATTTCGACTGGAATGTTTCGTCTGGAGACGCTATAACCTACAGGGCTAAAAAAGACTTCATAATCCGTTCTGCTTTAAATGGAGCAAAACGCACTAAACATGCCATTATACTTATGCATGATGCTGCTCCGAAAACAACTACGGTTGAGGCATTGCCGGAAATAATCCGTGGGTTGGAAAGCATGGGGTTCAAATTCGATGTTTTAACTAAAGATACACCCGGGGTTCATTTTGTGATGCCATAAAATTTGAATTGAAATAGCAGAAAACCTGGCTACGATATCGTAGCCAGGTTTTTTGAAACTGGTGCGCAATACAGGACTCGAACCTGTGACTTTCACCACGTCAAGATGACACTCTACCAGCTGAGTTAATTGCGCGTGTTTAAGAGTAATTATATTTTAAAGCCTTAAAGCCGTATTGTCAAGAGTGACATACTGCCATTCACCCTACTTTTTTCAAAGCATCCTTCAGCTTACCAAAGCTCCAGCCTTACCGTCTTGCACCTCGGACAGCCGAACAGATAGGCTTCGTCGAGGTTTCCTTCCTCATCCGTACGGTGAAATGTGTTGATCAGTTTGACAAACGGCTCTTTCCCGTCGCTGACAAATTCATTCTCCGTCAGACTTTCATCGGGCTCATTATATCTGTAACCGCATACTGCGCATTTCATATGAATTCCCTCCCTTTATCCGACCGCTTAGGACAGCAGGTCAAAATCATTTTAACCCAAGAAAGCATAAAATGCAACGCAGTAATTTCTCACTCGTTTTCACGGGATCCCGGGAATGTGCCGCCGTATCGTTCCTCCTTGAACTTTACACCCTCGTAGTCTATAATCTTCTTGGAGCGCTGTTTTGGCAGGCGGACAGATATCAAAAGAGGAGTGTTTTATGAGCGGTACAGGAAAAATATATGATGTAGCCATCATTGGCTGTGGTACGGCCGGAATATTTGCCGGATATGAACTTTTGGAAACAATGCCTTCGCTGAGTGTGATAATGATAGAACAGGGCGGCGACATCTACAAAAGGAAATGCCCCATTGTGGAAAAAAAGGTGCCGAGCTGCATCAACTGCACAAGCTGCGGTATAATGAACGGTTTCGGCGGCGCAGGAGCATACTCCGACGGTAAGTTCAACTTTACAACAGAGTTTGGCGGCTGGCTGAGCGAATACCTGCCGGATGCTGCTTGCATGGAACTTTTTGAATACGTGGACAGCGTGAATGTAAGGTTCGGCGCTACCACGGAACGTTTCAGTACAAAAAGCGAAGAAGCTTCAAGAATAGAAAAACTGGCGCTTGAAAATGACCTGCACCTGCTGCATGCGGTCGTGAAGCACCTCGGCACGGAAAACAACCTCAAGATACTTACCAGGATATATGAATTTCTGAGGGAACGCCTCGAGATCCGATGCAGGACACAGGTAAAAAAGATAATTCCGGAGAACGGAATTTATACGCTGCAGCTCGCATCCGGAGATACCATTCAATGCAGATACCTTATCAACGGGCCTGGACGCTCCGGTGCAGAATGGTTTTCGCAGCAGTGCAGGGAGCTCAAACTGAATCTGATAAACAACCAGGTCGACATCGGCGTGCGTGTCGAGCTTCCGGCCAGGGTATTCGAACATATTACCGACGCCGTTTACGAATCAAAGCTCAAATACAGGACAAAGCAGTACGGCGACATAGTGCGTACATTCTGTATGAATCCTTACGGGCATGTCGTCTCGGAAAATGTTGACGGAATCATCACTGTCAACGGACACAGCTATACGGATCCTGCCCTGAGGAGCGAAAACACGAACTTTGCGCTGCTGGTAAGCAACAGGTTCACTCAACCGTTCAACGAGCCGTACCAATACGGGAAGAGGATCGCGTCACTTTCCAATATGCTTGGCGGAGGAGTGCTCGTACAAAGATTCGGCGATCTGGTCAAGGGCGTAAGGACCAATGACCACCGCCTTGCGCAGAGCTTTACGACTCCGACACTGGATGCGACTCCGGGAGATCTCAGTCTCGTGCTTACAAAGAGACATCTGGACAATATTATAGAAATGATCTACGCACTCGATAATATAGCGCCCGGCACCGCAAACTACGATACGCTGCTTTACGGCGTCGAGGTGAAGTTTTATAGCTCGCGGCTCGAATTGAGCAGCGAGCTTGAAACAAAATTTCCAAACATGTTTGCCATAGGCGACGGAGCCGGGATAACACGCGGGCTATCCCAGGCAAGCGCCAGCGGAGTGCATGTGGCAAGAGTGATAAGAGACAGGATCGAAAGCGAACGCTGACCGATTATGAGCAGCGAACCAAGTTATATATAAAAGTCAGGCGGAAAATATTCCCCGCCTGACTTTTCATTTTTGACTCGATTGGGCTTAAGTGTGATCCCAATTCACCCACCTAAACTTTTGCCTGTTCGGGATCGGGCAGTTTGGCGAATTTCAATATTGCAAGTGTCATCACCAGCGTGATGATCAGCTCGGGAAGCAGGAACGTACCATTGTACAATATCGAGTATACCAGCGGCGACTGCCCTTCGGGAGCATAACTGGCGTAGAAAACCACTCCCGAGATCACATGGCACAGGAAACGCCCGATTATGCCGGTAAGCATGCCGCCGATATATCCTGCGGCCGATTTTTTAAAGAAACCTGCCAGTCCGATCATTCCGAATGCAAGCGGATAATCAAGCAGGATCGATACGGGATGCATGGAATAGAAGCCTCCCAGTATAAGGTCAAGTATACCGTAGATAGCTCCTACAAGGATGCCTTTTTTGCCTCCCCACCTGAATGCGAAAATGAACAGCGGCACCATGCCTCCCAATGTAACGGAACCGCCCATTGGCATTTTAAAAAGCTTCACATATTCTCCCAGAATAATTGCCAAAGCTATCATCATCCCGGCTTCTACGAGCATGCGGGTATTTCTGTTTTTCATAATAGTGAACCCTCCTGTTTTCTGGGCCTTTTCGGGACAAACCGCCCCATTTCACTTCGCGTCCGAATCATACGCCCGCCGTACTTCCGATATGTAACGGGCATATAAAAACCCTCCGATCCGAAACAGATAAGAGGGTTGTTTGTTACTTCGCTTCTGTACTCCCTCCGCCGGCATTATCCGTCTCAGGTTTGATGGGTCGGAACGATTCAGTTCCCTCTCAGCCGGATTTATCCAGCTCCCCAGATTTATTATTTTATGAGTCAATAATAGAGCATTGACCGGGCTATGTCAAGAGTTATCACGCTGATTTTCAAGTTCCTGTCTGCCATACGCACTTTTTCCAAGGCGCATGTCGTCTGCTCAGTTTGATTTGCTCCCGAAAATCCTTGATTTTTGCCTCTCAAGCAGCAGGAGCAGCGGATAGCCGAGCCCGTAGCATGCGATCAGCTCTCCCATCGCAACGAACCCCATAGTGGCTGCCAGCGGCGCCTGTATCGTAATATTGAGCACAAAGGCTACCACGACAGCGTTGACTATGACAGGGGGCATCGACGCAAGGTATTTGGATGGCATTTTACTGGTCAGCCAGGCTGCGGCAAGCGTTGCCAGGCTCCCAAAAACAATGTCGTACGGTCCCGTTCCGACAACAAGGTTAGCAATGATACAGCCTGCAAACAGGCCAGGGATGGCTGCCGGAGTAAAAAAAGCCAGCACCGTAAGAGCTTCCGAGACTCTGACCTGGACATTCCCTGAGCTTCCCGGTATCAGTATCGTAAGCGCCGCATACATTGCCCCTATTATGGCCGCTTCAGCCAGATATCTTATATTTCTCCTGATATAACCTGTCCGACTGCTATTATTTGTCTGTCCGTTGTTATTAGCTTGATTGCTGTTGTTTATCTGATCCATTTCTGTTTCCTCTCCGCGTCCTTCAATCTCCGAATACTGTAAACATAAACTATGAATCGGCCACACAGAATCCGCCGAACAAAAAAGGAGCTAAACGCTCCTGTAGTCAACTTTTCGCAAATATGACCCTCAGACCCAAATATCCGGTTCGCCCTTGATCTAAAGCCGGAATGGATTCCAATGCTTCTTTGCTCCGTAGTTTTGTTTACAGACAGGATGGTTCCGAACTGTCTTATTTATTTTAACCTTATTTATTGTATCAAATCACGCTGCTCACCGCAATCTTTTTCACATCTGAGACCGATGCCGAAAATCAAGGCTTTCACCAAACCCCTGCCCGATAGTCGGACAGCATTATCAGTCGCCGAAATCCATCACCCTGATCGCCATAGTCGGGCATACTTTCGCACATTCCCCGCAGTTGGTGCATTTGTTGTAATCTATCCTGGCAAGCGTCCCTTCCATGCTGATGGCCGAATAGCCGCAGGCCTTGACACATCTTGTACATCCGATACAGCCTACTTCACAGTTGGCTTTGGTCACAGGCCCCCTGTCCTTCGAACGGCACATCACTGAATATTTTTTGTCCTTCGGAATGATCTCTATCAGCTTTTTGGTGCAGGCTGCGACACACTTTCCGCATGCCTTGCAACGGTCTTCTATTATCCTGGCGATGCCGCCAGTGATATCAATTGCTTCGAACGGACAGGCTTTTACACAATCGCCGTGCCCCAGGCAGCCGTACGAACAGGCTTTATGCCCGCCATAAAGCTGGACCGCCGCCGAACAGCTGTCTATTCCGCTGTACTCATATTTCTCACTGCTCACGCTGCATCGGCCATTGCACAATACTCTGGCTGCGGCTCTTTTGACCTCCTCAGCCTCGACGCCCATGACAGCTGCTACTTTCCCGGCCACTTCACTGCCGCCGACGGGACAGCAGTTCGTTTCCGTTCCATTGTTCACTACTGCATCCGCGTACGAATCGCAGCCTGCAAAACCACAGCCTCCGCAATTGGCTCCGGGAAGCACCTCTCTGATCCTGGTGACCCTTTCGTCGATCTTTACTGCAAATACCTTCGATGCGTAGGACAGGCCGATACCGAATATCAGGCCGAGGCCGCTTATCACCAATACCGCAGCAACTATTTCACCCATATTTAAAACCTCCGAAAAACAGCCTATTTAAGCAACCCCTGAAAGCCCAAAAATGCAAGCGAAACCAATGACGCCGAAATCAGCGATATCGGAAAGCCCTGCAGGCATTTCGGCACGATCGCCGTTTCAAGGCGCTCCCTGATACCTGCAAAGAGCACTATGGCCAATGTGAAGCCGACCCCAGAGAAACAGCCATTGAAAACTGAAATCACAAAATTGTTACTGCTTTCGACATTCAGCAGAGTGACACCGAGTACGGCACAGTTGGTCGTTATCAGCGGAAGGTAGATGCCCAGCGCCTTGTAAAGACCCTGACTGGTCTTCTGCAGCACCATTTCAACAAACTGCACGAGCGCAGCGATCACGAGAATAAAAGCGATAGTCTGCAGATATTCTATACGCAGCGGCTTCAGTATGAATTCCTGGGCAATCCACGTAGCGGCAGATGCCAGCGTCATAACGAATATTACAGCTACACCCATGCCTGCGGCAGTCTTTATTTTCTTCGAAACGCCAAGGAAAGGACATATGCCTAAAAACTTTACCACAACAAAGTTGTTTATGAACACGGCGGATATGAATGTGATCAGAATACTTTGAAGCATTAGGATTCAGCCCCCTTTTCCGTTCCTGCCAGGCTGCAGTCCGCATTACACCCTTCGCACCCCACAGAATGAGATCCGCAGCCGGATTTCAGGGTTTGCCTGTTCGTGATGAGGTTTACAAGTCCTATTGCAAGTCCGAATATCAGGAAGCCTCCGGGCGGAAGTATCATTGCAAGCGCCGGACTGGCATTTTCCCCAAAAAGCTGCAGTCCGAATATGCTGCCATTGCCAAGGATCTCTCTGACACTTCCGATCGCCGTTATTGCAATGGTAAATCCGATGCCCATCCCCAGGCCATCGACAGCGGAGTCGAGCACAGGGTTCTTCGACGCGTATGATTCAGCTCTCGCCATTATGATGCAGTTTACGACGATGAGCGGGATATATATTCCGAGCGCCTTGTCAAGCGAAGGTACATAAGCCTTCAGCAGCATTTGTACGATCGTGACAAAGCCGGCTATTACTGTTACGAATGCCGGCATCCTTACTTTGGCGGGGATGAATTTTCTGAGCAGCGATATCACTGCATTTGAACCGATCAACACAGCTGTTGTCGACAGCCCCATGCCGATCCCGTTTATTGCGGAGGTCGTTATGGCAAGTGTCGGGCATGTGCCGAGCACAAGGCGGAATGTAGGATTTTCATCTATAATTCCGTTTTTGAATATATTGAACAGTTTCATTTCGTATCGCCTCCACCCAGCAGTTTCTTCGCCATATCGGCTGAAGCCTGTACTGCGCTTGTAACAGCCCTCGAGCTGATCGTAGCGCCGCTGACGGCCTGAATCTCGTCATCCGCCTTAGGCGGTACCTTTACGACCTTTATTGTACTATCGATACTTTTATCCATATATTGCCCCGTGAACCTGTCTTCGGCGGTTTTGCTGCCAAGGCCCGGGGTCTCTTGATTCGCGCCGATTTTAACGCCCATTATCCTGCCGTCGCTTCCCACTCCTACGGTTACCGCGATATCTCCTCCGTATCCTTTTGGGTAAGCGCTGAAGACGTAACCCACGAATTTATCCCCACTGTAGGCTGCATAGGCTTCCCTTATCAGGGTGCTGTATTCGACGCCTTGCTGCGCCGGAAGCCTTTTAAAGCTGTCGGCAATGCTCAGCACCTGTCTTCTTTGCTCTTCGGCGTCCTTCTGCGTCCGCTGCACAATGGTATCCTTCGTCGTATTGTTCACAAAAGCGAGACAAAAGGCTGTAATCAGGCAAATGATAAAAAGCGATACGGACGGCTTTATCATATCACACATTTCTCACAGCACCTCCAAAGCTCCTTGGTATCATATACCTGTCAATCAGCGGGACTGTCAGGTTCATCAGCAGTATCGCGTATGAAACACCCTCGGGATACCCGCCGAACAGCCTGATTATTGATGTCATGAGTCCGCAGCCGAAACCCATGAGCAGTCTTCCCTTCGATGTGACCGGCGAAGTAGTGTAGTCGGTCGCCATGAAGAATGCGCCGAGTATGAGGCCGCCCGAAAGGATATTGTAAACAAAATCACCTGTAAAAGGATGCTGTCCGCCGAATATCCAGGACATCACACCGACAGTACCTATAAAGGCAAGCGGTATCTCAAGTGAAATCACACGTTTTACCAAAAGATATGCCGCACCGATCAGCAGGGCCAGAGCTGAGGTCTCACCGATAGTACCGCCGATATTTCCTATAAACAGATCCCAATACCCCGGCAATGTGCCTGTTGCCTCGCTTCCAGCCTTGATCAGCGCAAGAGGCGTGGCGGAACTGACTGCGTCAGAGCTTTGCCCCGGAGTTATCCAGGTCGTCATCTGTACAGGCCAGGACGCCAACATAAAAGCCCTTGCGGCAAGCGCAGGATTTACAAAGTTATGTCCCAGGCCGCCAAACAGCTGCTTGACAATGATTATTGCGAAAACTCCGCCTATCACAGCTATCCAGACCGGTACAGCAGGCGAAAGGTTGAAGGCGAGAAGCATACCTGTCACCACAGCACTGTAATCGGAAATGGGATCCGGCTTTTTAGCCAGCCAACAGTATACATATTCCGAGATCACACAGGAAAATACTGTTACAATTATCAGCAACGCAGCCCTGAGTCCGAAGAAATATACCGAAGCCGCAGCTGCAGGCATGAGGGCCAGTACCACGTCAAGCATAATATCCGCTGTGCTCGTACCGCTTTTTATATGGGGTGATGAACCCGCTAAAAGGTTATTTCCCATTTCGGTCCTCTCCTCCCTGCTCATTGGTATCGGTCTGCTTTTGGGCCTCTGCCTGTTTGGCCTCTGCCTGTTTTTGAGCCCCGGCTTTCTTTTGCAGGTCCAGTTTTCTCAATTCAGCCTTGCCGTAACGAATTGATTGTACTAGATGCCTCGAAGCAGGACATACATATGAGCAGCAGCCGCATTCCATACAGTCGCTTACATGATATTTCTCGACTTCTTCGAAATTCCCAAGATTCATACAGGAATTGATATATAGCGGTAACAGTGATATCGGGCAGGCAGCCACACATTTCCCGCAGTGTATGCAGACCGATTCAGGGGCCTCGGATGCCTCTTCTTCCGTCAAAGCCAGCAGCGCATTGTTTTGCTTCAATAAGGGGGTGTCCAGTGAAAATTGGGCTACACCCATCATAGGTCCGCCCATTATGATCTTGCGCGGCTCTTTTTTGAAGCCTCCGCAAAAGTCGAAGACCTCCCGGAGAGGAGTGCCCACCAGCACTTCGACATTCATCGGACGTGCGATTGCACCGCCGTCTACGGTTATCTTCCGTTTGATGAGAGGCATTCCCGTTTTCAGGAATTCGGCGATAAACGCCGCAGTGCCGACGTTCTGCACCAGTACGCCTACATCGGATGGCAGCTTCCCGGAAGGTACCTTCCTGCCGGTCACAGCATAGATCAGCTGCTTTTCACCACCCTGAGGGTAACGGGTGCGAAGCCGCACGACATCAACATTGTCGCTGCCCTTAAGCAGGCCTGCGATCTTCTCTGACGCCTCCGGTTTGTTTGATTCTATGCAAATATAAGCTTTCCGGGCCCCCGTTATCTCCATGATCTTTTTTGTACCTTCGATTATGCCTTCGGGATTCTCCATCATTTCCCTGAAGTCCGAAGTTATATAAGGTTCGCATTCAGCCCCGTTTATCAGAAGGATATCGAGAGTTTTACCGGGCGGAGGCGAAAGCTTCACGGATGTGGGAAAACCTGCGCCGCCGAGCCCTATGAGCCCTGCCTCCCTGATACATTTGACCAGGCTGTCCCGATCCGTGCACTCCGGCGGCCTGACACTCTCATGTACCTTCTGGAGCCCGTCAGGTTCTATTTCTACCGCCATGACTTCAAAACCGGCAGACAAAAGCGCCGGCCTGACATCGCTTACAATCCCGGAAACGCTTGAATGGACAGGAGCTGATATCATTTTATCGGAATCGCCGATTTTTTGGCCTGCCAAAACTCTATCGCCTTTTTTTACGATAGGTATACAGGGAGTTCCTACATGTTGGAGCATAGGTATTATAACCTTGGATGGCAGCGGCATGATGACTGTAGCATGCTCGGATGTGCCTTTATGATGGCCGGGCTTTACACCACCCCCGAACGCTTTTAACGCCTTTACCACTTAAAACACCTCATAGACCAGTTTGTAATAAATGTATACAAGTACCAATATCTGGTGCAGAAAATGAGTATCTGTCTACTATATTATCACTTTTCGATTGTGACTGCCATAGCACAATCCATATGAATATATTTATATCAACTTACTTCTAATTATTCATTGCCAGTACCACATTGTCCAGGGATGGGGTCACTCTGCCGAGCAATACTGCTATCTGTGCACGGTTAATTATTTCCCCCGGGTGGAAAGTGCCGTCACCGTAACCTTCGAACATGCCAGCAGCCGCCATACGGTCAATGGCTTCATATGACCACGGCGAGGTCTCCGCCGTTACATCGGAAAACCTTGGCGTTATGTCGGTACCAGGACTCATTATCCGGTCGAGCAGTAAAGCCATCTGCTCCCTTGTAAGAGCCTGATCGGGCGCGAACCTGCTGCCACCGACGCCTTCAAAAAGCCCGTACGCGGTTGCAGCCTGTATATCGTCGTAAGCCCAGTGTTTATAGATATCCGAATACATGGGCCCTCGCGTTCCTATCGAGGTTTTGTCTATGCCGAGTATGCGGACCAGCAGCGTTGCGGCCTGAGCTCTGGTGACCGGTCCGTCAGGCATGAACACAGTCGGAGACATTCCTTCCATCCAGCCGTTGTTGAGCGCCGTCAGTATCTCCTGTTTCGCCCAGCTTTTCTCTATATCGCCGTAATATTTCCCATCCAGCCACATGGAATAATAGTCCCACGTGCTTGCGCTTTCCTGTCCGAGGCTCCAGCTGCCCGTACCTTTGAGGTTGTATTTGCCGACAAGTTCAAGTTTCCTTTTTATGGATGTTTCATTTTCATACCATATGTCATATTTACCGGCGTCCAGGGTTTTCCCGGAAACCGTCGGCTTCGGATCTGCCGGTTTTATTGTTATTACGGCCTTTGGAGACTTTTTTGCATAGTCATAGGTTATTGTGCCACTGTATTTTTTAATGAGATTTTCCACGGTATTGTTGCTGATGCCGTAACCTCCGTATGAAGCCCCTTGTTTCCAGAGCCTTCCGTAAAACGGTATCCCGAGGACCAGCTTGTCCGCAGGCACTGTCTCGAGCGCAGCCTTAATTGAGCTCTCGACGAACGGGTAACCCGCAACAGGGCCCTCATCGCCTCCCTGGTAGGATTCATCATACGCCATGAGCATAAGATAATCGCAGTATTGAGCAAGTCCTGCATAATCAAAGGAACCGAACCAGAGGTTTGTTGCATGATATGGATTCGGGGCGACCGCAACAGAAACACTCTTGCCTTCCGGCAGTTTTTCGCGAAGGAGTCTGACAAAGTCCGTGTACAGGTCTTTTTCAGCCGAAGTAACATTTTCGATGTCTACATTCACACCGTCGAGATCATATTGCGAAATGGCATCGGCTATCTGCGAAGATAACTGATCCCCGTTCCTGAGGGCGGTGATCCCCTTGCCCTGATCCCAGTGATTGCTCAGAAACGGCGTTACATTTACATTTCTTGCATGCATGTCTCTTACAAAGCTCTGGTCTACTGCCATTGTCAGCTTGAGAGTTCCGTCGTCATTGAGGTCAAAATAGCTTGGCGCCACGTCATCCAGCGAATTCCCGGTTTTATCGACCAGGCTGGTGTATGCACCAGAACTTCCAAAGTAGGCATAACTCATATTGAACCGTCCCGTATTGTCCTGCCGGCCGGTTCCCACCGCAGCCGTACCTGAAGACAGGATCACAGATATAATGACAAACAGTAATGCAAGGACCTTTATAACCTTGAACCTCACTAAAAACCAGCCTCCCGTATATTAGGTAAATTCATCCGGAATGGACCGTCCCGCCTGCTCAGGCCCTATTAAGAGCGCATACGCCTCTTTTAACATACAGTAACGGATAATTCAAATCAACGAACAATTTATGTAAACAAAAATATCGAAAGAATATCAAGCTGAATTGGAACAGAGCTTGTAAAGCCGAATAATACGGGATTTGAGCGAATATATCTGGAATATGATGAGAATTATAGCCTTTTATTATTCTAAAAGAAAAAAAGCGATCATAATGATCGCAATAATGGTCCCTCTAATATTTTTACTGTTTCTGATATGTTATCATTACAGTTTTGACTGACTGCATTTATCTACTTCAGACCGAGAATTTCCACCACTTCGTCTTTCATGGTCTGTCTGCCGCAAACACGCTTGTGGCGCACTTCCTTACTGTCAAGACCAGTAAGTCCTTCCGGGATACTGATCCCGCACTGTTCCGAAAGATATCCGAGCAGCTCGAATTCGGATCTGCCTTCCGCAGCATTATCGCCGAATATGGCCCTGACTACGCTCTCATTGAATTTGAACGGGCTCGCTGTAGAGGCTATCACTGTTTTTGTCAGATCGCCTGTTGAAATGACATATTTGTCATAAACGTCTATACCTACCGCAGTGTGTGTATCAACAACATATCCGTAATCTTCGTAAACGGCTTTTATAGTATCCATGGTCTCATGCTCCGTAGTGTAGGCTGCCCAGAACAGCTCGGTGATCCTGCGTTTTACGTCGCCGTTAACATAATATTTGCCTTCATGTGACAGTTTACTCATCCAGTCCTTTATTTGCTGCCCGTCATGGCCGCAAAGCTCATAAAGCAGCCTTTCAAGATTGCTTGAAATAAGGATGTCCATGGATGGCGAAATCGTCTTTCTGAACTCTCTTTCACGATTGTACAGCCCGGTATTTATGAATTCAGTCAATACGTTATTGTCGTTCGAAGCGCATATGAGCCTGTTCACCGGAAGGCCCATGCTTCTGGCATACCAGGCGGCAAGTATGTTTCCGAAATTGCCCGTAGGCACAGTGAAGTTGATCTTTTCGCCTGCTTTTATTTCTCCTGAAGCCAGAAGATCAGCATAGGCGGAGAAATAGTAAACGATCTGGGGCACCAGCCTTCCCCAGTTTATAGAATTTGCCGATGAGAATTTATAGCCGTTGCGAAGCATCGTTTCGCTCAATTCGCTGTCTGAGAAGATAGCTTTTACGCCATTCTGGGTATCGTCAAAATTGCCCTTTACTGCAACAGAACAAACGTTGGCGCCTTCCTGCGTGACCATCTGCATTCTCTGCACCTGGCTGACGCCGCCCTCCGGGAAAAATACTATGATCCTCGTCCCGTCGACGTCCCTGAAGCCCTCGAGTGCGGCTTTGCCTGTATCACCCGAAGTTGCTACAAGTATTACCGTCTCGGTTTTTTCATCTGTTTTCTGATTAGCTTTGACCAACAGGCGCGGCAGTATCTGCAGCGCCACATCCTTGAAAGCGCAGGTAGGCCCGTGCCAGAGTTCGAGCACATAAGCATTGTCGCTGAGCTTTTTTACAGGAGCGACCAGATCCTTCTCAAATCTGCCGCTTCTATAAGCGCCATTAACGCATTCGGCAATTTCTTCAGCAGTATAATCGTCGAGAAAGCGGCCAAGTATAAAAGTTGCCCTTTCCCTGTAATTCATTGCAGCAAGTCCATATATTTCATCCGGCGTAAGCTTCACGGCAGTCTGCGGTACAAACAGCCCTCCATCGGGAGCCAGACCTCTTTTTATGGCTTCCGCCGACGTAATATTTCGCGATCCGCCGCGAGTGCTTTCATAATACATTTTCAATCCCCCTGGCACGTCTGTTTTACTAATAATAATATAAAAAAATCTAAAAAGAAAGACCCGCCTCAGGGGCCTATTTTTTTAAGGAATTTTTGTAAGCTCGTCTATCCTGATCTTTGCATTCCTGGTATAAGTGCTGTCGGGATAACCCGCCACAAGCTTCTGGAACATCGCCAGTGCGCCCCTGGAGTCCTGCAGGAACTGACAGCTCCGGCCCATATAATAGAGGGCGGCATCCATCCTTTTATACTGCGGGTCATACACCTGCACCTTTTCCAGACTTTTCAATGCTTCACTGTATTTTCGCTGGTTATAGAGCTTATAGCCCTGATCGTACACCGATTTCGCAGCCAATGGCATCACAGTCGCATACAGGGAGTCAAATTTCTGCTTTTCAGCATCCTTGAACTCGATAGTTTTCATGAGCAGCAACAAATCGGCTGCACTTTCATAATTCCTGTCCCTGACCAGATCATTTACTTCGTACAGCTTCAATGCAGCCTTATAATAATCAGCCTGCTGCATCGCAGTCTCCTTGTCCTTCTCAAGCATGCCGTTCTTTCCCTGAAGATCACTTATCTGTGCCTCATACTGCTGCAAATTGTTGTCAGTGGTCGCATCCGTCTGCGTAGTGTCAGGTGCGGGTTCATTATTTTGATCTTTGGGCAAGGCCAAGTATACGACCGCACAGACCAGCAAACCGGCAATAAAACCGGCGCCGATTTTTACGATATTCGAAACGCCTCTGCCGTTAGGATTTATTCCCTTAGTTTGGGGTTTTGTCTCCCTTACCCTCTTTAAAGGTTGTTCCGGCTGCTCAGAGGGTTTCTTCAAGGGCTTCGACTTTTGCGCCGGCTGGACTGTCTGGCTGACATCTCCCATTCCCAGGCGCTGCATAATATTCATGGCCAGAACGCTGTTGGATTCAGCCCTGATAACCCTGTTGAAGGCCTCTGCGGCTTTTTCCCGTTCTCCCATATAGCTGTAGCAAATTCCGAGCAGATTGAACGCTTCGTTAAAGCCGGGGTTCATCGATATCGCTTTTTTGAGACCGATTACCGCAATATCCTCGCTTCCCGACCTAAGGCTCTCAATGGCCTTGTTGTACAGGAAAATGGAATTCCGGAAATTGTCCGGTATATTCTCTCCTTCCGGAACGATTTCGTCCAGATTGATAGGTCTGAAGTTCTCGAGTTCAGCCTTGAGATCCATTGATTACCTCACCCCCGATTTCATAATCCGAAATAATCTCTGACGGCGCCGATATAATACAATGACCCGAATGCGCAGATGACTTCATCCGGTTCAGTCGATTCAAGACTTGTTCTTATAGCATTTTCAATTGTATCACTAATCTGTATGTTATTACAATAGCTTCCTGCCGCCCAGGCCAGATCAGTCGCCGGGAGCGCCCTCGGAGAATTCGATGTTATGGCTATGAGACGCCTGCAGACCGGGAGGACTATTTCCATCATGGAAAGGTAATCCTTGTCACTGAGCACACCCATTATCAAAGTGATCGGCCTGCCGGGAAAATACTCATCCAGGGCCCTGCGCAAGACCGCAGCGCCTTCCGGGTTGTGGGCGCCGTCTATCAGAAACACCGGATCTTTTCTCAGCACCTCAAGCCGCCCGGGCCATTTAGTGTTTGCAAGGCCGCGTCTCAAACCCTCTTCGGTTATTCTGAAGCTCTTTCGTTTCAGTATTTCTGCAGATCTGACGGCTACGGCGGCGTTATTGATCTGGTGCGCGCCCAGAAGGCCTATCTTCAGCCTGTCATAACCGCCAAAATTGAATACCTGCCCGTCTATTCCGAATTCATGCCTTTCGACACCTGAAAAATCTGTCCTGTACAACCTTGCGCCTCTTTCGGCGCAGGCTTTTTCAAAAACCTGTTCGACTTCCCTGCTCTGGCCGTAAATAACAACATCTCCGCCGGGTTTTATTATCCCCGCCTTTTCGAACGCTATCTCAGGCAGAGTTTTTCCCAGACGGTCCGTATGGTCGTAGCTGATCGTCGTGATAACGGCAAGTTCGGGCGTATCGATAATGTTCGTTGAATCGAACCTGCCGCCCAACCCCACTTCAAGCACTACGACATCGCATTCCTTACGGTAATAATACTCGAAAGCCACGGCAGTAACTATTTCAAATTCGGTAGGATGATTCTCTCCCATCGCGAGCATCCTGTCGATGTTCGTTTTTACAAACCCGGTGATCTCCGCGAGTTCGTCGCTTGTGATCTCGTCGTCCCCTATGCGGATCCTCTCGGTAAAGCGCTGTATGAAAGGCGACGTATAAATGCCCGTCCTGTAACCGGCGTCCATCAGGATATTGGCGATGAATGCCGTAGTCGAGCCCTTCCCGTTCGTACCTGCAACATGCACGAAACGGAGCTTTTTCTGAGGATCGCCCATAAGCCCGAGGAGTGTGCCGATATTGTGCAGACCGAGCTTGCTTCCGAATTTCAAGGTGCCGTGTATATATGCGATTGCTTCGTCGTAAGTCATGTCCATTCCTTCTTTTTAATCTGCGTCTCCCAGACCTGCGCCGCAGCATTTCTTGTATTTTTTGCCGCTGCCGCACGGGCACGGATCGTTTCTGCCCACTTTGGCGTTGCTGCGCTGAACGGGTTTTTTAGGCTGTTCCTCTTCTCCGCCGTGGCTCGCTGTGGTCGGCTCCGCCACTTTTTCACGCTTCGGAGCGCCCTGCTCGCGGTTTATGCGTACGTGGAGCAGCATTTTGACCGAATCCTCCTGGATGTTCTTTATCATTTCTTCGAACATCGCAAAGCCTTCGAATTTATATTCGACGGCAGGATCGCGCTGGCCGTATGCCCTCATGCTGACGCCGGAGCGGAGTTGATCCATCGCATCTATATGATCCATCCACTTTTCATCGACGACCCTGAGAAGGACTATCCTTTCAATATCCCTCATCATCTCAGACCCATACTCCGCCTCTTTGGCCTCATAGGTCTTTGTCGCCGTTTCAAGCAGCGTGTCGCGGAGGTCTTCCTTCGTATAGTCCTCCATTTCTTCCCTTGACAGCTTAAACAAGTCTTTCTGCATGAACATGCTTTCCGCCTGCGCGTTTATGCTCTCCCAGTCCCAGAGATCCGGGTGCGGGCTGTCGGAACAATAAGTCGACACGAGATTGTCTATACTGCCCTCCAACATTTTTACAAAGGAGTCCCTCAGGTTTTCGCCGTTCAACACCTGCTTGCGCTGGCCGTATATGATCTCTCTCTGTTTGTTCATTACATCGTCATACTGCAGAACTTGCTTTCTGATACCAAAGTTCTTGCCTTCCACCCTGCGCTGCGCGTTCTCTATCGCATTGGAAAGCATCCTGTGTTCGATCGGCTGGTCTTCCTCGAGGCCAAGAGTGTTAACGACCGCGGTAAGCCTTTCCGACCCGAACAGACGCATCAAATCATCTTCCAGCGATATATAGAAGCGTGAAGATCCCGGGTCGCCCTGGCGGCCTGAACGTCCGCGCAGCTGATTATCTATACGTCTGGACTCATGCCGCTCTGTACCGATGATGTGAAGGCCGCCGGCAGTAATGACCTTTTCCCTCTCCGAACCTATATGCTCCTTGAATTGGTTATATAGCTGCTTGTAAGCGACTCTGGCGTTCAGTATCTCTTCATTGTCCGCATCATTGAAGCTTGTCGATTCATTTATCAGTTCCTCCGGGAAGCCCTGCTTCCTGAGTTCCTGCTTCGCCATGAACTCGGCATTGCCGCCGAGCATTATATCGGTACCACGGCCGGCCATGTTGGTTGCGATCGTAACAGCTCCCAATTTGCCTGCCTGTGCGATTATCTCAGCTTCCTTCTCATGGAATTTGGCATTTAGCACCTGATGGTTTATGCCCCTCTTTTTCAGCATGCTGCTGAGCAATTCCGACTTCTCTATCGAGATCGTACCGATCAGCACAGGCTGGCCTGTCTTATGACGTTCCACTACTTCGTTTATAACTGCATTGAACTTGCCTACTTCATTCTTGTATACGCAATCGGGATGATCAGCCCTGATCATTGGCATGTTCGTCGGTATCTCGATGACATCCAGTTTGTATATGGTCTGGAATTCCTGTTCCTCGGTCAGCGCAGTACCGGTCATGCCCGCCAGCTTTTCGTACATCCTGAAATAATTCTGGAACGTGATGGTGGCAAGCGTTTTGCTCTCCCTCTCCACCTTGACGTTTTCCTTGGCTTCAATAGCTTGGTGCAAGCCTTCGCTGTATCTTCTGCCGTACATCAGACGGCCTGTGAATTCATCGACGATTATGATCTCGCCGTCTTTAATGACATACTCCCTGTCCTTCTTCATTAGACCGTGCGCCTTCAGCGCCTGGTTGATATGGTGTGAAAGCGTCATATTGTCGGGGTCCGAAAGGTTTTCCACTCCGAAGAACTGCTCGGCTTTTGTTACGCCTTTGATCGTCAGAGCCGCAGAATGTGCCTTTTCATCCACGATATAGTCTGCGTCGATATCCTCGTCACCCTGCTTATCATCCGTCTCGGCGTAGACCTTGACCTTCAGGCGTTTGGCAAATGCGTCGGCTTTTTTATACATGTCGGTCGATTTGTCCCCGGCGCCGGAAATTATGAGCGGCGTCCTGGCTTCATCTATAAGGATGCTGTCGACTTCGTCGACTATGGCGTAATGCAGGTCGCGCTGCACCATATCGTTCTTATAGATGACCATGTTATCCCTGAGGTAATCAAAACCCAATTCATTGTTTGTACCGTAGGTGATGTCACAATTGTAGGCTTGCCTTCTCTCTTCATTGTCAAGGTCGTGGACTATAAGCCCTACGGTAAGACCGAGGAAGTTATATATCTTGCCCATCCATTCGCTGTCGCGGCGGGCCAGGTAGTCATTAACTGTTACAACGTGCACGCCCCTGCCCTCGAGTGCGTTAAGATAGACCGGAAGTGTCGCAACCAGGGTTTTTCCTTCACCGGTCTTCATTTCAGATATACGCCCCTGATGAAGTACGACACCGCCTATCAGCTGTACGCGGAAATGCCTCATACCGAGCACCCTTACAGATGCTTCCCTCACAACTGCAAAGGCTTCAGGCAATATATCGTCGATCGTTTCGCCTTCTTCGAGCCTCTTTCTGAATTCAGGCGTCTTGGCTTTTAGCTGTTCATCGGTTAAAGCCTTCATCTCAGGCTCGAGGCTCTCTACTTCGTCCACAATTGGTATAATTCTCTTAAGTTCCCTGTCACTGTAGGAACCAATAATTTTTTCAATAACACCCTTAAACATAATTACCTCCATAAATTGTTAATAACCCGGAGCAAAGACCTCCGGCAGATTGATAAAGCCTAGAGTATAGTATCTCCGGCAAATGGAGGCGACAGACCCGAAACGTGCGAAAACACTCCGCTTCGGCAGTATAAAATCTGACCGGGACGGATTTCTGAATAAACTGCCCTGTAGATAGACTTATCTACGGGATCATACCAGGTAAATGCGTTGTTTTTAGGCGAAATTGTCCGGAAAGGGAGTACAGTCTTGCCGTTTGAAAGGGCACAGGTAATTAAAGCCCTGTCAGCCTGAACGTTTGAAAGCTCTGCATTCCTGGCCGTCTGGGCTGATACGCTGTTGAAGAGCTCCAGCAGCATGTCTGCCGATATATTTAAATTGGTGCTGATTATCTGAGCCCCGGCACCCTTGGAAGTCAGCGCCGATAAAATCAGAAAGCCTATCAGAAGACTCCTGAACAAATCTATCTTCCTTTCTTTTCAAGCCTTTCAAGCACTATCTTGTAACCATCCTCACCATAATTCAGGCAGCGGTTGACTCTGCTGATGGTGGCCGTGCTGGCGCCGGTTTTTTCGCTGATATCCATATAAGTATACCCTGCTTTCAGCATTTTTGCCACTTCCAGTCTCTGGGCCATCGCTTTTATCTCGGAAACGGTGCAGATATCTTCGAAGAAATTATAACACTCTTCCGCATTTTCTAAAAGCAGTATTGCCTCAAACAAACCGTCGGTCGATTGATCCTGTATTTTTGAATTCATACGATCCCACTCCCCAGTGCGCTGCGAAAATATCCTATCAAGTAACTTCCATTACAAATCAGGTTATTTCCATAATCAGGACATTCACACTTTAATACTGTAAAATATTAAAATACACTAAATCTACATTATCAGCTTTTTCAACTACAGTCAATATACCTGGATTGCGGTCAAAAAGTCTTGATGATATAATGTTGAAGGAATTTAGTGTAAGGGGACACACCTTCAGCTACCATGAAAAGGTATGTCCCCAATAAATGCTGTGCAAGGAATGTCCCCTTTTGAGGCATATGACTAGGAGGATAACAAATGAAGCCCGACATAAAACCCGTCGTATCCAAAGCAGAAATGAAGCAGTTCCTGAAACTCCCCTGGATAATATACAAAAACGATAAAAACTGGGTACCGCCTCTGCTGAGCGAGATCAGGGCTTCATTGGATCCGGTGAAGAACCCGGCGCTCCGTAAGATCATACATCAGCTTTTCCTTGCCTGTGTGGACGGCAAGCCCGTCGGAAGGATATATGCCGGCATAGATACCAACCTCAATGAAAAAAAGAAAATGAATATGGCCTTCTTTTCCATGTTCGAAACCATAAACGATTACGAAACGGCGAGTGCGCTCCTTGATGCGGCTACCGACTGGGCGAAGCGCAACGGCGCGGATTTCATATGCGGTCCCTGCGCAGTCACCGGAACCGACGGCGACGAAAACAAGGGAATGCTGGTTGACTGCTTCGACAGGCCTCCCGTGCTTATGAACTCCTACAACCCCTACTATTATGTCGAACTGGTCGAGCATTACGGATTTGCCAAGGATTACGACGTTTTTGCCTATCATATAGACAGGGAAACGACTTTCCAAAAGGACCCCGGGAAGGTTTTAGAATATGCTCAGAAACGCTATGATTTCAGGGTGGATACTCTGAACCTGAAGGACCTGGACGGCGAGGTCAGGGCGCTCAAACAGGTAATGGACAAGTCGATGCCGGATGAATGGCCTGATCTTGTACCCCCGTCCCTGGAGGAAGTCCGCGATATGGCTAAAAGGCTCGTGCCCCTTGCGGAACCGGAAATAATACCTATTGCGCGTCACGGCGACGAGGCCATAGGCTTCGGCATTGCTCTGCCGGATTACAATCAGGTGCTCATCCATTTGAACGGAAGGATAACGCCTCTCGGGGCTTTGAAATACCTGTGGTACAAGCGGAAAATCTCGACGGCGCGTATGTTCGTGATGTTCGTCATACCGGAATTCAGAAGCAAGGGAGTATCTTACGCGCTCTATTATACCGCTTTCAACAATGCTCTCAAAAAAGGATTCAAAACAGGTGAAGCCTCTACCATAGGCGAAACCAATCACAGGATGAGGGCGGATATCGAGGGCACCGGCGCCCGGCATAACAAAACCTACAGAATATACAGAAAGGAACTCCGATAGCTCAGAGTTCCTTTTTTTTATACCTTTACTTCCTCTTCTTCGAGGCTTTCACCTACATAATCGACTTCTTCGATATATCCGCCTTTCTTAACTTCATACCTGATACCCCTCCACGTGACATAGGGATTGCTGATCGAAAATATCAGGTAAAAGGTCGCGAACAGGTCGAAAAACAACGGTGTGATAAAATCCGAAAGCACAATGCCGTTTCCGGTTATAACTCTCATAAACACGCCGTGGATGATCCTTATTCCCATGAACATCAGCGACAGATAAATCACCATCGGATCCCTGAACGCCAGGCCCAGCAGCAGTATCAGCCAGTACCAGAAAAACATCGCTATGAACATCGGAAGCTCCGTGGCGATATGTGCCTTGATGCCGATCCCGATACGACGCGCATAGTTGAAGGATTTCTCCTTTGCAAGCTTGTTTACGTGGCATTCCAGGAAAGGCCCCAGTATCAGTTTATATCCCATCTTGTAAAGAGTATTGCCAAGGTGCAGGTCTTCAAGGAGCGAACCGCCGAAAGCTTCAAGGCCGCCTACCTCCTGCAGCAGGCTCTTCCTCATCGTAAAAGCCGCACCCGTAGCGCCGACATCGACGCCGAGCTTCGTAAGAAAAGCCCAGGTAAAATCGGTTTCAGTGTTTTGTGTAAACGTGAAGAACCGGGTCCAGAAATCCTTTCCTCCGATATTGATCTGTCCGCTGGTAGTGATCCCGACTTTTTCGTTCTTCAGCGGCCGGACCATCTTCACAATGAAATCCTGCCTTATTCTTATATCGCTGTCGCCGAACATAACAATATCGTGTTTTGCAAGCTTCATACCATTCACCATGTTGGAGCTCTTGCCGTTAAGTCCGGGAATGACCGGGTTCACCGTAATCTCGCAGTCCATGTTTGGATGATTTTCAATGATCGTCTGAACTATCGGTATCGCGGGATCGTCCGGAGACTGGAAGCTGAATATATGCTGTATCGGACCGTTATATTTCTGCCTGAACCAGGATTCGAGATTCCTTTCGAGTTCAAAATCGACATCCTTTATCGGGTGTATGATACTGACGCCTGTTTTAGCGTCCTCATTGTCGGATTGTATAATATGATTCGTCCATCTTAAGTGAAGTTTCAGAAAGAGAAGCTGTGCACACCAGAAAAGGATGAACAGAGCTCCAACTGAAAGTGATATATACAACAGCAACATGAGTTATTCCCCCAAAAATAAATAGTTGTAAATCCCTGGCCGTATATTTATGACCTAGTATTAAGTTATTTCTTTATTATTATATAACTTATCCTCGGTTTATACAACTTAATTGAAAAATCACAGGTGCATCGGATGCACGCGGTTTTCGGCAATCGGATGCAAGCGGTTTCCGACTGAGAGAGAGATCACTTCGGTGTGCCGGAAATAATACCGGGCGGGATCAAATGCCTGAATCTTCTGAGTATCTTATCGTCGAAAAGCTTGTACATCAGCTGTGTCAGCCTGATACCTTTTTCATCCACCAGTTTATTCACGAAAAAAGAAACGATCAGAATGAGTACGAGGGACGAAACGAATGTGACCGCAAATGCAGCGCTGTCTTCCATGCTCCTGTGCAGCATAACGATTATGGAAGCCAGCCCGCGAAGCCCCTCCATGTATTTTACCCTTTCCATAAATCACCCGCTTGTCAGTTCAAACAAGCCTCATCGACTCATTTATATGCACGAGAATATGCCGCGTTGCAGGCATTAGAAGAAGACCCGCGTAAGTTTTCTTTTTCCAGTATTCATATATCCCCTGGGCGTCTGGTACCAGCGAGCCGTCTGCCATAAGGCTGTCAAGCCTTGCAGTGTCTACCTTCCGCTTCAGGTCCTCGGGCTTGAGAGACCGGATAATCGCCCTGGTACGCCTGGCAACCTCATTTCGGTAAGACTTTAAAGCCTCCATGTCGACCGAACTGCTCATTTCGGCCATTTCAGCCTCATTCATGGCGTTGCCTGTATCACGGGCTTTTACATTAAGTTTCCCATACCAGCCGTTTTCATCGATAACCTGGCTCTCCCCGGCGATAAGCACATTCATGGTCATATCCTCTATCCTGCCGGCATGCCAGAGCTTCCAGGCAATCGGCTGGTCCCCGTGATGCAGTTTTCTGAAAGTTTCCTCACTTAAAGCCGCCCACAGCTCATCTTCAAACGAAACGGGTAATGCCTGCTCTGATGTACCGGAATGGACCATGCCGTGCAGCTGCAGACAGATGTCGATACAATCGCTGAAATTGTCCGGCTTGGGCCATGTATCCTGAAGTATCTTGAATTGCTGGTTCCAGTATTTGCGGTTCTGGTCGGACATATATTTTCCTCTCCTGCTAAAAATTTAATATTCGTTAACAAATTATTCAAATCTGACTGATATTATGGTTATGTAAAATGTGACATATATAGCAAATCATACACTGATAGGTTATGTTAATCAAGCGTTTTGAGAACAAATGAGATAAAGGTATTTAAGGAGGAAAGATGAGTATTCACAAACATTTACGCTCCATGCTGACGATCACAATGATATTGCCGATACTTCTGTTTCCCGCAGGCTGCGCATCCGGTCAGGGCGACGCTAAGGGTGAGGATGAGTCTTTCATACAAAAGTATGAAGCTCCCGCCGAAAAACTGGAACACACATCACTGAAATTTTATTTCCCGGGAACAGAGCCAAAAAGCTGGCCTGATGTAAAGGCCGAGCTTGAAAAACGGAGCGCCGATACGGTGAACGCCTCGCTCGATTTCAAATGGATCGAGTACGGGCAGTACATGAATCAGATGAAAACGCTCGACGCTTCAGGAGACGTCTTCGACGCCTTTTGCCTCGGTAAACCGGATTCCTACTACCCTGACTTTACAGCACTTGCAAGGGAGTCGAAGCTTGCGGATATAACCGCTCTCTTCCCTGAAAACGCACAGTCGCTGTATTCTAAATATTCAAAGGAAGAGCTCGACTTTGCCAAGGTCGACGGCAAGCTCTACGCAGTTCCATCACTCTACCCGGCCGCCTTCTGTACATATCTGATGGTCGACGATGCGCTCTATAAGAAATACAAGATTCCCGAAATAACGAATCTTGACCAGTATGAAGCTTATCTTAAAGCTGTGAAGAATAACAATCCGGATCTGGTCCCGGGGATAATAGCCAACGGCGTCAATTCGATGAAGCTCTTTGCCAGGGCCTTCGGCTACGTCATTCTCGATGAATTCCAGAACCTCGTTTACAAGTGGGACGATCCTAAAATGACGATAAAGGCATGGGAGCAGACGCCTGAATTTTTGGAAGCCTCGAACAAGATTGCCGGCTGGTACGCCAAGGGTTATCTGCAGAACGTCCCGTACCTCGACCAGCCAAAGGTAACATCGTTTGTTTACTACGGCGAGCTGAGCCCTCCGCAGGAAGAGACGACGGAGATGAAATTCACGACCAGTTCAGGCGAAACTACAAAATCGAACCCACTGAGGGTGTTTTATCTTTATCCCGAAACAAAGGTACAGCGCGATAATTCGATGGGTACCTTCTTTATGAACGGATCGTTCGTATTCTCGGCTTCATTGGTAAATACGGCAAGGGCCCTCCGCTTCCTGGATTGGGTGCATCAAAGCCGTGACAATTATTATCTGATGAATTACGGGATCGAAAACAAGGATTACGTGTTGACTGATGGCTATCCAAGAATGCCGGAGGGACAAAATTTCAACAACCGCTCTTACCTGTACTGGGACGGTTGGTGGGCGTTCAGGAATACCGAATATAACCCTACATTGCCCAAGGACGCATATGGCGCAGGGATAAATACCCTTACGGATTTTCTGGATAAATACAGCGAATATGCGCCGCACGGAGCGTTCTACCCCGATTACGGAAAGCTGAAGGATATGGCAACTCAAAGAAGCCAGGCCGTCCAGCAGTTCGAATTCAAGTTGTCACAGGGCCAGATCAAAGACCCCGGCGAAGTCACTAAATTCATAGGCGATATGAAGCAACTCGGCATCGATAATCTGGTAGCCGAAATACAGACGCAGTTGGACAGAAAGTAGGCTCCAGTTTTTATAAACGCCCTCCGGACAGGAGGGCGTTATTTGTCCCGTAACAGCCTTCATTCCAGCTTCTGCAAAACTTTTAAAATGCTATTTTACGGCATTGACAAACGGGCATACCGACTGTATAATATGTAAGTCGGTAATCACGATACCTGTGCGGGTGTAGTTCAATGGTAGAACATCAGCCTTCCAAGCTGATTGCGTGGGTCCGATTCCCATCACCCGCTCCAATTTAATATGTGCCTGTAGCTCAGCTGGATAGAGCAACGGACTTCTAATCCGTTGGCCGGGGGTTCGAATCCCTTCAGGCACGCCAAAATTAAAGGGTTTGGGATATACTCCAAACCTTTTAATATATATTTTTCTAATAATCTTCTAATAGTCACCTATTTTTTTTAGAACTTCTAAAATGGGGGGTAATGAGAATGGAAGAGTATATTTTTAGTAGCAAAATAGTTTGTGGTTTCTGTGGCTGGAAAATGAGAGGCAAAAAGGACAGAAAACAGAAAATATATATCTGTTCAAAATACAATAAAAATGGACAATGTCAACGAAATAAAATTAAGGAAATTGACATTATCCATGAGACTGAAAACATTGATCTGTCTGATAAGCAAGTAATTGTAAAAAACGGCATTATTGAGCTTGCTTCACTTGATAAATAATATTGTTAACTGCTGCCTGTTCCATATCATCTAATACATGTGCATATGTCCCAAGCATTACATTTCTGTATTATACCTTTGTAATAGTTGAATCTCTTATGACCTATTTCAGATATTATCAGCCATTTTTCATAGTCCCAGGTTATATAATCCCCTCTTTTAAGTTCTGACAGGCTTGAAATAGTTTTAATGTCTGCATTTCTATTTACTTTAGTTGAGTTTATTAATGCTTTCTTAGCTGCTGTTTCATCATTAATAAAAATATCATCCCCTGCCATTTGCAGCAGATAATCATAATCTGAATCAATTGTTTCAAATATGTTCAACTCATTTTCTCCCTTCATTCCTTGAACAAGTATGCGAATGAAGCTCCTTGTTCATAAACATTATCATCATTGGCAATCAATCTAATCTTTCTGTCAAGTGCATCAATCCTATTTTGCAAATTCTCCGAAAATCCTGTAATTGTCATATCTTCAGTTTTGTAGTTCTTCATCAATTGCGGATTATTTGCAATAGCTTCTAAAATTGATAAAGCAGTTTTAAGTATGTTTTTCTTATTTGTATTGCTTTCAGGGTTATAAGTATCGTTTGAATTTAATCCATTTTCGGCCATTAATACTTCTAGCTGCTCCCCTGTGTAATCGTTTAGAATATCTGATATTTCCATCTGTAAACGTTCTGTGTTTATCATTATAATAAAATCCTTTCTTGTTTTTTGGGCAATAAAAAAGTCTCTCTACGAGACTTCATTTTTTTACTATTTATATATTTTCTATTAATTGCTTCATGTTCTCAAGAATTACTTTTTTAGTATAATACCTATTATCAACTTCTATAAAATAATAAACCGGATTGTCATTCTTATCTAGTAAATCAATGGCAATATTTATATCATTAATCCCTTCTTCTATAGCCACTTTCATTTTTGATAAATACTCAATATCAGTAATATTTTCTACTTCTCTTTGTGTAATGTACATTTTCTCCTTATCATAATCATTATATTTTATAAATAGTGATTTATTCAATAGTTCAGTATAATCTTTAATGTATAGTTCAAACTGCTTAGTTTTATGATTAGTTCCTATCTCATTAATTTTGAAAGCAATTTTATCAAATCTTTCATTTTCTCGTGTGAAGTAATATGCAAAAGTTATAAAACTCTTACCATCACTTGAACCTTCTGGAATTGCACTAAGATTATATTGATAACCTTCAATTCTTAAACTATTCGATATTTGGTTTGTAACTTGATATCCGGCATCTTTAAAGATACTCATAAAAGAATCGCAAAGCTCTGTAAAAATAATGTCTGTAAATAAATTTTTACCATTAATATTTTTATTATAAATTCTATTTTTAAATCTAACTTCTTCTGGTTATAAATATTGTATAAGTTTCTTACGTCTGTTTTCAATGCTCCTTTCATGATTTCTTGATCTTTAAATTTGGAAATATCCATAATAAACCCACCTCTATTTTTTACTCTGCTATCTTCGGCTTTTTATTACCATTTACTTTTTCGAGTAATTGTTGAACAATATTTACTCTCTCGCTTTTAACTTGTGGTATTACATATATTTCATCAAGAACTGATTTTAATGTCTCAATAATAAGATTTAAATATTTTGATTCCCACTTATCCCATGATTGTTCATGAACTTTGTCACTTGTCATATCTTTAATGTGACCTAGAATATCAAAGAATGTTGAATCAATTGCAGAATATTTATGTTTTAATGCTTTTATTCTTTCATCATAACTATCCCCTTGAATATTTTCATAAACAAGTAATTCATAAATAGCTTTCCTCATACAAGCAGAAGCACCTGTTAAAAAGTTCATTTTCAAACATCCTTCAGCTTCAGTAATTAAATCCCTAATAATTCTTGGTATTCTCTCATCTAGTACAAAAAATGACGTTGGAACTGAATAGAAAATATGTGAATCTATATCTTCAACTTCATTTTTAATTTCGTATCCGCTATTAAGAACGCTATAGCCAGCTAATTGTCTAAAACTTAAATGCATTGATTTTTTACCACATCCAGTACAATGAACAAAAAATCCATAACACTTTTTTGTATCATTCCAATCAAATTCAAAAGAACTAGAAACTTTAAATACAATATTATTTCTATTACAGAAGGGACAATTATAAACATCTTCATTTATAAAGTATTTTCGATCTAAAGCAGAATAATCAGCCATAAATCCACCCCATTTTATGTATTATATAGTAATTATATCACATATTTTGTTAACTGCAGCTTTAATAGAAAACATTTTAAACATAGAAAATTGGATATGCTCAAATCATAAAAAGCAATTTTGGGGTATCGGGATTCTATCATTCCATTTTATTTTATAAACATAATAGAAGATTATTAGAAAAATCAACAAGCATGACCTTGAATACATTGATATTTCAACGTTTTATGCTTCTATTCAACGGACTATTTATCTTATGCTTATACTTTTGATAATAAACTTGTCCTAACTTATGAATTATTATAATCCCACAATCAGATAGCTGACGTTCAAACTTCATGTATTAACCTAAGTCCTGCCGACTGTAACTATGGTAGTATCGAGAACTATTACATCGAATATATGAACTTTAAAACACCCGAACTTTTCATGGCCTGTGAAAAATCCAGATGTTCTCATTTATTTCCTAAGACTTAAATAATCCTTTGCCTCGGCTTCGTTATTTGAGCTAGCAATAAGATACAGACCTTGCGGTTTTAAATTCTCAAGCAAGTCCTTTGCTTGGCGCAAGCTCTCAGGAAAAATAACAAGCCCTTTCCCTGCGGATTGAATGCGTTGAAATATCGGTATGAAATCCGTCACAATCGGTTGCCCGGCAACGTGCGTCCATTGAATCGCATTTAGCTTTTTTATGGAGAGCAACATATCTAAGTGGCGTATCTGCTCTTGCCCATCGAGATGGTAGACGGAATAATCCAGCCAATTACATGCTTCCTCCAGATCTGGGAGAATAAATTCTTCATACATCGCGGGAGAAATCATGACTGAGATATCCGCTTGGAGCTGTTGTACCTTGCCGGGCGCCCAAAGCTGCATCCAACTGTGCGTACTGCCGCCGAAATTATTTTCGCGGATCACGTCGTAAATTTTTTGCGACGAATCAAAATACGCATCCAGGATTTTTCGCGTGCAGGCCCGAACCCATTCCGGATCCTCAATCATGTCAATAAGCAGGTTATCGCTGCCGCGAAGGTGCGCCAACGCGTCGATCGTGCCGCAGTTGTCAGGCGACGCGACCAGAAATTTATTCATACCCAACTCGCAAGTTCGCCTCATGCACGACAGTTCCTCGGAAAGAATGCTGCGCTCGCCTAAATATTCGGGTAGCATTCCGTATTCCAGAAACGGAAAGTACCATGTGGTGTCGCCCGCGAATTGATAGCGCGCGCCTTTAAAATATTTCGCGTGACCGGCCGTGCCGAAATCGGAAGCGATCACGGGAAAGGCCTCACCACCAAAAAAAGTGTTCTCTATTCTTAAATTGTTGCGGGCGTAGATCCCCTCCGGGTTCAAAGCCCATTGGCGTAACACTTCCGCCGAGTCTCCGGCCGGTTTTGCGGGCATAAATGCCGATCCATCTTTGATGCAGGTAACGGACATCAGTGGTTTTTCGTTTTCCCTCAGCCAAAAAGATTGAAAACGTCTTGTCAGGTCATCCCAATCGGGCCGTTTTACCATAATCTCACTTGTATGATGTATTCATGTAGAAAACATCAATACATTCCTTTCTTTAAGATTTTTATTTATACTTTTGCTTAACACTGTGGCTTTTTATTATTTTTTTATAGCTATGACTATTTAAAGGATTGTATTGCCACAGTTTTATCTTGATCTTTTATAGTTGTATAAGCCATTGAGCTTTCATGTCAAGCAAGTCTAGGATAATAAAACTAGGTGGACCATCCACAGTGATTACATTTAAAGGAGCTGGTTGTTTCATGATCTATGTTGGCATTGATATTGCCAAGCAAAAGCATTATGCCTCTGTTGTGTCCTCAGAAGGTGTAGTCCTTGTTCCCTCTTTCCCCTTTACTAACGACCATACCGGGTTTCAGTTGTTGCTTTTAAGACTTTCTGTTTTTGAGAAGGAATCCATTCTTATTGGTATGGAATTCACTGCTCACTATGGAGAGAACCTGATCTGTTTTCTATTTTCAAGAGGTTTCCGTATTTGTGTTATCAACCCTATCCAGACTGCTACTTTGCGTAAAACAAACATACGAAAAACCAAAACAGACAGCGTTGATACTTATGTAATCATCAAGGCTCTCATTATGAACCAGTAAAGGCTTTTTACTCAACGGGATCTTGAAACTCTGAAATTGAAAAACCTTTGTCGCTTCCGTCAGAAGCTCATCAAGGCCAGGACCAAGGTTAAGATTCAACTCGTAACTTACGTTGATCAGTTGTTCCCCAAACTGCAGTACTTCTTCAAGTCGGGTATACATATCACCGCTTGCTACAATCTGCTAAAGGAGTGTTCAGATCCCAACAGGATTGCTGCGATGCACCTTACAAAGCTTAGTAATCTTTTGCTAGTAGCTTCGCACGGCCATTTCAAAAAAGATTCCGCTGTCGCCTTAAAAGAACTCGCAAGCAAATCCGTCGGTACTAAAAATCATACCTTTCCTTGCAGATTTCTCAATCCATTATTCAGATTGAACTCTTTAATCAACAGCTTCAGGAACTGGACGAAACCATCAAATCCCTAATGGATGGGATAGATTCCGTTATTAAAACAGTTCCGGGCATTGGTAGCCTTAACGGTGCTGCCATTCTTGGAGAGATCGGGGATATTCACCGCTTTCATTCCTCTTGCCAGTTGCTTGCCTATGTGGGTCTTGACCCTTCCGTGAATCAATCTGGCAAGTTTACCGCACAGCATACTCGAATGTCTAAGCGAAGTTCTAAAATGCTCCGATACGCCTTGATTAATGCAGCCTGGCAGGCAACCTTGAATAACAAGACCTTTAAAGACTATTACGAACTGAAGGTCTCCCAGGGCCGGTCTCACTACAATGCCCTTGGGCATGTTGCCCACAAGCTTGTTAGAGTCATTCACAAGATGATGACCGATAATTTAAAGTTCAATCTGGCTTAATCCATCTATGTTCTTTTTTCAAAGGGCACTTATTTTGCTTTGTTTGCTATGCGCTTTTTTACCTACCATAGTCCCTAAAAAAATTTCTATATTCTTATTGACTATTCATAGTTGGTATCATCCTTTAATCCCTGATGCAACCAGACTGGCCGCAACCTGCTCTTGGAAAATTGCATAAACAACAAGCGCAGGCAGCATAGCAAGTGTGAGTGCCGCAAACATGCCAGGGTAACTGAAACTAAACTGACCATTGAACATTGTAATCGCAAACGGCACCGTGCGGCTGGATACCTTCGATGTGAGCATCATGGCGTAATAGTATTCGTTCCAATTTCCCAAAAACAGCAGGGTACCCGACGTAGCCATCCCCGTCTTTGCCAACGGAAGATTGATAAGAAAGAACGTTCGGAGAAAGCCGGTGCCCTCTACACGGGCCGCCTCGCTGAATTCTGTCGGGATCGACATAAATGTGCCTCTCAGCACAAACAGACAGGTGGCCATCCCCATCGTGCTATATACCAACACCAACGCCGTCTTTGTGTCATAGAGGTGCAACGCGAAGATTAGCCTCATAATCGGCTGAACCCTTGCCATCGAGGGCACCAACAGTGTCAAAACAAACAGAGAGTACAGCACGTTTTTGCCTTTAAAATTGTATTTTGCGATGACATAAGCCGCCAACGAAAAAATGACCAGAGAAATCGCCGTGGATAAAATGGCGATTATAAACGAATTTTTATAAATGATCGGAAATTGTGCAATCTGCCACGCTTTTATATAACCATCAAGACTAAATGAGGATGGCAGCGTAAAGGGGCCGGATAAAATTTCCGAGTTTGTTTTGAAAGAGGAGACAATGATCCAGATGATCGGGAAAGCCGAAATGATCACGACAAATCCCAAAACAAGATACATAATGATCCTGGATGCCAGGTTCGAAGAATTTTTCATTTTAAATCACTCCCTTCTGCGATTCCTCAATAAACACTTTCACTCGTTCGCATGACTTTATTGATGATCAACAGAGCTGCCACTCCCAAAAGAAACATAACGACACCCACCGTGTTCGCGAACCCGAACTGATTATTCCGAATGGCGCCCGTGAGGATAAACGGAAGGCTCCACGTGTCAGTTTGGGGACCGCCCTTAGTTGTGAACAGGATCAGTTCGTACATGATGATTCTCGCATTTATGGAAAGGAGCATATTAGTCCCAATAGAAATGCGGCAAAGAGGAAGGTTGATCCTGGTGGTAATTTGCCAGTCGCTCGCGCCGTCAATCCTGGCCGCTTCATGCAATTCCGGGGGTATGGCCATCAGATCCCCCAACACGATCAAAGAACCCACAACTCCATAAAAAATCCAAGTCAGAATAACGGCGATCATGGCATTGGGCGACTGATACAACCAGGGAACCGCATAATCCGGGATGAACCACCTGATGACGGTATTGACTATGCCTATGTCCTGTTGATAGAAAAAATAGTAAATCATACCCCAGGCGGCGGGGGCGATGATGTTAGGAACCATATAAATGATTCGCACAAAGCGCCCGCCAAAAGGTTTTCTGTAAAGATATAACGCGATCAAAGTAGAAAACGCCACGTGTACTGTCGCGGCCAACCCTACCCAGAGTGCGAGGTTTTTCATCGCCACTTTAAACGCGGGGGTGTTAAAAAAAAGAGTTATATAGTTTTTGAAGCCGATAAATACCTGTGGATTTGCGCCGTCCCATTTCGTAAAGCTCGAGTAAAACAGCGTAATGATAGGCCATAGGTAAAACGCCAAGAATGACACGACTGTGGGCAGAAGAAAAATCCAAATCCAAATGAGATTTTTTTGTTTATATGTTAAGGTCGGCGGCTTCATTTTATTTTGTACTGTTGCTAGCTTTATTTTCAAGTCCCCTACTGCGCGAACCATAGCCTCTCACCCCTTTAATGACATTTTCCCCTTCCAAACTAATGTCAGAAGGGGAGAAATGTCAACTAGTCTAGTTCAATATGCTTACAAGCAAAGATACTAAAATCAATTTCCCGCTGCCGCTTTAGCTGCAAGAGCCGCTTCTTGCAGCTTGTCTAAGAACTGCTGCGGCGTGAGTTTGCCGGTGATCAGATCGGGCAGCAGGTTCGGGAATACAGTCTGAGACACGTCACCATACATGGCGTCGGCCCAGCTCATACCCGTCGTTACGCCCTTGCAGGCATCAATATAGCTCTTCAGGGTCGGCTGTTTATCCAACTGCGTCCAGTAATTATCACTCGGCGTAAAGTTCGGGCACCAGTTGCCTTCATTTATCATGCGGAGCTCAAGCTCATCGGGGGTATAAACGAAACCGATGAACGCGAGAGCGGCTTCCTTCTGATCGGCAGACGCCGAGTCGGCAATCCAGTACTGCCCAATCCGGTAATCCAAACCAACCATGATATTGCCGGGATAGGCAGCCGCTTTGACTGTCGAGCCATCAAAGTTAGGACCCCAAGCCGATTTATCGCCGCCGTTAAACTGACCCATCATCCACGGGCCGTTCATGATCACAGCCGCGCCATTGTTCATAAAGACGTTTTGTGCGTCTGCGAATTTTGCACCGATAGTATTGGATGTGGAGTGTTTTTGCAGGAATTGCTGGAACACCGTGGTGGCGTTAAGCCAAATGGGGCCAGAGAAATCCGTGCAGTATTTGCCGGTATTAGCACCATACTGCTTCAGCATGTCGATACCGCCAGGTTGGGCGTTGATCAGGGCGCTGTAGAACAACATCGTGCCCCAGGCGTTTTCGGCCGTCATAAAGGCGACCGGAAGCTTGGCGGTGTCCAAGGACGCTCCGAATTCGTCGAGGTTCATGCTGCCGATTGCCTTATCGGGATTATAAACCGCCGAGTTGTAGAATAGGCCAATCGGGCTGGTCGTTAGCATGGGCAGGCAGAAGACTCTGCCGTCCTTGTCAGTACAGTACTGCGTTGATTCCGGGATGAGCAGGTTCTTGACCTCCGGATGTTGATCCAACCAAGGACCGAAATCATAAGAGAGATGATTGGCGCCTACGTAACTCACTACCCACTGTGAATCATTCATGCTGTACACCAGGGTAGGCAACTGCCCAGCAGCGGCCAATTGCTTGATTTTGTTGTCGTAATCATCCTGGATGATGGGCTCAATGACAACTTTGTACTTGCCATCATACTTAGTGTTGAAGCGGTCGACCATTGCCTGGTATTCCTTCGCGCCGTTAGCTGTGCCGGAAACATACATGGGGAAATTCAAGACGATGGGTCCCGTGCTGGTCACAGCGTTGCTCGAGTTACTGGTGGCATTGCTTGGTTGGGTCGTCGTAGTGGGCGTCGTATTGGCCGTGGCATTGCCGCAACCCGCCAACAGCGACAGCAGCATGAGCAGGCTAAGGGCTAGCGCAAGGGATGTTCTGACTGCTTTCTTCATAATACTCTCCTCCTCTTAGATCCGTATCGACCGCTAAAGTATGTAAATTTACCAAAGCGGCTATGTAAGCATACATAAGTATGTATACATACAAAACTTGAGCTAACGTGATTGTTATCAATTCTCCGGTAAAGTCTCAATTTTGAATGAATATGCCATTTTACACGGTTGGTTGCATTTATCCTGGAGATATTCAGGGATACTGACGGTCAATCCGTCTTCTACGCTATAACGCCATGGCAGCTGTTTTTCATACCCCAGCAGGTATATTGCCGACCCTTCCCTAGGACGTACAGTTTTGACATTCAGCGTCCTCCCCGGCCATCCCATGCATATCGCATATATGTATGCCGAATCTTTGGTCCGGGTGAAATAAATATTTTCGCCTTCCTTGTATAAAGCACCCGAACGCGGCCTTGTACAATAAATCGCTTCTCCGTTCATGTCAAGCCATTCACCTGTTTCTTCCAACTGCTCTATAGCCTTCGGGTGCCAGAACCCGTTTTCATCAGGTCCTACCGCCACCATGAAATTGCCTCCCTTTGCAACTGAATCCACTAGATTCTTTATAACCCACTCACTGCCTTTATAGCCGCTTCCGTCAGGGTCATACGAAAAGCTGCGTGCCAACGGATAAATTACCATCCATGGCATATCGGTATTTTCCTTGCTTCCCGGTACGAAGCCTTCAGGAGTATAATAATCCCCGTAATTTCCTATGCCGCGTGCCCTGAACATAACATCCGGCTTAATTTCACGGAGTACTTTCATCGTTTCCCTTATCTCCGGCCACACATCGGCACCAAGCCACATGTCAAGGCACACCATATCTATGTTTCCATAGTTGGTAATCAGTTCCTTAAGCTGTTCCCTATGTCGTGCAACCATTCTTTCCTTTTCTTCATTTGTGAGGGAATGTACAGGTAAGGGACTCATTTTTTCAAACCTAAATCCAATTTCATCAATTTCTTTTTTAGTAAGAAATTTTTCAAACTCAGGTACCGTCAATGGGTGGAAACCATAAGGTCTGAAATCTGCGTCATACCAATCGGGGTGTGAAAAATACAGATCGATTTTAATACCATGCTCATGTGCAGCGTCGCACAACTCTTTAACAATATCACGTTTGTAAGGAGTATCCATAACGCTATAGGCAATATCACAATCCTCTATCTGGGGGCCATCTGGAGAGGTCCAGTTTATACGTCTTTTCACCCTTGTCTTTGTATCAAACAATGAAAATCCCTCATGATGCTTGGTTGTAAATGCAAAGCATTTAAAGCCGGCCTTTTTAAAGAATTGCATCCACTCCTCGGCGCTAAAGCCTTTAGGGTTGAATTCCTTATACAATTGCTGGTATTTTTGCCTTTGCTCATAATCCATTTTGAGGAAAGGCCAGGATTCATCCTGTAAATTCCATTTTGAGTATAGGCCCCAGTGTATCCTTACGCCATACTTCATATCCCTGAATTCTTCCATTGCCTTTTCGGAAGCCTGCCTGTAATCGGCATCCGGTATTTCTTCAACGTATGACCGTACCTCGTTCAAATGCACATCACTTTCAGGCAGTACCACAAATTTCTTTTTACTCACGACAGAGCCACCTCTTTCTAACAAAATATAGGTATTTCAAGACTTATTGCCTACCGTCGAAGTCAATTCCTTCCTCGGGGGCAAGGGGAAATTTTACTGGTGCTCTATCTCTATTCGACCGATAAATCGCGGTGAATATTTCCACTGTCCTTCTGCCGTCCTCCCCGTCAATCAAAGGTTTCGTATCATTGATAACCGCTTTCAGGAAGTCTTCAACCTGCCTTTCGTGATAATATTTCATCGCATCCATGCTGTTAAAAAACTCGGTATCTTCGCGTTTCCATATATCGAGCATACCTTCCTCGCCTTTTACAGTCCAGAGATCATTGACCGGTGGCTCGGTAATATTAGACATCCCCGCAATAAACATGGCACCGCCGTCTGTCTGGACGCCTATGGAAGCTCCGTTTTCACCATGGATGTGTACTTTTCCGAAAAGCGCAGGATTTTGTGAATTGCTGACGATGATGTTACCGATCCCGCCGTTCTTGAAGCGCAGCACTGCCACGGCGGTATCTTCCACCTCGATATAAGGATGGTTTAAATTAGCCCAGTAGCCGTATAGCTCATCGACCGGTCCCATGAACCACTGCAGTAGATCCAGCTGATGCGGAGCCTGATTCACAAGCACACCCCCGCCTTCACCTTCCCAGGAACCGCGCCACGGATCGCTGTTGTAATAGGCCTCATCCCTCCAGCCCAGCATGTTCACCGTACCCAGGATGGGCCTGCCGATTTTACCGGCATCAATAGCCTGCCGGATCCTCTGCACCGGTGTATAGAAACGCCGCTGGCATACCATCCCTAGCTTCACACCCTTTACTTTAGCTGCCTCCAGCATGGCATCACAGTCCTGCAGCGAGGACGCCAAAGGCTTTTCCACCAGGACATGGGCCCCGGCTCTGATGGCTTTGACCGCAATTTCGGCATGGTTGGGATGGGGCGTACAGATGACGACCACTTCCACGCCTCCAGAAACGATCATTTCTTCTACATCCGTATAAGCTTTTACCCCATATTGGCCGGCGAATGTCCTTGCCTTAACGATATCACGGCTGCATACCGCCGTAAAAACAGACTCCGGGATGGCCTTTAACGCATCGGCATGCATTTGGGCTACCTTTCCGAGTCCGATAATTCCCGTTTTGACACTTTCCATCCTCTGGTTCCTCCTTGGGATAAAGATATCCTTTTCCTTTATTTATCATAATTATGGCTTCAAAATGACCTTCATCAACCCGGGCTCTCCGGCATGGAGTCGTTCAAACCAGGAAGCTCCTTCGGAAAGTGGCGGCACGGCGCTGATGAACGAATCTACATCCACCCTGCTCGATGCGATCAAGTCCAGGCAGTCCGGATATTCACCGGCAGAGGCGCAGGAGCCATACAGCGATATCTGGCGTGTTACCACCGATTGTAAAGGGAAATCCACTGTCGGCTTCAAATTGCCGACCAGCGTCAACGACCCTCCTTTTTTTAGGCTTGCGATGGCTGACAGCAAGGTAGGTCCTATGCCCACCACTTCAAAGGCAACGTCTGCTCCGCGGTTTCCGGTACATTTGTATACCTCGGCTGCTACATCCACTTCATCTGCCTTCAAACCAATATCCGTCCCGAACTTCTTTGCCATCTCCAATTTTTCCTTAACCATATCCACAGCGATAATATTTCCACAGCCAGCCAGTTTCAATAGTTGTATGATCAGCAGCCCAATCATTCCGGTACCGACTACAACTGCTGTATCATTCAGCCCGACCGGGGAACGCCTTACAGCATGAAATGCAATCGACAAGGGCTCCACCATGGCAGCACGCTCAAAGGAAACCTGATCCGGTAATGGATACAGAATTTTATATGGAACTGCCACATATTCTGCAAAAGCACCATGCATTCGGTAATCACCACAGGATACTCCCAAGACTCTCCTGTTGTCGCACAGATTGATCTCTCCGCGCCTGCAGAAATAGCATTCGCCACAGTATACGGTAGAATCGAAGGTCACTCTGTCACCTGCCTTGAATCCTTTTACGTTCTCCCCCACTTTTTCTATAATGCCCGATGCTTCGTGTCCCATAATGATTGGGGGAATCCGCCTGCCCGTGCTTCCATCCATGCCGTGCACATCGCTTCCGCAGATGGAGCAGGCCTCAACCTTTACAAGTACGTCGTTAACTCCATAATCAGGCAGAGGTACATCTTCCAATACAAATTTATTATATTCCTTCAAGACCAGTGCATTCATATATATTCCCCCTAGAATATTCTGCTGCTGCTTCTGTTTTCATAATAGTCGGGATTGGTCCCCAGCTTTTGCAGTACAGGTCTGCTCAACTCGTCAAGCTCTTTATGAACATCCTCAGGTAATTTATACGAAGCAGTCCTGATGTTCATCATCAATTCGTTTTTGTTACGTGAGCCGACCAGAGTAGAGCTTATTCCTTTTCCGGCCATTGCCCACGAAAGTGACAATGTTGGTATATTTGTACCAAGATCGTTTGCAATCTTCTGCATACCTTTCAGCAAATGGGAAATCTCTTCTTCCGCGCCTGCCTCCCCATGCCTTGATTCCTGTCCTCCGCGGCTGAAGTGAAAGTGTCTGGAATGTGCCTGAGCAGGGGGTATTGCTTCGATCGTCGGGTAAATTCCTGCAAGAATTCCCTGCTGCATGGCCATATAACCTAAAACTCCGATATTCTTCTCAATGCAATACTGCACAATGCCATCTTCAATTCCCCTGGAAATAAGGTTGTACGGAAGCTCATTAACTACTATCTCAGCACCTGTTTCCCTCACTTCCTCCATTTGTTGAATTCCATGGTTACTTATCCCGATATAACGTATTTTGCCTTCCTTTTGCAGCTTGATCATGGTTTCGAATGCTTCCTGCACTGTCGGCGGTGATGATATAAGTTCAGGATCGTCCGTAAAGTGCTCGACAGCTTTTGGGTTTAATGGCCAGTGAAGCATATATATATCAATGTAATCCGTTTTCAGGCGTTTCAAACTTGCCTCGCAATGCTCTCCTAATACTACAGGCCTGGTATTGGAAGTACTCACCTTGGTACCAATGACAGCTTCGCTTCTTCTTCCCTGTAATGCCAGCCCCAATGAACGTTCGCTTTCCCCGTCATTATAAACTTCAGCCGTATCAAAATAGTTGATCCCCTTATCCAATGCTGCATGGACAACCTCGTCAACATCCTTTTGATTTTGATCTCCCCAATATTTCCCTCCGCCGTAGGCCCAGCATCCCATACCCAAAGCAGAAATCATAATGCTTGAATTGCCCAATCTTTTCTTTATCATTTCCTTTACCCACTTAACGAACTTACTCGCTTATAACGCCTTTCTTTAGAATAACGTTTGCAAACCTGGCCCTTTCGCCCGTTGCAACTATTGCATAAGCAGCTTTTGACCTCTCGTAGAACTCAAACCTGCCGATACCTTCAAATGAAGTCCTTTTATCATATTTTTCAACACAAGCCCGGTAGGAATTCCATATTTCAGGATTATAGGAGTTGCCGGGCGGAACATTCATGATACATACCGGTTGATCTACCGCATAATCCAAAGGGAAGAATCCCAATATTGCTTCAAGCAGCTGAACAATGCCAATTCCGTCGCATCTTACCAACCTTTTTGCACATGATGCTGCAGGAAAATTCGCATCACTAAAAACAATTTCATCTCCATGGCCCATTTCCATCAATATTTTCATAAGCTCAGGCGAGATTACTGCTGGTATCCCTTTCAACATAACAATAACTCCTCTGAAAAAAACTCTTACATGGTCTTTTTAGCGAATTTCCATCCTCTCATCCTGTCAATCTCAAGTCGGCTCCTATTCTTGTAATCCCTGAGCTCCTCCATACCGTAGCTTTTAGCCAATTCCCGCGTTTTTACCCCGTCCCTGGTTGATTTCAGTATGAACCACTGCTCCCTCTCCATATGTAATTCCTGTTCTATACTTCCGGCATAATCTTTGAGGAGTTTATCACGCTTTTCCATATTGAAGTTTTCATGATATATCCCTCTGTCCAAATCCAGCGTGATATGGCTGATATTAATTCCTTCACTTTTCTCATACAATATTTCTTTTCCGTTGACGTCGAAGACAGTGCAATCACTCCATAATGTAGATGTTACAATATAAAAGTTATTATTAATGGCATGCGCCTGGAGTGTGGTCCCAGCCGAATATGCGCTTGGCCAGACTACTATTTCTGCCCCCTGATCAGCCAATCTTTTCCATACTTCGGGAAAATTGGCATCAAAGCAGGTAGCCATGCCTATGCATCCGAAATCAGCATCATATACCGGAGCCTCCAAACCTATTTCAGTCGGCGGAACCAGTTCAAGTTCCCCCCAATAAGGGTACACCTTGTCATATATGAAAACCGTCTCACCCTGCCTATCCAATAATACTGCGGAATTGATACGTTTAATATTGGCATCCTTCCTGTAAATCGGGCAAACTATATAAGTATTGTGCTTCTTTGCCAGTCGGGCCATGGTCGAAATTGTGATTCCGTCCAACGTTTCAGGTTCCATGTCCAAACCTGCGCATGCCTCAGGCAAAATTATTAAATCTACTCCTTTTCCGCCTTCTTTATCTACTATTTCTGATATTTCTTCGAGACTCCTGTAGTCGTAATTATAGCTTATGCTTGTTATCCTTACTGTCCTGCCTGTACTGTGTACTTGCATATATGCCTCCTATCGATTGATTGAGCTGACAACCCTCTCTCTGCTATTCATAATGCCTTCCTAATATGAACTCCCTGTATCTTGCCAGAATCTGTTCCGGTGATGCTGTTCCTGTAGTGCCAAGCTGCTGTATTGCTACGGAAGCCACAATATTGCCAAACAAAGCCGCATCACAATAACTGGTACCACAGCATAATGCCGATATAATTCCTGCTGTAGTTGCATCTCCGGCCCCACAGATGTCTAATGGTCCTTCGACCGGAACTACAGGAATTTCTGATACTTTATTCCCCTCAAAGACGATTTGCCCTCTACTGCCTTTTGTAACGAAAACAGGCTTGTTATTCTTTGATGACAACATAACTCCATATTTCCGTATTAATTCCTCATCCTGTACTATGCCCGTATCATTGTTAAATGCTTTTAGTAGTTCATACTCATTGCATTTGACAATTATTTCATTGAAAAAATACGTGAATGCCCTGGAATCTGCATATATTATCAGATCGTTCCTTGTTTCCCCAAGCTCGGCAAGTTTTTTCCGGACCCTTCCTGACACGGTACCACAATCTTTTTCGGTTACCTGGTCCATGACAATGATTGCATCCACTTCACATGATAGCCTTGATAACCGCTCAATTATAGCATCCTCGATCCAGCTGGGAGTCGGAATCCGGTTTTTTATATCGATCCTGTCAATCTCCCTGTTTCCATCCATATTCATCATCATAGGTTTGATATACGTCGGAGTAAACCTCTCTCTGGTAATCACCATGTTATCCGTCAATACACCTGTCGCTCGCAAGCCTTTCACAAGTTCAAACCCTTCTCCATCATCGCCTGCAACTCCCAGTGCCATAACTTTCCCAACTCCGAGGGCTCTCAAGTTGTTGGTAACTGTACCTGCCGCGCCAGGGTTCAATTTTTTAACCACAACCTGATAAGCTGTTAATCCTGTCTCAATTGATTTTTCATTCAGTGCAGGGTCCAATAACAGGTATTTGTCAAGAAAATAGTCTCCCAGCACAAGGATTGAAACATCTTTAAGTTTTAAAAGAATACTTTCAAGCTGCCTTATATCCATTTTTGCTCCCATTACTTTCAAATTTCAAAAACTTGCATTTCCCATAAAGAATAACCGCATTCAGTGGCATTTTTAATTCCTAACATTCTTACATAGCGTCCTGTACCAGATACATGAAGATTTTCTGTTCCTCCTTGCCCATTTACGGTATAATAGATATCTGTCCAATCAATTGCATTACTTGAAACTTGAATTTTGTACTCCCTGCCATAGGATGCTTCCCAGACCAATTTAACTCTTGAAATTTCCTTAGGAGATTCAAGATCAATACAAATCCACTCATCATCATTAAAATCTGAAGACCATCTTGTAAGGTGCTCATCCCCATCGTTTATTCTATTTGCTTTCATTGGTATTGGTTGAGTACCAATAGATCCTTTAGGAAAATGGATATGCTCTGAACTTGCAAAAACCGGCCTTTTGAATCCACACCCATATAGCCTGTCAGTTTCAACTCTAGTCATCGAAGTAAAGTCTCTTACACTTTGAACTGCTGCATTTCCTTCCATATATTCAGCTATCATCTGATAGTTACCTGAAGGCGGTATTGTAATCTCAAAATTACAATCTGCTCTATAACCCGTTGGGACCTTTTTAAATTCATAAATCATAGAAGTTATGACAGTCAATCCTTGAACAACTTTGAAAGTGACTTTTCCTGACCACACTATGCTTCTATCATTGCTAACATATACAGGTATGGAAACCTTTGATTCTGCAATATATATTGAATCGTATTTATATATCATAATACCAACCGGCGCAAAAGCAGAATGCATATATTTTTCAAAATATGGTTCAAATCTTGGTTCGTTTAAGCCAGGCAGAAAATTGTCACTAGTAACACCTCCATCTTTCGAATAGCTGAGGCCACAGAAATGGGCTACCATTGCATACCTGTTTGCTCGCCAAAATTCAGACTTCATTGCTAAAGTTCTGGCACAGAACAATCTTCGTTCATCTACCGTAGAACCGGGCATCTGCAAATTGTAAATACCTGCTGAAGCTTTAGTGGGTGTCCCATCCCGGTTTAACCACAACCAACCATATTCATTAAAAACGATCGGATTGTTCGGAACAATATATTGATCCACTAACGGAATTTCTTCTAATTGTTCTACCTTCCAATATGGATTGTTATCATACCAGTATAGATGTTTCTCTTCAGTATCCGTAGGTAAAAGTTTACTCGACCAACCGTTATCCCAGGGCCTGTTTTGAATGTCATGATTTCTTACATTCTTTATGACTTCGGTTGTTCTTTCATCAATCGATTCATTCTGTATATCCCATATGATTACACATGGGTGATTGCTTCTTTCGAATATCCAATCCATAGCTTCTTCACTTACAGCATCTATAGACATTCCCTCTTCCCAACCCCAGATAGGATATTCATCCTGTACCAGGAATCCTTCTTCATCTGCAACCTCATACCATATTTCAGGTGGAAACCCTAAGCTAAATCTTGCACAATTCATATTAAGGGACTTAAATTTTCTTATAATCTTCCTTGCCCATTCTTTGTCCCATGGCAGGCAGCCGCGTTCCGGGTCCTCGAAGAACCGGTACATTGTAATGTTCGTACCACGAAGCATATATATATCGCCATTTAATAATGGTTTTTTAGTTTTAGCATCAAATTGAAAAGTTCTCATACCAAACTTTACATTTAACTTATCGTCACCGGTTGTTACCTCCAGGTTATAAAGGAATGGATCCTCAGGCGTCCATAGATGGCAATTATTTATTTCTGCCATACATTCAACCATTCCTTCTTTTCCTGCCTCCAATGCAGCATTTCTTATACAGTAGCCTACCAGATTATTTGTGTTAACTTCATATATTCTAAACGCAGTAATGATATCCCTGGTTGAACTACTGTTATTTTTAATCCTGGCTAAAACCCAAACCCTACTATTTTTTATCTCAGGAGCTGTTTGAACATTGAGAATACTTTGGTCCCCTGTTATGAAAAGTTCAACTCCATCAAAAATACCCGGAGTATAAACCTGCTTCTCACAATCAAAGCCTCTTCCATATTCACGAGATTGCCTGTCTCTTTTCCCTACACGGATAATTAGCTCATTTTCTTCTTCGCTTCCGTTAATATATTGCGTTAAATTAAAATATGCAGGCGTAAAATTATAATGATGTTCTCCAACCATCTTCCCATTTAACCAGATTTTTTTACCGTAACACCCCTTATATAACTTCAGTGTAACATTATCTGCTACATTTCCGTTTACAGTAAATTTCTTTCGATAGAAAACATAATCGTAATTTTTTACTGCCGGCGAGGCCATATCCACTAATCCGGGTACAATAATACTGTGGCTCCAGGAATCGGGTATTATATCTTTCGTAATATCTGTTGCTTCTTCACAATCCCATGTTCCATTTAAGGACTGAATAATTCGATTACCGGATATTGCTGCATCTATCCCTTTACCAGTATAATTGGATGGTTGACAATAATTCTTCATTAATTAAAACCCCCACATCTACTTTTATATATCCCGCTATCCCAGACGCTCGGCAGGCAGCTCAAGCTCAATACCACTGGAATTAACCTCATATTCTTTTTCAAAAACTTTCACTGAAGCTGCCGGTCCGGTACAGGCTTTTAAAATGACGGATTCACGATTGACCTTGATATTAAGCCGCGTACCGCGGTACAAAATGTTGAAGCTGAATGACTTCCAGTTCCGGGGCATGGAAGGGTTGAAAACCAATTTTTCTCCATCCAGCCTCATCCCACCAAAGCCATAGACAATATTCATCCATGCTGCAGCCATAGACGTCGCATGAAGTCCTTCACCTGTATTGCACATATAATCATCCAGGTCCAAACGAACGGCACATTTGGCATATTCGTAAGCTTCGCCGTGTTTCCCGAGTTCGGCGGCCATAATCGAATTAATGGCAGGAGTAAGGCAGGATTCATCCGTGCATCGCGGCACATAATACTCGTAATTTGCCCGCTTTGTTTCCGAAGAGTATTCCCCACTGAAGAAAAATAAGAAAAGCAGGACATCGGACTGCCTGATCATATCATATCTGTAAATCCGGTCATAAGCCCAATGGGATTCGATCGGGAATTGATCACGCGGTACGTCCTTGACGTCGATATGCGGCAGGTCGAAAAAGCCATCATGCTGTTTATAGATACCTGTTTTATTATCAAGGTTGATCCGTATTTTTGCAGCCATTCTCCTCCAGTTATCGATATCGGACTGCGCCAATCCGACTTTTGCCAGGACGGCATTCAGTTCAATGAGTGCCAACCCCTTCATTTCGTCAATTACCTGCAATGTATATTCGAAGGTTTTCTTAACCATAATGTTGGTATAACAGTTGTTATGGACCATCATATGATGCTCGTCAGCCCCCATCACGCCGTAAAACCCGAATTCACCGGTTCGTTGGCTCCATTCGCCCCGGCTGGCAAAATAACGGCTTGACTGCAGCAGTACCTCAATACCATGGGTATAAAGAAAATCCTTATCCTGGAAAAGTTGCACATAATTCCAGATACCATAAGGGACCGACGCACTGACATGAATCTGCAGCAATGAATGCTCCCACCAGGTAATGCTTTCGGTTCCGTCCAGTGTAGCCAATGGGTAACAGGCTCCGACACAATCCACTTCTTTGGCACGTTCGAGAGCCTGGGGTAAATGGCTGTACCGATATTCAACAAGATTACGGGCTGCTGCAGGGTTATTGAACAAGTAAAAAGGCAGGCAGAAAGTTTCGGTGGTCCACCAGGCCCTGCCGCCGCCAGCTTCACCGGTCAGGCCCCTGGCCGCAACATTTAAGGTATTATCCTCACCATGATATGCCTGATAAAGGTTAAAGATACTAAAACGAATGCCCTGCTGGTTTTCCGGGTCTCCATCAATAGCTATATCAAGTGCATCCCAAGTATCAGCCCATCTCCTGCCATGTCCCTCCAGAGCTTCCTCAAACCGTAGTTTGAGATATTTTTCAGCAAGGCTGAAGCCCTGTTTCCAGACCTCATCAGGGTCGACTCCGGTTTTTTTCTCAGCATGATTGACAACCATTTTTTCTATTGATACCGGCTTTCCTTCAGTCAAGGGCAATGAAAACGCAACGCCAACCAGTTTCTCATTATCGATGGGTTTAGTCTCCGACGGATAAGGCAGATTCAATTTATATGATGAAAACACCTGTTGACCGCTGCTATCAGTTTTCCCAAGGCTGGCAGCAAAGCCGCCGTTATTTTCCTTGTGTGTGATAGTCCAGTAATTCTTACCGGTAGCTTCATAAATTGTGGAGAAGCCAAGGCATGATTGGACCTCGACGCAACCGGAAAAATTGACTGGCTCAAAAGTGATTCGTTGACAGCCTAAATTGGATATCTCCATACTTGTAAAGCGTAAAAAGGATAATTTAAGCAGTTTGCCGCGGGAGGTCTCCCATGTAAATTCACGGCTCAAAGTACCTGTTTTCATGTCCAGGGCTCTTTTAAAGTTGTGAAATTTGCATTTTGCAAGATCCAGTTGTTCCCCGTCAATCGAAATTCGGGTATATAGCCAGTCTACAGAATTTACGATAAAACATTCGCTATGAGCAAGGCCTTTGCACCAGAACGGCTTTAGGATATTTTTTGTAAAAACGCCGTTAACATAGCTTCCTAAAAGGCTGTCACCGCTGTATCCTTCTTCAAAATAACCTCTGACGCCCATAAATTCATTACCCAGTGAAAAAACAGATTCTGCAACCCGACCATGCGATGGGTCAAAACCGTCTTCGATAATTCTCCATGGATCGACCAGAAAATACCTGTCGATAATTTTTAACAAATCAAGTAACCCCCCTTATCCTGCACGTTCAGCAGGTAATTCCAGTTCAATACCTTTGGAATCAACCGTATATTCCTTTCCAAAAACTTTAACCGAAACCGCCGGTCCGGTACAGGCTGTAAAAATGGCCGACTTACGGCTGGTTTTAATATTCAGCCTAGTACCACGGTATAAAATATTATAGCTGAACGAAGTCCAATTTTTGGGTATGGAAGGATTGAATACCAATTTTTCTCCATCCGACCTCAAGCCTCCAAAACCATAAACAATATTCAGCCATGTTGCAGCCAACGATGTTATATGAAGTCCCTCCCTCGTATTGCGGTTATAATCGTCAAGATCCAAACGGCTGGCGAATCGTGCATATTCAAAGGCATCCTCATGCTTTCCGATTTCAGCCGCCATAATAGAATGAATAGCAGGAGAGAGGGAGGATTCATGTATGCATCGCGGTTCGTAATACTCGTAATTCAACCGCTTCGTTTCCATGGAATATTCCTGGCTGAAGAAAAACAGGAAAAGCAGTACTTCAGGCTGTTTAATCATGTCATATCTAAAAATTCTATCGTAGGACCAATGATGGTAGATAGGAAATTGGGTATGCGGGATGGCTTTAACATCGATATGCGGTAAATCAAAAAAGTCGTCATGCTGTTCATAAAGGCCGGTTTTTTCATCATAGGGGATCCTCATTTTTTCTGCCATCTTTCGCCAATCGTCCGGTTCTGATTGAACCAACCCGACTTTTGCAATGACGGCGTCCAATTCCGGAAGAGCCTTTTCTTTCATTTCCTCAATTACCTTCAAGGTATATTCGAAGGTTTTTTTAGCCATAACATTTGTATAACAGTTGTTATGCACCATCATATGGAATTCGTCCGCTCCCATTACCCCATATAACCCGAACTCGCCGGTTAATTGGCTCCATTGGCCCCGGCTGGCAAAATAACGGCTCGACTGAAGCAGCATCTCTATCCCGTGGGTATAAAGAAAATCCTTGTCCTGGTAGAGATGCACATAATGCCAGATTCCGTAAGGGATTGCCGCACTGACATGAATTTCCAGATTTCCGTGAGTCCACCAATTGCAGCATTCAGTTCCGTCTATTGTAGACATTGGGTAACATGCTCCAGCGCAGTCCATTTCTTTAGCGCGTTCGAGTGCCTGAGGCAAATGATGATACCGGTATTCTATAAGACTGCGTGCTGCCTTGGGGTTGCTGAACAAATAAAAAGGTAGTATATGACTTTCTGTATCCCACCATATCCTGCCACCGTAAGCTTCACCGGTTAAGCCCTTTCCCCCGATATTCAAGGTACTGTCCGCACCGTGATATGTCTGAAACAGATTAAAGACGCAAAAACGGACTCCCTGTTGATTTTCCGGGTCTCCCTCAATCACTATGTCGAGCGTATCCCATGTATTGGTCCAGTGCTCGATATGTTTTTCCAGGGCTTCCTCAAATGGTAACCTGACATATTTTTCAGCTAGAGCCAAGCCCTGTTCCCAGACATCCTCAAGATTTATCCCACTTTTTCTATCAGTATAATTAACTACCATTTTTTCAATTGAAACCGGATTGCCTTTAGTTAAAGGCAATGTAAATTCCACACCGATCATTTTTTCATTCTCGATCAGTTTAGTCTCCAACAGAGAGGGCAGGTTCAATTTAAATGATGAAAATACCTGCTGGCCGCTGATGCTGGTTAATGCAAGATTGGCGACAATGCCGCCTGCTTTTTGTTTGCGCAGGACTGTCCAGTAATTTTTGCCGGTGCTTTCATGAATAGTAGAGAAGTCAAGACATGATTGGACCTCAACAGTGCCGGAAAAATTCACCGGTTCAAAAGTGATCTTCTGGCAGCCTAAACTGGATATCTCCATACTTGTAAAGCGTAAAAAAGATAATTTAAGCAGTTTGCCGGCAGAAGTCTCCCAAGTGAATTCACGGCTCAAAGTACCTGTTTTCATATCCAGGACTCTTTTAAAGTCGTGAAATTTGCATTTGGCAAGATCCAACTGTTCCCCGTCAATAAAAATCCGGGTATAAAGCCAGTCTACGCAATTAACGATGAAACATTCATGGGAAACCAGTCCTTTATATTGCCAGGCTATTGCAATGTCGTCCGCATAAATGTTGTTGATATAACTTCCCAATAAACTATCGCCGCTGTATCCTTCTTCAAAATAACCTCTTGTCCCCATAAACTCATTGGCTACGGAAAAAACAGATTCGGCGACTCTCCCGTGAGATGGGTCAAAGCCTACCTCAATAATTTTCCAGGGATCAACCAGAAAATATTTATCGGCGATTTTTGCCATAAAGCAACTCCCTTATACCTAATTTTTCTGTAAAAGCTTTCTAGCCAGATTACTGACTGTCTTCCGGTGTTCACCCTGTACATAGAAACTTTCTCCGCCATCCGCCACAGTCCTTGCCATAATGGTCTTCCACGGCCTGAAATAGTATCTCGGGTCGGTTTTCGACGGCGCTTCATGGACATTCTGACCTTCCAGAGGCAATAAATCAAATACCGCTGTTGTAAAGCTGGCAATTTTCTCTCCTCGTTGATGAGCAACATTTCTTGCCATGGAGAGACATTTCAAATATACCTCCGGCCCAATTACACCCGAACCGAAATTGATAAATACCCCGCCTTCAAGCTTGCTTATCGTATTGGCATATATAAGGAAATCGTTATATGTGGTTTCCCCAAACGCAGCTCCATCACAGTTCGGGTGTTCATGAATAATATCGCAGCCCAAACCAACGTGTACCGTAACTGGCACCTGATTCCTGAACCCTCCGGCAAGAAGGCTGGTGTCCCTGTATTGAAACTTTTCAGTTTCAATCATCTTACCGATAGCTTCTCCCAGGCCGATTCCTTCTGCCGCTCCCATTTTTGCAGCTTCATTGATTTTTCCTGTCTCTTTCCACAAGCCGAACTGGCCTTCACTTATGTATTTCGCGACGCTTTCGGTTGTAGCGCCGATCATTGCAAATTCAAAATCATGAATCGCTCCCGCCCCATTTAAGGCAAAGTGCGTAACCAGTTTCTTTTCCATCAGTTCAAGCAGAAATTTGTTGACGCCGGAACGTATCACATGCGCGCCCATCATGAAGATGACGCTTGCATCCCTCTCCCTGGCTTTAATGATTCTTTTAGCAAGAATATCGATGGTAGGATGATTGAACTCAGGGATTTTATCATTAAGATCCAGCATTACATCCAGTGTGAGGTCATGTTCTCTTTCAGCCAAAGGCTTTAAGTTAATAAGGTTGCGGTCAAATTTTTCAAACGGCATATTATACCACCTTTCCGGGGAAGATATATTCCTCGATTTTTTTTGTTTGTTTATAATCAGGTATGATTATATCAGCGCCGGCACGTGAGAGCCTGTTTCTTTTCCATTCGTCAATTCCGGATTTATTGACCTCATCTGACGCTACTCCGACAGCAAAGCCATTGACTGATTTCACATTTTCGATTTCCACATAGCCGTCTCCAAAGCCAATCAGCTCCTTGCCTGCCAATTCATGTGTATTAATGATATTCTGTATTACCAACGCCTTTGAAAAAAGCTTGTATTGATCCTTCGCACCATATATCCCGCCGTTGAAATACTTTGTGACACCAAGCAGTTCAGCTTCTTCCAGGACATAATTTTCATCCGTACCGCTTGCCAGGTATAAAACCAACCCGCGCTCCCTCAGCATGTTTAGCAATTCAAAGGAACCGGGTACTACCGCATCTTCAGGTTTTATCGTCCCTTCTTTCAAGCCTCTGATACGGTATTCGATTCTTTCCATCAGACGTTTGTGGTACTCCATCTTATACTCAAGGGGATCTTCAGGTTTTCCGCCTCGAGCCTGGATTTCTTCTGTCAGCCTGATACATTGATAAATAGTTTGTTTCCCTGTGAGAAAATCCACAAAATCCCGTACACACCGGCTAATACTTTCTTTATCTTCAGCATTCGGTGTTTTAAGAAGCTCCTCTATAAAATATGGAATCATGACCTGCTGCCAGCCCTCGCGGATCAGGCTTATTGTACCGTCGAAATCAAAAACGGCGGCTTTGAATTTGCCCAATTCAACCTCATTTTTCAATACTTCTATTTGCCATTCTTTGTTTTTTGTGCACATTAAGTATATTGCACCCCCATAGAGATATTGATGATCATTCCTTCTCTATTACGGACCTGAGAACCGTAGCGAGCGCATGTCCCCATACCAGATGGACATCCTCTATTTCTTCCATGCTATTGGTTGCAGCTATACAGCTGATATCGCTGTATTCCTTCATTTTCCCGCCGTCACGTCCTGCAAAGGATATAACTGTCATGCCGGCTTCCTTGGCGAACTTTGCCGCATTCACAACATTTGGTGAGTTGCCGCTTCCGCTGAAAAGGATAAGGACATCACCCGCTGAAGCATAATTTTTCAATTGCTCGACATAAACCAAACCGTATTCGTAATCATTAGCCAGTGCAGTCATGATTGGAGTTGCATCGCACAAAGCCTTGGCGCGGAACCTTGGTTTATCTGCCATAGACAGGCCTTTTACCATGTCATTCGCAAAATGTGAGGCTGTACTTGCACTGCCACCATTGCCGGCAAGAAAAATCCATCTTTTATTTTTCCTGGCCTCGAGCAGGATATTGGCCACTTCCTCCAGCATTGTAAACGAAGAATTCTCTAAAGCTTTGCTTACTCTCTCTGTATAGTTTTGGGTTCCAATTGACAAAGACATATACGTTTTAACCTCCCTTTCTACTTGCAACCGGTGCATATAGTTGCAAATTTTACTTATAAGCCCCAAGTTCCAGTCCTTTTTCTCTGAAATACTTGTAGGCATTATAATCTACGCTATAAGGAATCGAATGATCGCTGTGAAGGATATATCCGTATTTGCCCTTCACTATCGGTATTTTCTCCTCCAGTTCCCTATCTATCTGTTTTGTGTCATTGGTATTAAGTACCCTTACATCCATACCTCCCATAAATGAAAGGACATCCCCGTAGTTTTTATACAGGCGCAACAGATCCATCCCGGCCTTAACCTCGATAGCCTGAATGCAATTCATACCCGACTCTATCATCCCGGGGACAAGCGACTCCACCATGCCGCAGCAATGTACAATTACAGGTAAGTTGTGACTGTGAGCAAAGTCAAATGTCCTTTTATGACCGGGCTGTATAATCTCTTTGTACATAGCAGGCGAGAAAAAAGGCTTTTGCTTGAATCCCATGTCTTCGTAGTACCAAATCCCATCCGGGTAACCTTCTTCTTCAAAAAGTATTTCCTGCAAATCAATAATAAGCTGCGAGTATGTATCAACCATGTCCCTTACCCAGTCCGGATCAAGCGCCATGCCCATAAGTAAGTATTCATGTCCGCACACAGGATGCATTGCTTCAAAAACGTTAATCCCCGACCAAGCGAAAAAGCGGTTACCCTCAGCGGCACTCTTTTTATCCCGACGGTAGCCTTCAAAATCAATACGCCTCCGGTCTGGCTTTAATAACGGCTTTATGTTTTCTTCCCATTGTTCACGTTCCTTTACTTTAAAATCTACATGTTCAGGGGTGCCGTCATGCAGCTTGCGCCATCTTAACAGCGCCCCATTGCCATCGAACAGGAGTATCGTCTCTTCAGTTTCTTCCACGGTCTGCGGGACGAAATCTATATCAGCAACCATATTAAACGGCTGGGCCAATTCCAAATCAAGACCGAAATGCTCTGCCAGGTTTTCACCTTTTTCTAAAAAACCTTCCTCTATCCATTTTCTTTCTGCATCTCTCCAAAAGGCTTCAAAAACACCTATACGGTCCACCGGCTTGTGCTTTAGAATATTTGTCATCCTCTCAATCCCTGTCATTTCATACATGAAAGTCCCTCCATTTCAACGTTAATTACATTTTTGTTATTGTTCTGCTGCTTTCAATTATCCTTATAGTGATCAAAGTATAAATTTAGTTCACATCTACTGTGTTAATAAATATCGTTTATTAATTGTCCATGTATAAACTAAACATCTTATAAGTTATCAGACTCTCAGTCTATAAGCCTGTTGTTTACGGTATTCTCCAGCACATGCTCACCCACCAGCATCAGAGCCCCCTTGAGATAGGCATCCTCCTCATGTATGTAAATAATATTTATTCTATCTCTCTGAACAATTGTGCATTTTTCTTTTACAATATCGCCAATAACTGTGCTTACCCCGTCTATCTCCTTTATCCACCTGCTGTTAATGACAAAATAGCCCGGATCGTAAAATTTCAAAGCGTTGCTGACAGCTATGCCTATGTATCTTGCAGCTTTAAAAACGGTATCGAGACATAATCTGTCCCCGTCCGCAGCAGCCTTGATGATCATGTCCATATTCAGGCTATCTATATTGAAATCATTTCTGGATATGACACTGCTTGTTTCTCCGCTTTTGATGCTTTTTGTAACTTCCTTCACAATGGCAAAGTCCGATGCGTAAACTTCAAGACAGCCAAAATCTCCACAATTGCATCTTGGGCCGTCTGAATCAACCGAAACATGCCCCATTTCACCTGCTATACCATTTTCTCCACGGTAAAGACTTCCTCCCAGAAGTATCCCTGTGCCGATACCGCCTTTAATAGTTAAGGATACTACATTTTCATATGAAATACCCAGCTTCCTTTTTAAGTAAAGAACACTTGCATATGTATCCTTCTCAATAAAAACCGGGATGCCAAACTTTTCTTCAAAAAATTCCCTCAACGGAAGATTGTCCCATCCCTTCAGATTGGGCAGTGACTGTATAATACCGCTTACATCGTTTACAGGTCCCGGAATGGTTATACCCAGTCCCAAAATGCATTCAGTTTTTAACATATTGTCTTCAATCAATTTGGATATTGATAATTGTATTAAGTTTATTACCTTTTTTGGAGAATTATCATGAATCTCGAATGTCAATACATCTTTCGTATTAAGGCTTAAATCAGAAACAGCCAGACTTACTGCATCTATGCCGATATTAACTCCAATTATGTAGTATGCCATAGGGTTGATATTATATAGGGTTGCCTTTCTACCGCTGTTTGAATCTGCAATGCCGCAATCCGATATTACATTTTTCTTTAGCAAGTTGTTCATAATAGTATTGACAGTCATTAAAGTCAAACCGGTTTTTTCAGCAACATCCACCTTCGTTATTGAACCAATTTCCATAATCGTTCTTAATGTCATCAGGGTATTCTTTTTACGTAAGTCTACTGTTGTTTTCAACTTTTTTCTCCTGTAGAGCCCATAGATAATATATGTAATTTATAAATATCTTTTAGTTTTATTATAACATGAAAGATGCTAGTGTAAATACCAAAATTAATTTTTTATTTCTGTATTACTTGAAAATAAGACTTGCCGCCCAAAGTAAAGAAGCATGATGTCCTAACTTTGTTGTGATAATCGGAATATTTCTGTTTGCTTCATTTAAAATATAAAAAACCGCCATGGAAGTTGGCGATTTTTCTGCTTAAGCCAAGTAGTTACGACACATCCCCCGCCACCAGCGACTTTTCCTTCCACTTACCCTGCCTATACCGAATGACGCTCGCAACTGCCGTGATGAGCCAGGTCAGGCCGGTGGTCGCCCAAATGCTCCAGACTCCTATGGCAGGGACCATAGCCAAGGTACTTGAAAATCCAACTCTGCCGACAACCTCAACAAAACCGTTGACCATGGCGTAAAAAGCGTCTCCCGTGCCGTTCAGCAGACCTCTTGTTATGTAGATCATTCCAAGGGCGAAGTACATGCAGCTTGTGATCCTGATCGCTGTAGCGCCGAGAGCTATCACGGCTTCTTCTCTGACAAAAATTTTCATGATCTCACGTCCGCCGAACTGAGCTGCCAGCAGCGCCAGCAGGCTGAAGCCTGCGACTATTGCAATGCTTTTATGATATCCCGTTTTTACCCGGCTAAGCTTGCCGGCGCCTATATTCTGCCCTGCAAAGGTAGATATGGCTGCGCCCAGGGAGTTGAAAGGCTGCTGTACCAGCTGTTCGACCCTACTGGTCGCCGTGTAGGCTGCGACTGCCACCTCGCCGAAGCCGTTTGCGACTCTCTGCAGTACGACCAGGGATATTGCGATCATTGAGTTCTGCATCGCTACAGGAATGCCGACTTTTACACATTTGACAATGATCGGCCAGTCTATTTTCATGTGTTCTTTTCTCAATTTGAAATACGGGTTGTTGGCTAATGCAAAGCCTGCGCAGCCCAAAGCGGCTATTCCCTGCGAGATCACGGTGGCGCAGGCTGTTCCTGCCACACCAAAGCCCAGCTTGAGGACAAATAACAGATCCAAAGCAACGTTAATCGCACAGGATAAAATCAAGAATACCAAAGGCGTCTTTGAATCCCCCAAAGCCCTGAGTATGGCAGCTATAGCGTTGTAAGCCGCCACAGCCAGCATGCCGCCTGACATTATTCTTAAGAATTTAGTGGAATCATCCAGTATCTCGGGCGGCGTGTGCATTGCCTGCAGGATCGGGCGGGCAAGGGAACAAGTCAATATGCTCATAAACAGCCCCGATATCACTATGATGTAAACTGCATTGGCAATAGCCCTTTTTACGTCTTCATCCTTCCTCGCGCCAAAATACTGTGCAATAACAATGCTAACTCCGATGGACAATCCAAGGCATATGGAAAAAGACAGAAAAGCAATGGAATTTGTAGCGCCTACGGCTGCCAGCGCATTGGCGCCTATGTATCTTCCCACAACTATTGAATCTATCAGATTGTAAAACTGTTGAAAAACATTACCCAAAAGCATCGGCAGGGAAAATTGTATCAGAAGCCCGACCTCATTCCCTTCCGTCATATCCTGTACGTAGTTTATGGACATATCTGACCCCTAGTTTAGAGTGATCGCACCTGTTCGTCGGTATTAGTCAAGGCGTTTTGAATGCTCAATCCAAATGAGCAAGTCGTTCTCTGGCTCTATCAATGACCAATATATCATTGGTAATCAGAAAATAGACTTGTCCTTCTGTAGGGTTTCCCTTTCCAGAAAAAACAAGATCGATGACACCTTTTCCTGAACTATCTACGTTTATTTTATTAACATAATATCCATTCTCGATAAGTTCCCTTAACTTCACTATATCATTCAAATTTTTTCTCCTTAATTTCGGGAAAGAGGGAGGACTTAAAAAGGAGAGCCTGGCTCTCCTTCTTTTACCACCTATTGCCGAAGCTTCTGTTTCCGCCGAAACCGCCTCTGTTGTCGTTGTTTCTCTGTTGCTTCCTTGCTCTTCTGCAGTCAGGGCACCTCTGTGGTTCGTTCTCGAATCCTTTCTCCTTGTAGAAAGCTTGTTCGCTTTCGTTGAAAATGAATTCCGAGTTGCAATCCTTACAGGTTAAAACTTTATCCGCCATATCTACATACCTCCTTATTTTATTTTGACCAAATCATCCCTAAGCATTTATATCAAAGCTTTTTAGGACTCATTATCATTATCATTGTTCTGCCCTCGATTTTGGATGGCTTATCAACCGTCCCCGCATCTTTTACGGCTTCAGCGAACCTGGCCAGCACTTCCTGTCCCTGCAGAGTATATTTCATTTCCCTGCCTTTAAACCTTATGCTTACTTTTACTTTGTCTCCATCTTGTAAAAACTTGTATGCGTTTTTTACCTTAAAGCTAAAATCATGTTCTTCAATTTGTGCAGATAATCTGACTTCCTTCAGAGACACGACCTTTTGGTTCTTTCTAGCCTGCTTCTCTTTCTTTGCCTGTTCAAAGATACTCTTACCATAATCAGTGATCTTACACACCGGTGGGTTAGCGTTCGGAACGATTTTTACAAGGTCCAGGTTCTTCGAATCAGCCAGCTGTTGCGCCTCCTGTGCTGAAAAAATACCCATCATGGAACCGTCATTATCTATAAGACGGATTTCCCTGTCTTTGATTTCTTCATTCATAAGCAATCTATTTGTCGCTATTTACAACACCTCCCATTGCAATATAAAGCTTGATGCCATTATATCAAACATGCCATCAGTAATACGTCAGGTTCCTGAAGTACTCAACGAATATGATAGATCCTCTATGACAGGTATCTTCCTGGATATGAGCTTCTGGATATCCCTAAGGTATACCTTCTCGTCATTATCGCAAAAAGATACTGCCGTTCCGCCCATTCCAGCCCTGCCGGTCCTTCCGATACGATGGACGTAAGTCTCCGGTATATTGGGCAGGTCGAAATTGATAACATGTGAGAGTTCCTGCACATCTATTCCTCTGGCTGCTATATCGGTAGCGACAAGCACCCTTGTTCGCTTCGCCTTGAAATTGTTCAGCGCAAGCTGCCGGGCAGTCTGAGATTTATTGCCATGAATGGCCTGAGCATTGATCCTTGCTTTTGCCAGATCTCTGACTATTTTATCAGCCCCATGTTTCGTCCGTGTAAATACTAATGCCGAATCTACGGATTTATTCCTCAGCAGTTTTATAAGCAGTGTTTTCTTATCTTTTTTGTCCACAAAATAAACTGTTTGATCTATAATGTCAACAGTTGACGAGACCGGAGCTACCTCTACCCTGACAGGGTTTGACAAAATATCGTCTACCAGCGAGGTGATTTCAGGCGGCATGGTCGCAGAAAACAACAATGTCTGTTTCGTTGCGGGCAGCTTTGCCATTATTTTTTTCACATCGCGAAGAAATCCCATATCGAGCATACGATCTGCTTCATCAAGTACAAAGTATTTTACGTGGTCCAGCTTGATATATCCCTGCTGCATCAGATCAAGCAATCTGCCGGGAGTAGCCACAAGAATGTCAACCCCCGCTCTCAATGCCTCTGTCTGGGGAACCTGTGATACTCCGCCGAATATAACGGTATGCCTGATGCTTATATGTTTTCCGTACGCATGAAGGCATTCTCCGGTTTGGATAGCAAGCTCACGTGTCGGAGCCAGTATCAAGGCTTTGATCGCATGATTTTCTTTTTCATTTATCCTTTCTCTATCTAGCATTTGCAACAGCGGGATCGCAAAGGCTGCTGTCTTTCCTGTTCCGGTCTGAGCACATCCGAGCAGGTCTTTTCCTGCAAGTATCGCGGGTATTGCCTGTTCCTGTATCGGGGTGGGTACGTCATATCCTTCGGTTTTTAAAGCCTCCAGTATTGGCGCAATTATATTCAGTTCTTTGAATCTCAATTCTTTTTCTCCATTCCTTAGTGGTCAATCACTATATACTATATTTTTCAGCTCCAGATTTGCCATTTATATCTACCCTGAGCTTACCGAATTCGCTATCAATAGCATCGATATCAGCCTGTCTGGATTTATCGCTGATGAGCTCAAGGTATAATTTCTCTATCCTGTCATATCTGCCTGCCTCTTTATATGCACCAGCCAGATTTACTGCATGCATCAATGACGGTTCTATGCCATAAGCTTTCTGGAATAACTTGGCTGCCAGATTATATCTGCCTTTAAGCATGTTACTCTGTCCTTCTTTAAGCAATTCTCCTATGGTTTTTATTTTATTGACGGCATCGTTCTCCTTCCGGTCTCTCTCAATTTCATGCAGGTTATTGATTGCCCCCCTGTTGTCGGGATCTATCTCCAGGGTTTTCAAATACATGTTTTCAGCTTCATCTATTTTGTCTACGAGCTTGTAGTATTTCGCCAACCGCGTATATGCAGCACAATTATCAGGGTCCAATTTAAGGATAGCCATATTTATCTTGCGCGAATCCTCGCCCCATATATTGCGTAAGGCCATTTTGCCTGCTCTTTCGATTAGCTTTTGTAAATTTGCACTATTCATCATATCCTCATTTCCCATACAAATATAAAAAGAGCAGGTAACCCATAAAATTGAGTTTCCCGCTCTATATTTTCCAGAATCTGATCTTGGATTCAGGCAGTTGAAAAAACAATATTACTTTAATAATATATCACACTAATAAAAATAAAGCAAATTAATGTTAATCCGTGGGAAATGATATGTGTCGGATCTGCCTAACGGTAGTATATTATGTGAACTCTATTATTTACTCCTTCATACTATATTGCATAGGACACTTAAAAGGAGTGGAAGTCATATGAGGCAATATGGGCCTCCGGGTTCACCACCGCCGTCGGTTATACCGCCAAAGCCAGCTGTTTCCTATATTATTGACTGCATGTTTTCATATACGTATGTATAGCCCAGGCAGGGAAGGCCTTTCTGGTTTTACCCTACAAGATTGGAGTATGGCGAAGTTTCAGGATATATATGGACCGGCAGCAACTGGACGTTTTATGGATTCGATCCAGCATTTATAGATCAGGTTGCATGCTACCCCGTTCCGACTCTTTACTAAGCTGTACTGCAGCTTCCGGCGCGGTTATGGACGATTGTATCGCTTTGACTGGATAGAGATGAGGCTGTCCCTATCCTCTCAGCCTTTGACTGCGCCTGCTGCGATACCCTTCGTAATGTGCTTGTTAAGGAAAATATAAACTATAAGCGAAGGCAGCGCCGTTAATGTCATAACCGCAAATTGCGCAGAATAATTGGACGAATACATGCCGGAGAAATTATAAACCGAGAACGGCAGCGTTCTGAAGGTGTCGCTGGTAAGAAAGGTCGCCGCCATGATAAACTCGTTCCAGACGTTTATAAATGCGGTTATTACAACAGTCATAACCGCCGGCTTCAAAACAGGAAGCACTATCTGAAACAGTAATCTGAAAATGCTGCAGCCATCCATCAAGGCCGATTCCTCCACTGCGTCCGGGACCGTATTCATGAACCCGGTCATTATGAATGTGGCCTGTGGCAGGTTGAAAGCTACATATGGAATTATAATGGCGAAGTAGCTGTCCTGAATATGCATATCCGAAAAAGTAATGAAGTTCGACAGCAAAGTCGCATGAATCGGAATCATAAAGCCCAGCAGAACTATGTTAAGGACGATTTTACTGTATTTCCATTTCATTCGGGAAAATCCGTACGACATCATCAGTGAAAGAACAACGATCAATACGACGCTTACTATGGCTACAATGATACTGTTGAGAAGATATTGCGGAACCTTGCCGGATGTGAGCGCCAGTTGATAATTTTTCCAATAGGGATGACCCGGCCAGACAAGAAACTTATCGGTAAAAAGCTCGTTGGATTTTACAAGGGAGAAATCCATCAACCATACGAGCGGTAATATGCAGGTTGCCGCAACCACTGAGCATAACAAAATTTGAACATATCTTAAGGTCTTGAATTTTTTACGTCCGGAAGAAATGGTTCGATCAGCCCCGGTCATTCTTCTTCCTCCTCTGGGATCCTTGTCGTATTTTACCAAAACTCATTGTTCTCTTGTTCTAAACAACCTTTGCACAATTACGGTCGCTATCAGGCATACTATTACAAAAACCACGGAGATTGCGTTTGCGTAGCCGTATTGCTGCGAATTGAACGCCTTCATATACAGGTAATTGGCTACAAATTGCGTTTTTGTCCCCGGGCCGCCGTTAGTCATCAGATAAATAGGTTCCATTTGCTTTAATGACGATGTTATAGCTATTGATACATTGACGAGTATTACTGGCTTCAGTATCGGCAGCGTGATATGCGTGAATTTCTGCCAGCTGTTCGCCCCGTCTATCCTTCCGGCCTCAAACAGCTCTTCGGGAACGCCCTTCAAGCCTGAGTAATAAATCAGGAAAGCATAGCCGAAGCCCTGCCACATGATAACGAAAATGACCGAATATAGCGCAATCTTGGGATTGCCGAGCCAATCCTGCTTGAGATAGCCCAAATGAAAAACATCCAATATTTTATTCAACAATCCATAGCTGGAATTGTAAACGTTCACCCACATTTTTGAGGTTACCACGACCGATATGACACAGGGGATAAATAACGTTGCCCTGAAAAATGATTCGAGTCTTTTACCGACCCTGTCTACAACAATTGCGAAGAACATTGCAAGCGGATGCTGGAGCAAAACAGTACACGCAGCCAGTAATGCGGCATTCAGGAGCGATGTTCTGAATACTTTGTCTTCAAAGATTACTGCCTTAAAATTGCCGAATCCTATGAAATTGAATTCCCCGATGCCCTTCCAATCAGTCATACCATAATATACGCTCTTAAAGATCGGGTAAAGTACGGCAAACACAAAGATCAGAAGTCCAGGGAAGACAAGTGCAAATATAACGGCTTTATTTCGCCTTATCCCGCCCATCCGGCTGTCCTCCAATGATTTGATCCGGGCAGGGATTTCAGCTCCCTGCCCGAATCGTATTAGTAAAATTACTTCTTAACGACTGCCTTGTCCAGCGTTGCAAGGAATTCATCAACCGTAGTGATACCTGCAGCATACTCCTGCATCGCATTCTCGACCGTAGTCTTCCATTCGCCCGGGTTAACATCGTTCCACGATGTACCGCTCATTGAAGTTGCAGTCTTGAGGATACTTGTCACTCCCAGTTGAAGCTGGTTTTCCTTACCTGTCAGATATTTCTCATAGTTCTGGCCAGGTACGACAAGGCCTTTTTCCCAGCCGATTTTAGGCCAGTTATCGGGAGACATCATGTAATTCAGCAACTTCAGGCCTTCAGCCTTGACTTTTGAAGATGCCGACACGGCATAGCCGCCGCCGTTCCATGCGCAAACATCGGTTATCTTTCCTTTGCCGTCTTCAACTATCGGGAACGGTACTAGATCGACATTCTTCCTGAAGCTTTCGGAATTATCCTGATTGCTTGCCATGCCAACTTCCCATGCACCCATATAGAACATGGCCGACTGCTCCTGGAGAAAGAGGTTCTGAGCGGCGCCATAATCGGCCGAAGTGAAGGAGTCCTGGAAAAGTTTGGCGTCTACAAGTTTCTTGAACAGCTCGGCAGCTTTTCTGATGTCAGGATCGCCGGAAAAAGTGGTTTTGCCGGAAGAAGCATCATAGATCGTCTGCTGGTTGCCGCTGACCTTGATCAGAATATCCTGATAGAACAGGTTAAGTATCCACTTGTCCCTGCCGTTGATTGCCAGTGGCTGTATGCCTTTGGCCCTGAATGCTTTGGCCGCATCAAGGAGCTCGGTGTAGGTCGTCGGTATTTTGACTCCATTATCGGCGAACTTTGCCTTGTTTATATATAATGTAGTCAAGTCCTGATTCCTGGGAAGGCCGTAAAGCTTGCCGTTGTAGCTGAAGTCCTTGGTTGCTCCCGGGAAGAACCCGTAATTTGTATAATCATTGGGATTCAATTCGGCAACGTAGCCTTTTTCCATTACAGCCTCAAAGAATGAAGGCTGACCCCATACGTGGAATATATCGGGTAGGTTGTTGCTGGCTACATATGACTGGAATTTCTGTTTATATGGTTCATCCTGGAGCGCTTCGATCTTGATCGTAACATTTTTATTTTCCTTCATGTAGTTATCGAGTATGGTCTGTTCCAGGAGACCCTGTCCACTGGAACGGTCGGGAAGATTCGAGAAAAAGTTGATCGTAACAGGTTCGCTTGAGCCGGATTCGGGGGTCGTCTCAACTGCCGCTTCAGCCGCAGGCGTAGATTCAACTGCCGTAGTATCTGGCGTTGAAGCCGCCTCTTTTGTACCGCACGCAGCCATGCTTATTAATAAAGCAAAGGCCAGTATCAGCACTAAACCTCTTTTTAATAGTTTCATTGAAATCCTCCTCTTTTTTGTTGTTTAGCTAAACTCAATTTAAATATATCATCAAGTCGGATAAAAATAAGTAGACAAAATATATAAATGGTTTATGATTTATATAGAGGTAAAAAATGAGAATTCAGGTTGCCGGATACATCAGAGATAAGCTTATGAACTCAAGTATCAGAACCAAAATGATTCTTGTCAATTGTACTATTATCTCAGTCGTGGCGCTGTTGATCGGCGCGGCTTCCTACATTTTGTACCAGCAGACGCTGACCAGCCGCCTTGCAACGGTAAACCTGAGAGATATAAACCAGGTTGCGGCAAGTATGGACAATATACAGAATAATATCGAAGAGTTGTCTTCGTTCATAGCTTCGGACAATATACTACAAAGAACGATCTGTTATACTCCTGAAGAACTTGACTCCAACAGTAACGATCAGAATTACGTCAGGTATATGATCAACAATATGCTCGTGTCGATAGATTATCTGAATTTCATCTCAATTTATGCGGATAACGGCTTCAGTTATTACGTGTCATCGGATAAAAGCAGCAATATTCCCAACTTTCAGTCCATAAAAGAGAAGGAACTGTACAAGGAAGCCTTATCGGCGAAAGGTGCGCCTCTATGGACGTTTATGAGCAAAAGCGACACAGACTATATCATCAACAATAAAAGCGACAAGATCCTGATGCACCGGACTCTTCTGAAACGCAACGACTACTCCACCAAGGCTTTCATGATGATCTCCATAAATTTGTCCGGTGCGAGGGAGCTTTATCATAATTTGATGGAGATCGACCGGAGCACGATCATTTTTCTGAATGAACGCAATGAGCCATTTTTGTATGATACAAAAATAAAGGATGGTTTTGATCTGAACGACATGATGAACGACATGCCGAAATCAATGAAGACTAAAAAGGAAGGTACCGAGATCTACTCATACATTGGGGAGAAGCAGCTCCTGACCTTTACCGGCCTGAAATGCGGTTGGAAATTGCTTAATGTTGCGCCGGTCCGGAGCTACGCCATCAATCTGCAATATGTTCCAGTAATCGTCATACTGGTATTCCTGTTTGCGCTTATACTCGGTTTCTACTGCACTGCTTTTACATCGAAACTATTGACAAAGCCCATAAAAAATCTGGTAAATTCCGTGAACCAGGTAAGGAAGGGCAATTTCAAGGAAACGGTCAATATCAAATATCATGATGAGATAGGTGAGCTTTGCCTGGACTATAACGAAATGATAACCCATATCAATAATTTGCTTAACCAGGTATATGCGCTCGAGATCGAAGAAAGGATCGCCGAGCTTAAAGCCTTGCAGGCCCAGATCAACCCTCATTTTCTCTACAATACCCTTGACACGATCTACTGGAAGGCGGTTGCTAACGAAAACAAAGGCGTCCAGGAAATGATTCATGCTTTGTCGAAGCTGTTCCGCCTGGCTTTGAATGTCGGCAATGAGTTTTTCTATGTATCTCAGGAAAAAGAATTCATCGGTTATTACATTCTGCTGCAGCAGAAAAGATACAGAAATAAACTCCAATATAACATAGACTTCGGATCAAACATACTATATTATCAGATTCCAAAACTAATACTGCAGCCTTTTGTTGAAAATGCAATCGTCCATGGCATAGAAAAGGCGGATAAGCAGACGACCATTGACGTTATAGGCTTTATGGACGGAGACAGGATCCACTTTATAATAAAGGATGATGGGGCCGGTATGCCCGAACCTGTCCTGGAAAAGTTGCTGGATCCGGATATTGATAACAGTTCTCCTGAAAAAGGGGGATACGGCATTAAAAATGTCATTAACCGATTATCGATTTATTATGGTAAGGATTACTCGCTAAATATCGTAAGCAAGCTGGGCGAAGGTACACAGATCAGCATAATCCTTCCTGCGTCTTCAGATTTCAACACCAAAGGGAGCTTGGATCATCATGTATAAATTGATTATCATCGATGATGAATATGATCATGTCCATGGGATAAGGGACTACATACCGTGGAGCAAATATGATATCGAGGTGTGCGATGTCGCTTACAATGGCAGAGACGGTCTGGAGCTTTTTGAGAGGCACGAGCCCGATATAGCGCTGATCGATATTAAAATGCCGTTTATTGACGGCCTCAGTCTGATCGAAGAAGTTAAAAAGCTTGGGCATGATGTGCAGATGATCATAATGAGCGGCTATGATAATTTTGAGTTCGCAAGAAAGGCCATACAGCTGCAGGCTAACAATTACCTGCTCAAGCCCTGCTCAGCCGAAGAGATCCTTCAAGCAGTACTGAGGGCAAAAAATATCGTCGATGAAAAGCGGCAGAATAAACAGCTGATGAGCAGCTACCAGTCTGCTTTCAGCGAATATATGCCGTTTTTCCGGTTCAAACTGCTGGCAGACCTTTTGAACGAAAAGTTAAGAAATCCGGAAACCTTTTATGAAGACGCCGGGGAATATCACATCGGCTTATCTGATGCGCCATGCTGTGTTGCAGTGTTTCGGCTTGAAGAATCCGACGGCATTTATACACGGCGCTCGAATGAGGAATTTGACTATTTGTACATCAGAATACTTGAATGTATAGGCAGGGAAGAAAACAAGGATAATCAATATGAGCTCGTTATAAAGGACAACGATTTTGTTTTGATATCCTGCGGCGGGCATTTGTCTTTGGATCATTTTGATGAGTTCATCAGCCGGGTTTATAATGAGTTGTCCGATGCCTTCGAGTGCACATTCCTGGTCGGGATCGGCAAAACCGTATCCTCCCCGCTTCAAGCGCACAAGTCTTACAAGCAGGCACTGGCCGCCTTGGAAAGCAGTGTCTGCAACGGCGGAAAAAAGGTTAACGTTTTTAATGGTAAAATGACTGAAGAAAGCTACCATTATCTATATCCGATCCAGGAAGAAAACAAAATACTGCAAAGTATCGGGATCAAGGACTTCTCTATGCTAAAGGAGTCCGTGAACGACTTTTTCAAGGCTTTTGACAGGGATTGCGATAAAGACGTCAATTTTATTAAAAAAGTAGGCATTACGCTGCTTAACAGCATAATAAAATTTTACACCGAAAAGAATCTGGATACGAAGGATATGCAGGAGTTTATATTCAAGAGCTTTAATGACGTCATGGAAGCAAGGACGTTTGAGACATTAAAGGAGAAAATAATCAGGCTGGCGGAAAATATTCTGAAGCACAGCAGCGCTAATACGCCTGTAAACAAATTCATTCAAAGGGCGATCGAGTATATACACAAGAACTATCCCAACGACATAAGCCTTAAGACAGTAGCTGACGGCCTGTATATATCGCCTGCCTATCTAAGCTTTCTTTTTAAACACGAAATGAAAACAAATTTTATCGGCTACCTCAACAATTACAGAGTTCTTATGGCCAAGGAGCTACTCCCCGACGTCCGCTTAAAGAATTACGAGGTAGCCTATAAAGTAGGTTTTCAGGACGAAAAATACTTCTTCAAGATCTTCAAGAAATATACGGGCCTCACTGCATCACAATACAGAGAAAGCCTCGGATCTTTGATCGAGCGGCAAAATACATAAAAGCCGCAGCTCATTTATAAAGGAGTATTTCTGAAGTCATTTGGCGTCAGACATACTTTTTGCCTGAATATATTCACAAAGTTGGACTCGCTTTCGAACCCCACCTCGTAGGCTATCTGTTTGATACTGAGCCTCGTCTGCCTTAGAAGCGTCTTGGCATGGTCGATCCGCGTTTTTATTATATATTCATAAGGCGAATATCCGGTTTCCTTTTTAAATATCCTGGAAAAATGAAACGGACTTACTTTTACATATGCCGCAAGATCCCCGATATTTATTTTTGTTCTGTAGTTCGAATGAATATAAGTGACGGCGTCGATAACCGGACTGACGCCTTCCATGCCATAATCCCCGATGCCCGCTGAAAGAAGCAGGATTTCAGCCAACATCCGTTGAATATGGCATGAAATCAGGACCTCATTCAGAACCCTGTTATGCTTCAGATCGTCGAGGATCATGGAAATATAGCGGCGTACCACAGGCGACTCCTTCATTGGTATTACCACGCCGGAATGGCCATATACAAGATCAAAAAACTCTTTGCTGGAATTACCGTCAAAATGCAGCCAAAGCGTTTCCCACCCTTTATCGGTATAATAGCCATGAGGCTTATGGCAATCCAAAAATACCACATCGTCGGTATGAACCTGGAAGGTACGGTCATTGAATATTACAAAACCGCTTCCTTTTACGACGTACATGATGAGATAGCTGTGGTAGGTCTCCCTCTCCACCCTGTATTCATTATTGCAGAAGTATTCACCTGCGCAAACCATGTGAAAGAACACTGATCTTGCGATATTGCTGGGTGTGTGGAAGAAAATACAGGAATCCTTCAGTACCCCTTTTCCGTCAGACTGCATTGTTACTCCTTTTTTAAGTAAAGCAAGATTCTTATATAAATAAGCAATCTATCATAGTGTAACCCGCATGTATTAATAATATAATAACACTGTACACTATGGCAAGATAATTATACGGGAGGTCAGAACATGAATTCCAGGGAAAGGTTGATCTTGACAATAAATCACAAACAGCCGGACAAGGTGGTTCTCGATCTTGGCGCGACCTCGCAGACCGGCATTAACGCCAGTACGCTTTACAAACTCAGGAATGCACTCGGTCTTTCCGAAAAACCTGTAACCGTCCATGAACCAGCTCAGATACTTGGATATGTTGACGAGGACATAAAGCAGGCATTGGGCGTCGACGTCATTGGACTGTGGAATCCCGTAAATACTCTGGGGGTCAGGAACACCGGCTGGAAACCGTGGAATATGCATGACGGAACACCAACCTTGGTAGCAGGCGGCATGGAGTTTTCCACTGACAAAGACGGCACAGTTTATACATACCCCCAGGGGGATAGGACTGTGCCACCAAGCATGAAGATGCCAGCCGGGGGGTATTTCTTCGACAATATCGACAGAGGCGGGAATTTTGACGAAGACGATCTGGATGCAAGAAGAGATTTTGAGAAAGACTTCAGCATTTTTGACGATGATACGGCGAGATACCTGGAGGAGGAATCCAAAAGGCTGTACGAGGAAACCAGCTACGGCATCGTAGGTATGTGCGGCGGCGGGGCTTTCGGAGATGTTTTCACACTGCCGGCCTGCTGGCTCAAACAAAAACCGCATGGGATCAGGAAAATGGAGGATTGGCTTGTAGCACACAAATTATATCCTGATTATATAATGGAACTCTTTGAAATGCAGTCCGAAATCGCCCTTAAAAACCTTGAAATATACAGGCAGGCCGTAGGCGACAGGGTTCAGGTCATATGGCTCAGCGGTACCGACTTCGGTACACAGAACGGGCCGTTCCTTTCAAACGAAGATTACAGGAAGCTTTACAAGCCTTTCAACAAGAAGCTCAACGACTGGGTCCATAAAAATACGAAATGGAAAACATTTTACCATACCTGCGGTTCAGTCGCAGCACTGCTGGATGATTTTGCAGAAGCGGGCATTGATATATTGAATCCGGTCCAGTGCTCCGCCAACGGAATGGATCCGGCAACGCTGAAGGAAAAGTATGGTGACAGATTCGTATTCTGGGGAGGCGGAGTCGATACACAGCAGACATTGCCTTTCGGAACGCCCGACGAGGTCAGGGCGCAGGTCGACCAACGGCTCAGGATCTTCTCAAAGGACGGAGGCTACGTATTCAATACCATACACAATATCGTCGGCAGGACTCCGGTGGATAATCTGCTGGCCATGTTCGATGCAGTGAAGAATTATAATATGCGATAGTAGTATACCGGTTGGATAATAATAGAATAAACATATTGAAAGGGCGACAGGCATATGAAAAATTACAGTATAACCGTAAAAAACGATAAAAAGCGTATATTCTCAGGCCACATCAAACTTGGCGGTTCAAATCCGGACGGCGAAACCCTGAGCTTCACAAATTATTATATGGAGAGGGACGGCAGGCCTTTCTTCGGTATCTGCGGTGAATTTCACTTCAGCAGGTATGACGAACGATTTTGGGAAGACGAGATCATCAAGATAAAAATGTGCGGAATAAATATCATTTCAACCTATGTTTTCTGGAACTTCCATGAAGAAATCGAGGGCGAGTGGGAGTGGGGCGGCAGTAAAAACCTGAGGAAATTCATAGAGCTCTGCGGCAGACACAAGGTTTATGTAATAATACGGATCGGCCCGTTCGACCATGGCGAGGCAAGAAACGGCGGATTACCGGATTGGCTGTTCGGCAAGCCTTTTGATATACGTTCGAATGACGAAGGTTATCTGGCATATGCAAAAAAACTCTATAATGAGATTGGGAAACAGGTGAAAGGTTTACTATATAAGGACGGCGGCCCTATTATCGGGACACAGCTTGAAAATGAGCACAATCATGCAGCAACTACCTGGACGCACACTGTAGGCATCAGTGATATGTGGTTTTCCGGCGGCAGGGACGGTGACGATCATCTGCTAAAACTCAAGGAATTGGCGATTGAAGCTGGCATCGAAACTCCGATATATACTTGCACAGCCTGGGGCGGCGCTTCCACGCCTTACAGGGAAATGCTGCCGCTTTGGGGCGGCTACGCATACTGGCCGTGGATATTTTACGAGGAACGCCACGGTTCGCCGAAGACGCATCCAGCCACACCTGAATATATCTTCAGGGACAAGCATAACAATTCCATTCCTAAAAGCTATAACTTTGAACCTGTCTATATGCCCGAGGATTACCCGTACGCGTGCTGTGAAATGGGCGGAGGCATGACACAGTATTATAAATACAGGTTCCAGCTTCCATTTGCAAGCGTGCCCGCAATGGTTGGGATCAAGGCGGCGGAAGGCTGCAATTTCATAGGCTACTATATGTTCCACGGAGGTTCAAATCCAAAAGGCAAGCGGGATACTTTCATGAATGAGGCATCGGTGCCGAAAATATCATACGATTACAACGCCCTCATAGGCGAATTCGGACAGGTTCGCGAGTCTTACAGGAAAATAAAGCTGCAGCATTATTTCTTCAGCGAGTTCGAAGATTTTTTCTGCAGGACAAAGACAATACTTCCGTATGATACCTCCGGCATGGATCCCTATGATACCGACACGTTAAGATATGCCGTACGTTCCAGTGAAGGAGCCGGCATCCTGTTTATAAACAATTTTCAGGACCATGTAGAAACAAAGGATCAGAAGGACTTCAGCGTTACGATCGAACTAGAGGACGAAAAGTTACGCATACCTGAGCAAGGCGGCCTGCAGCTCGCCAAAGACAATTACTGCATGCTGCCCTTTAATTTCAATATCGGAGGCATGAGGCTCAAATACTCGACAACACAGTTAATCACACGCATAATGTACGAAGGTGAAAGCTACTACTTTTTCTTCATACCTGAAGGCATGCAGGGCGAGTATTGCTTCGAACGGAGTAGTATAGCCGGCATACAGGCAAATAAAGGCACGGTGGAAGAAACAGATAACAAGGCTATAATAAAAGTCAGCGAAAATGAAATGAGCATGATCGAGCTGACTGCATCATCAGGAAGCAAAATCAACATATGCACGTTGACATCCCGGCAAAGCCTTGGCTTCTGGAAGATCAGTCTTCATGGAAGGGACACGGCCATCCTGACGGATGCCAACCTTCTCGTTGATAATGACGGGATAAGGCTGGAGACAACAGGCAGCGAAGCACTCAGTGTAGGTATTTTCCCTGCCATACAGCCTTTTGATTCAATAGCTGGAGCAAAGCTTGTATCTGAGCATCAAGAAGGCATTTTTACGACTTATGAACTGGAGATCCCCAAAAAAGAAATCGTTTTCACCAAGGAAATACCAAAGCCTTCAAATGCTGTTCTATCCTTCGAAAGAAATGCCTTTGAAGGTGTAAAAGAGGTTCTGCTGAAGGTCGATTATGCCGGTGATATCGGTTATGCATTTATCGACGGAGATATGATCAACGATAATTTCAGCAATAACTCCACATGGGAAATCGGCCTTAAAAGGTTTGAAGACAGGCTGCTCGAAAAAGGAATGTACATTTATATTTCACCTGAAAGGTTGGGCAAGTTTGTAAAAAGCGATACTACAATGGCAGGCTGGAGCCAGTCTTACAGCGGGGAAATAGCTGAAATAAAGTCGATCAGCGCCGTACCTGTATATGAGGTCATGTGCCGCTATTGCCGGTGATTCCGGCAATAAGTTCCTGTCCGATGTCCTTAGGGGCAATGCCATAGTACTCTTCCAGGGTCATACCTCTTTTTGTCATATCGATGGCGAGTTCCCTGCCGATATAGCGGAAGTGCCACGGCTCATACAGGTATCCCGTTATTGCTTCCCTACCCTTCGGGTACCTTAGAATAAAGCCGTACTCGGCAGCATTCTTTGCCAGCCACTTACCTTCGCGCGTATTTGCGAAGGAATTGCCGAGCGCATATTTAAGGGATTTCGCCGATATGTCGATGGCAAGGCCCGTCTGGTGTTCGCTGGAGCCCGCTTTGGCGCTGACCATTTCCGCGGTTTTTTCACCAAGCTGTCTTGTATATTTATTATATACGGATTTCTGGAGCTCATAGGATCTGAAGCCCGAAATAGCGCACAACGTGATCCCGTCTTTTTTAGCGCTTGCAAATAGCTGAGTAAGTGACTCTGAAGCTTCACTGCGCAGGTATTTCGCCTCAGACCTTCCCCTGTAAGGCACTCTTATAGTTACAAGATCCTTTGGCTTCCAGCCCGCGGGCAGCATCCATGCTTTATTGGCGACTACATACCTGGTGTTATAGTCGTCTATTGAAATAGACTCCAGCAATGCCACTGCAGGCTTGTCTGTCAAGACGTTGGAGCCGCCTGCATCGCGAACGTTAAAATCGGTATCAGCAGTTTTCTCCCCTACAGCACCCGAGTTATCGGCAAATACATCCTGCGGCAGTCCTTCATCATAAGCTGTTGCATCCCCATCATCGGCATCGAGTATTTCTACATTTCCCGGGTCTATGTTACAGGAATCCATAGTGATGTCCGAGCCTGGGACAACGTAGACAGTCCCTTTTACCAAAAGGGCCGTCAGCATGACATTATTGCCATATATGTAAAGGTCTCCGTCAATGACAGCATTATATATCTCGGTATTGTCGGATGCTATTTTGACGTCGTTATTTATTGAAACCGGTTTCGCCGCGTCGGCGGGCTCATATCTGCAGCCCTGTTTATCCAGCACGAGCGGGGCCTCTGTTGTATTGACCATTTTAACGATAGTCCCGTCCGTTATCTTGATAAAAGTGATCTTAGGGTTTGCAGGACTGTTGGAAGGTGACGCCGGCAGTCCTGCCGCAAGGGACGGAGTCGATAAAAAGCCGATGATGCCGATGATGACCAGAGTTGCCCATGCCTTGCCAAAGATGCGTTTCATCCGTATGCCCCCAAAATGAAGTAAAATAAATTCTATCAGTTAATTCGATAAGAAGCTTCAAAATCTTTTATATTATATCAATTTTCCCAATATTATTGAAGTATCTTTCAAAGTCTTTTACAATTAAGTGGAGCATAAATATGCAAAAGCAAATTTCCGGAGGTTGATAAAATGCCGTTTTATGATTTGAAATGCGCCTGCGGCGAAGTATTCAACGTAATGGCTTCTATGAGCGATCGTGAAAACAAAAGAATAAAATGCCCGAAATGCGGCAGCGACAAGCTGGAAGCCGTATTCTCCAAGGTCAATATCGTTCAGTCCAGGAAGAACAACGCAGGCGAATGCCCGAATGCGCACCACTGCGGCGGCAGTTGCTGCCATTCGCGGGAGTAGATCGTGCAACACGAGAAAAGATCGTGCTACGCGAGAATAGATCGCGTAATCAGATGTAACAGATCCTGGGAACGATTTTATCACCGTCTATGTCGATGATGGCATAGGATTCATCTGATTCGTCCCTGGGATCGCTTGTGCTTCCGGGATTCAGCAGAAAGACGTCATCCTTTTCGATTATCTCGGGGACATGGGTATGCCCGAAAAGGATCATGTCGGCCTTAAGTTCCTCGGCTTTTTTGTAAAGCCTGCCATAATCCCATTTTACCGAATACCTGTGCCCATGTGTGATGAAAATCTTCTTTCCGCATACCTCAAGCAGCTTTTCAGCAGGAACGTTCTCTATCATGAAATCACTGTTGCCATAGATGTACTCCACCGGTATGTTCGGAAACATGCCTGACAGCTTTTGCGCGTCCCTGTAATAGTCGCCCAGATGAATGATCAGACTGACTTCTTTATTCGATCTTATGGCTTCTTCAGCCTTATTCGTGTCTCCATGCGTGTCACTGATGACCAAAATCCTCATTGAAATAAACCCCCGTAAAATTACGTCACTGCCCGCCGTTGTCCATTATTTCCGGCCACTGCTGTCCCAGTTTTTCAGCAAGCTTTACCATTGCTTTGCCGCGATGGCTGATCCTGTTTTTCAGTTCAGACTCCATCTGAGCGACAGTGAGACCGTATTCGGGAACATAGAACAACGGATCATAGCCGAAGCCTTTGTTTCCCTTTGGTTCGAAAGCTATATAACCTTCACAGGTATCTCTCACTACAAGGCTGCTCCCGTCCGGAAATATGGCTGCGATCGCGCAGACAAACCTGGCGGACCTTTTATCCTCTGTTATCCCGTCCAACGCGCCAAGCAGCTTGTTGTTCCTGTCGGCATCCGTCGCGCCTTCGCCTGCATATCTCGCAGAATAGACTCCCGGCGCGCCGTCAAGTGCATCGACTTCAAGTCCCGAGTCATCCGCCAGTACCATGCCGCCTGTTACCTTCCAGACACTTTTTGCCTTTATAACAGCGTTTTCCTCGAAAGTGCTGCCGTTCTCCTCTATATCTTCGTCAACGCCTGCCTCGGTCATTGACATGACCTTGCAGGGGAACGCGGCAAGAAGCTGTGCGAATTCCTCCAGTTTCCCCTTGTTCTTCGTTGCTACGACGATCTGTACCGGCTCTGTTACCTTTTTCGCCATACTGTTATCCAAGCGGAAGCATCCTTCTTTACTGTTATTTTACGTACTATAGTGCCTATTGTTTTTATCTATCCATCACATCGTTGACGGTTACCGGTATCGCCAGCCCGCCCGATATGTCCGTTCCTTCGGGAAGTTGCGTTTCACGGCCTTCCACCAGGAGCTTTATCTTCTTTATATCCTTACACTGCCTCAGGGTGTAGGCCAATTGCTTCAAAATGCCTTCCTCCCTTGCAGTTCCACCGTAATCCGTAAACTCACTGCTGAAATTTAGCGTTATTACCCCATCTTTGATACTTGAACCCAGTAATACCGCTCCATTGGGCATTTCCGAATCAAGCCCGTTTTTTGAGACGGCGTTCAGAAGGAGTTTGACCAGTTCTTCCGGCCGGCTTCCCGATCCGCCCGCGCTGACCATCGTTACAGGTACCGGATAAGTATACCAGGTATTCGCCTGTTTCAATAAAAATACATCTTCCTTACTCCAGTTATTCTTTAGTAAAGTGGGCTCCGCGTTTATCGCGACATCCTCCCTGCCAAGCTCATAGGTGAGATCGGAGCCGTATTTCATTACACCCTGCGGGTATCCGTTTATCAATATCCTGACGCCGTATATGGTATCAAATTCAGTCAGCGTATAAACGATTGAGGCGATGATATCTCTTTCTGCTTTCACGTTTTTGTAATTCAACAGGTTTCTGCTGAAATCAATGGCCGCGATCCCATTCCTTATATCGATGCCCAATATTTCAGTATCGGCAGGCAAGACCGGATAAACTCCGTAGTAAGCTATCTCCTCACGGTTCAGTGCGCTGTCAACGATCAGGCTTATCGCAGCCCGTGCAATGCCCTGCTGAGGCTCGATCCACCTTGTCATCGGCACCAGGTATCCGTCACCGTCCTGGTAATAAACAGTTACAGGTCTTCTGGACTCGGAATAATAGGTGCTGCTGCCAGACCCGCTTTCCGCCGCCATCACCCCCGTACTGTCAGGTGACGTGCCATTCGGCGGATCACCCTGCGCTTCACTTATCGAAGAGGCGTTGTCGGTTGTCAGCGATGATGCATCAACCGGCATTCCAGGAGAAGCCGACGTGGCTGGCGCTATACCGGAATTGCCGGAATTGGCGCTTATGGCGCCTTCGGATGCTGCCGCCGTCGTATTGTCCGTTCGCTCATTACTGCCTGCATTTGTACCGATACCGGATCCCGATATGTTTATGGAACCTCCGTCGGTTACCTTTAACCTGTCGTCTTCGGATGCCTGCACCATGTCCTGCCCCTCGGCAATCGATGAAGTGTCATCCTTCGATTTGCCGAAGAAGGGGAACGTACACCCAGTAAGCAGAATCAACTGTATAATCAGAAAAACAGCTATAAACCTTTTCATATTGTCCTCCCGTAAAACATTGCGTTTTATGGAGATTATGGACAACTTAAAAGGTTTTTAGTATTTCCCGGTATATTGCCATTCCATATTAACTTGTCAAATAATATCAAATTCTTCACTCCATGTTACCATAACAGTTGCTTAAAAAAAATCAGTAGAATTCATAAATTCCACTGATTTTTTTTATAGATATTTATATAAATCACATCCTGACCTGGTATATGAAGAGTTTCAATCCCAGTTCTGGAAGGGTTTGTACTATAGTTTTGGGAGAGCTTGTAACACGGAATCGCACAAAGCTTGTGCCGCTTTCTGCCTGAAGGACGACTTCAGCAGGTTGGTCCTGTCAGTCTTGTTTGACAGAAAAGCTATCTCCGCCAGTGCAGAAGGCATGGCAGTCTCTCTGAGTACGATAAGGTCAGGCCTTGAACGCACATCCCTGTTCTTCGTTTTTAGCGCAGACAGCAGATTTTTCTGGATGATATCCGCAAAGCTTTTACCTGTGAAACCGCTGTTGCCGCTCGGGCAGTAGAGCGTCATCGTGCCGCCGTAGCTCCTGTCCTCCATCGCATTTACATGGATGCTCAGATACAGACTTGCATCAAGCTTGTTTGCAATATAGATCCTTTCATAGTTATCTACATTGCTGTCCTCGCTTCTTATCATATAAGTTCTGATGCCTTTTTTCGCCAACAGCGCATCAAGGCGTTTTGCCATATCAAGGTTAAGGTCCTTCTCCTGTGTAGCTCCATAAGTCGTTCCCGAAGCATTCCCGCCATGCCCCGCGTCGATCACGACCAGTTTTTGCCCGTTTGCCGCAGGCTTCATTACTGTTATCGTAGTGAGTCCCGATTCCCTGGTAAACGCAAGGTAGGCGTTCTTCCCCGTTCCGGTGAGTATTATGGAGGTCGTGCCATCCTCCGGATTCAGTTTTACCTCGAAGGATTTCAGGTAAGCGTCATTAATGTCCAGTATGCCATCCCTGATGGCGGATTGCGTAGTCGGGAAAGTGATCGTATAACGGTTCTCCGCCTCATCGTACTCGTCGGTATAGAGAAGCTTCAGGTATTTCGCGCCTTCGGTGAGCTTTGTATCACTCAGTGTAAAATAGACCCTGTCGTTGTTGTTATTGTAGTAGACATTTGTATAATTGGGCCAATGGAAGGTCAGGACAAGCTGGTCTTTGGTTTCGCTGACTTCATACTGGAACTGCCCGTTAAGAGCGATTGTGATCACCGCTCCCGCCCTGCCGGTTTTTTTATAGCCGACGGAACCTACCTGCCGGGTATTGACGTTCGCCTTCTTTTCGCTTCCAAAGACGCCGGCGTCCGGAATGATAAGCACAAGCCTGTCCGGTCCGGTATACCTTGAAATACGATAGCCCGTATGGTTCTTGAGAGATAAGGTGATTGCGTCCTTTGACTCAATGGTATCCACTTTTATCCCGTAATTTTTGCCTATTGAAATGGCCTTTCCCTTGTCGAGCGTTCCCTGCGCCTGCTTTTTTGCCACATATACGGTAATGCCTTTATCATCGGGCACAGCCGAGTATTCATAGCCTTCGTTCAGGTCCAGCACGACGCGGCTCGTGTCCACGCTATATTTCGCATATCTGACAAGCTTGATGAATGCTCCGCCTGCCTTGACATAAGCCTGCTTTGCAGGAGCTTTTGTATTTTTCAGGTCAATGACTAACCTCAGAGGATCTTTAAGCTCCATCGAATTATAATTAGTGTAACCTTCTGCGTTTATCCGTACGACCTCATATACCCCATCGCGGCTGTATTTGATACCGATGGGCTTTGCCTGCAGGACAGCGACGGGAGTTTGCGGCTGTGGGCCGACCTGTGCCTGCTGCTGCGAGTCGGTTGGCGATACCGTTTGGATACCAGTGGATGCTTCCGGCTGAGTACCGTTAGATGCTTCCTGCTGTGTACTGTTAGACGCTTCATTCTGTATACCGGTCGGCGACGTCGGTTGAACTGTGGCGTATACCGGCTGTGGGCCGACCAGTGTCTGCTGCTGTGGGCCGACCTGTGCTGCCGTCTGACCGGCGGCATATGCCGAGTCCTCCGCCAGGATAAATGAACCGCCTGCGAAAACACAAGAAATGATTACTGCGAGAACTGCTGTTGCGAGTCTTTTCATTATGACACCCCTGTAGAATTTCTCATTTGTATGTTGATAAAAAACAATACACGATATAATTCGACAGGGCTGCCGTATATATCCTATGGATTCACCAATTATTAACCATATTGTAATGTTAGCGTAATGAATTTGATGAATTTGATGAATTGATGAGCAGGGACAGCTCTCGGCTCAAGTTTAAAAGCAGCTTTCTGTATGATTCAGAGGCGCGTGCCAACGTTCAAGCTCAATACCCCGATTTCTTGCCTGTCAGGGAGTCTATTTCAAGTCTGATGCCCAAAGTCTTGTCAAGCGCCCTGTCTGAATACGTATAGCCGCTTCTGCCGCTACACTTCAGCATTATCGCATCGAGCAGCTTCTTTTTCCCTTCGATGTCCCTGACAAAATGTATCCTTCCAGTGCCGAAAACACTCCTGTATCTTGCGGTAGAATCGCAAGCAATGTCCTGCAGTACCGTTTCATAGTCTATCTCGGTCTGGAATGCCACCTTGTTGTTCTTCTCAAGAATATCTATTTTCCTGCCCTCTGCCGCAGAATGCAAGTAAATGCAATTATCTGAACCTGAATATGCGAAATTCATTGCGACCAGATAAGGCTCGCCGTTATCGATCATGGCGATCCTGATCAATTCAGCCTTTTGCAGTATTTCTTCCATTTGGGCCCTGTCTGTTATTTCTTTATCTGTTCTTCTCATAAAATCACAACTCCTTAAAATCTATAAACCACTTATTTTACTGGGTTTGTAGTTTTGTATTCGAGGTATACGAATAATTGGCACTCAAATAATCCCTTCGCCTATGATTACTATTATAACCATTGTAAATTACCATACAAATGGAATAAGCCTGTATTTCACTTTTGTCATATATTTCGTGTAACCATCCAAGCCTTTCATTAAAACGGCTTCTTCATTTTTTATCCTAAAAACCAATATAAGAGGATATATTAACATCGGAACAATTGAATAATATGAACCCAGGACGATAGGGGCGGACAGAAAAAGCAATATGGAAGCTGAATACATTGGATGACGTATGACAGAATAGACCCCCGTTTCTATTACTTTTTGTTTTTCCTGGACCTCGACAATTCTCGAAGCATAACTGTTCTGCAATAAAACAAGTACAAATAAGAAATATCCTATAAGCGTGATTGCAACAGCGGTAAAAACCAAACCAACCGGAACAGCAGACCAACCAAATCTATAGTCCAATCCTGGCAAACCATATGCAGCAAAGATAATTATAATTGCAAAAAAAACATAAATCTTTTGTTTCTTTTCTCTTTCGTTTGTTTTTAGACGTTTTTTTAGCAGGCCAGGATCTTTTACGTATAAGTACAGACCTACAGAAAACATTGGAACAGCAAGTGATAGCAGGTATAACCAGGCATTCCAGTACTTTATGCTGCCTGCACTTATAAAAAGCAGTAGTCCAACTATCAATAAGGCTAATATGTATTTAGTAAAAGCACTCTTTAGTAACCCTTTCTTTTCGTTGCCATCCATTTTTTCCGACATAGAGCTCACCTCACGATCCATTATCTTTAAAATATATACAGGAATACACTCTAAAATATTACGAATACTCTTTCCATTATTATACAATATATTTTTGAATAAAACAAAAAGCCGCAAACCCAATAATATACAGGGCCTACGGTATAGTTAATGCAAGGTGTTGAACTCCCTCCGCAATTGCCGACATTTGCCGTGCATACCGAAACACCACATAGGACTATCCCCAGTCCATCACGGATTATTCAGCGAAATGATACAGCCGCAGTATTTCTGGCGGTAAAGCCCGAGGTCTTTTGCTTCCTTCTGTCCCTGCCTGAAACCCGGGCGAAAATCGCGGTAATAAAATTCGACGCCGTATAAAGCGGCGTATTTCTCCCCAAGCTGTTTTATCAGGTCGTGCTTCTGGAACGGGCTGACGAGAAGCGATGTGGTAAAGGCATCAAAGCCTTGTTCCGACGCCAGTTCTGCTATCTTTTTCAAACGTGTCGTGTAGCACATCGTGCACCTGGCTTCTCCCGGGCCGCTGAAAGCCTCCCACTCCGGCTGCCTGAAATCATTGAAATACTGCACTTCCAGCCCTTTTATGGCTGCAAACTGTTCTACGGTGGACCTTCTTCGCTCAAATTCCTCGATGGGGTGGATATTCGGGTTATAGAAAACGCCCACTGGTTCTATGCCCTCCTGCCGAAGCACTGAAAGCGGGTAAGTCGAACACGGCGCGCAGCACATGTGCATCATGAGCTTCATTCGAGCTTCATCTCCTCCTGAATGTACCGGTCGCTCTTCATCCTGATCCCGAGATGTTCGTGCGCCAGCTGGGTCGTCATCCTGCCTCTCGGCGTCTTGTTTATAAAGCCTAGCTGCAGCAGGTAGGGCTCGTAGACGTCCTCGATAGTATCGGGTTCCTCTCCTATGCAGGCTGCAAGCGTATCCAATCCGACCGGGCCGCCTCCGAATTTCTCGATTATGCTGGCAAGCATGATTCTGTCTGTATTGTCGAGTCCTATGGCGTCGATCTCCAGCGCATCGAGCGCCATTGCCGCAACATCCGTATCTATGACTCCGGCCGCCTTAACCTGCGCAAAGTCGCGCACTCTCTTCAGCAGCCTGTTGGCTATCCTCGGCGTTCCCCTCGACCGTTTTGCAATTTCTATAGCACCCTTGTCCTCAATCTCTATGTTCAGTATTCCCGCCGAACGCTTTACTATAAGCGCCAGTTCGTCGTTATTGTACATCTCAAGGCGGTTGATGACGCCGAAACGATCTCTCAGCGGTGACGTCAGCAGTCCGGCCCTTGTCGTGGCGCCAACGAGCGTGAACTTGGGCAGGTCGAGCCTGATCGAGCGCGCGCTCGGACCTTTCCCGATGATGATGTCCAGTGCATAATCCTCCATGGCGGGATATAGTATTTCTTCAACGCTTCTGTTGAGCCTGTGAATTTCATCTATAAAAAGCACGTCATAGCTTCCGAGGTTCGTAAGTATTGCCGCCAGATCTCCGGGCTTTTCTATGGCAGGTCCCGAGGTAATGCGAAGATTAACGCCGAGCTCGGAAGCAATGATGCCTGCAAGCGTCGTTTTGCCCAGACCGGGAGGGCCATAGAGCAGGACGTGGTCCAGTGCTTCCTTGCGCCTTTTGGCAGCCTCTATGAAAATATTGAGATTTTCCTTTACCTTGGTCTGACCAATATACTCGTTGAATCTCCTGGGTCTGAGACTCGTCTCATCAATGTCTTCAACGACGGCGTTCCTCTCGATGATCCTTTCCTCTTCCATACATACTTCCCCCGTTCCGTTCCTCAAAATGCTTTGTCATCCGCTGCCCGGCTCAAGCCGGCCATCTTATACATATTAAGGCAGTCATTTCTCTGACTGGCTGCAGATATTGCTTAATCCGTCCGTGCCCTTATCTCTTTCCTCGCCTTACCTCATCAGCCCTTTAAGTGAATTCCTGATGATAGTCTCGAGATCGAGGTCATCCGAGTATACCGCAGCTACAGCCTTGCTCGCCTCGGCAGGTGTATAGCCCAGTACCATGAGTGCGCTCACCGCTTCGGATACCCTCGAGCCTTCCCTCGGCATTTCCGCCTTGTCAAACCCTGTGCCGGATGCCATTGCCAGCTGTTCTTTCTTGATCTTGTCCTTGAGCTCGAGGATGATCCTCTGGGCCAGCTTTGCGCCGACTCCCTGGGCCCTTGTCAACGTTTTGGTATCATCCGTGATGACGGCAAGGCCGAATTTGGACGGTGAAACCGCAGAAAGGAGCGCCAGCGCAGCCTTTGGCCCGACTCCCGACACGGTCAGCAGCAGTTCGAACATACCGAGCTCCTCCTGCGTCGCAAAGCCGTAGAGACACATTATGTCCTCCCTGACATACAGGTGGGTGAAAGCCTTGAACTCGTTTCCGGTCTGCCCGGCCGCCTCGATAGTTGAAAGCGAGGTATTTATCCTGTATCCGACCCCGGCGGCTTCGATCACTATATAATCATTGCCCTTCGCTTCAAGCCTGCCTTTTATGTATGCGTACATTTTGACCCTCCCTTTACTTTCCTCCCATGAAACCCAGTGCCGCCAACTTGTTGGAATGGCCGTGGCAAACGGCGATAGCCAATGCATCCGCGACGTCATCCGGCTTCGGTATCTCGGGCAGATTCAGTATTGCTTTCACCATCTGCTGCACCTGCGCCTTCTCGGCCCTGCCGTAGCCAACTACAGCCTGCTTGACCTGAAGCGGAGTATATTCGAATACAGGCTTGCCCGATCTGGCCGCGGCAGCCAGTGCGATCCCCCTGCCATGAGCCGCCATTATCGCCGTTTTGATGTTCTTGTTGAAAAACAGCTCCTCTACTGATACCGCATCAGGGTTGAACCGCTCTATGATGAATGATATCTCCCTGTCGATCGTGAGAAGTCTTTGAGCAAAAGGCTCCCCGGCCCTTGTTGTGACTGCGCCGTATTCGATGGGCGAAAATTTGTTCCCTTCGTATTTTACTATACCGAACCCCGTGATTGCAAACCCCGGATCGATCCCCATGATGATCATGCAAAGTTACCTCTGGTTAAAATTTTGTGTCACTTTCGCTGTTCAGGTTTATAATTTTGAATATTTATAATTTTTATTGCATATTTATGCACTTTGTTGTATAATCGAACTCGATTGAGTAAAATAGTACTTGTCAATATTTTAGCATAGTAGCGGAGGAATTCATATGAGTCAGAAGGAAAAAGTAGTACTTGCATACTCGGGCGGTCTTGATACTTCGATCATAATACCGTGGTTGAAGGAAAATTACGATTATGAAGTCATCGCGGTGGCAGGTGACGTAGGACAGGGCGAAGAGCTTGATCCGCTGAGGGAAAAAGCCATTAAAACAGGTGCAAGTAAAATATATATAGAAGACCTGAGGGAAGAATTTATCACAGATTTTATATATCCCACAGTAAAAGCGAATGCGGTGTATGAAGGCAAATACCTGCTCGGCACATCATTTGCAAGGCCGGTCATAGCAAAAAGGCTCGTCGAAATAGCCGAAAAGGAAGGCGCGACAGCGATATGCCACGGCGCCACCGGAAAGGGCAACGACCAGGTGCGTTTCGAACTCACGGTCAAGGCTCTAGCACCGCACCTGAAGATAATAGCTCCCTGGAGGATATGGGACATCAAATCCAGAGAAGAAGAAATAGATTACGCCGAAGCAAGAAATATCCCCGTCCCTGTAACCAAAAAGGACAATTACAGCATGGACAGGAATCTGTGGCATCTGAGCCACGAAGGTCAGGATCTCGAGGATCCGTGGAACGAGCCGCAGTACGAGAAGCTGCTGAAGCTCATGGTCTCACCCGAAAAGGCTCCCGACAAGCCGACTTATGTAGAGATCTATTTTGAACAGGGCATACCGAAAAAGGTCAACGGAGTCGCATACAAGCCTATAGAACTGATCGACGAACTGAACAGGCTCGGCGGTGCAAACGGCGTAGGCGTTATGGATATGGTAGAAAACAGGCTCGTGGGCATGAAATCAAGGGGCGTATATGAAACTCCCGGCGGAACCATTCTGTATGCCGCTCACAGGGAACTCGAACTGCTCTGCCTTGACAGGGATACTCTGCACTACAAGGACCTCGTATCGCAGAGATACGCAGAACTCGTTTACTTCGGCCAGTGGTACACTCCTCTCAGGGAGGCTCTGTCCGCATTTGTTGACAACACCCAGCAGACCGTCACCGGTACGGTACGCATGAAGCTTTACAAGGGCAACTGCATGCCGGCAGGCGCACAATCGCCGTATTCGCTGTACAGCGAAGAGCTTTCGACCTTCGGGAAGGACGCAGTTTACAACCAGAAGGATGCGGAAGGCTTCATCAACCTGTTCGGCCTGCCGATAAAGGTAAGGGCGCTGATGCTGGAAAATCAAAAGCAGGGCAAAAAATAAGCAAGGTCATGCGAGGTAAGCTATATGAAACTATGGGGCGGCAGATTTTCAGCCAATACGGATAAGTCGGTGGACGATTTCAATTCATCCATACGTTTTGACGCCAGGCTTTACAAACAGGATATTGAGGGCAGTATGGCGCATGCGAAGATGCTCGGCAAATGTGATATCATTCCTGCCGCCGATGCAGAGCTTATTTGTAAAACGCTGCTTGAGATCCTTCACGACATCGAGAATGACAAGGTGCAATTCGAGATCGATGCTGAAGATATCCATATGAATGTTGAAAAAATATTGATATCCCGTATCGGTGATACCGGCAAAAGGCTGCACACAGGCAGAAGCCGCAACGACCAGATAGCGCTCGATATCCGCATGTACCTGAAGGACGAGGTAAAAAACATCAAGGGTATGCTGCTGGATCTGCTCGAAGCTTTGCTTGACATATCGCAAAAGAACCTCGAAACGATCATGCCGGGCTACACCCACCTCCAGAGGGCACAGCCGATAACTCTTGCCCATCATGTGATGGCATACTTCCAGATGTTCCGGCGTGATATCGGACGGCTGAACGACTGTTACAAGCGCATGGACGTCATGCCGCTGGGTTCGGGAGCGCTGGCAGGAACGACCTATCCTCTCGACAGAAAGTCTGTAGCAGACGAACTTGGCTTTGCCGCGATCACCGAAAACAGTCTCGATGGTGTAAGCGACAGAGACTTTGCAATAGAGCTGGCCTCCTGCATATCCATGATAATGATGCACCTCAGTCGCTTTAGCGAAGAGCTGGTGCTCTGGTCCTCAGGTGAATTCGCCTTCGTTGAAATGGACGACGCCTTCAGCACGGGGAGCAGTATAATGCCACAGAAAAAGAATCCCGACGTAGCCGAGCTTGTGAGGGGCAAAACCGGCAGGGCATACGGCGATCTTGCTGCGTTACTTACAATTATGAAATCGCTCCCGTTGGCCTACAACAAAGATATGCAGGAAGACAAGGAAGCCATATTTGATTCGGTCGATACGGTCAAAATGTGCCTGCCTGTCTTTACGAAGATGCTTTCTACGATGAAAATAAAAAAGGAAAATATGTACAGGGCTACCCAGGGCGGTTTTACTAACGCCACGGACATGGCGGACTACCTTGTCAAAAAGGGCATCCCGTTCCGCAGCGCGCACGAGATCATCGGCAAGATGGTCCTCTACTGCATCAACAGCAACAAAGCCATAGAAGAGTTATCCATGGCTGAATTCAAGGAGTTTTCGGACAAGATAGGAGACGACGTCTATTCCGAAATCAGCCTTGAAAAATGCGTATCAGGCCGAAATTTACCAGGAGGGCCTGCAGTCGAAAGCGTAAAGGCTTCGATCGAAAGCGGGCGCAGGTTCATCACGAGCTGCAGCAGATAATTTAGGATAAACGGGCTGTAGCCCGAAGCCGTATTTCGTTTATAAAGCGGGGATAATTATACTGTCCCCGCTTTTACCTTTCAAGTACCATAAACATTATATCTCTATTCCCTGAATATTTCTTCCATCGGTACCTCAAGGCCGTCGAAAAGTATAGACTTGACTACATCAGGGTAAGCGTATGTAAGTATCTCGCAAAGCTCCTTATCTTCAAAATGGTATTGAATCACCTTTTTGTTCTTGGGATCTACAATCCAGTATTCTCTCACTCCACCGTACATATATACATGCAGCTTTGTCACATGATCCCGGCTTCTCGTACTCGGCGAAAGTATCTCAACTACAAGGGTCGGCACACCCGTATAACGGTCGCGTTCATCCCTCTGTTCGTTATAGTCGCACGACACCAGCAGATCAGGCTCGACTACATTTTTATCCTTTTTATTCTCTCCCAAAAGTGTAACGTCGAACGGCGCAGAAAAAACGCGACATTTCTTGCCGACAAACCAGTTCATCATATGCCTGTTCAGGTTTGCATGTACTATCTGATGCAGCATACCGGGCGCAGATAGCAGGAACACCTCTCCGTCGATGTATTCGTATCTTTCCTCATTATCCTCAGTTATTCTGAGGAACTCTTCATAAGTTACCCTTTTACCCGAATAAGTATATGAAGCGCTGCCCTCTTTGATCATCAGGTATCCTTCCAACGGGTCGTCGTACTTGCTGAGCCTTGCTATAATGTGCTCGTTCTTTGTAATGAAAACATCTTCTTCCTGGCATTTCTTTAGATACGTGCCAAAATTGTTTTTCATATCGGTAGCAGTTACTTTCAACCGGAACACCTCCCAAAACTTTCTAACCATAGCTATATTATATTCATATTTTGTCTATTTGTAAATACTATTTTGTCTATTTTTTATGCATTATATCAGCTATTTATTATAGGTCTAAACAGTGAAGCAAAAGAACCGTCCTTTTGTTTCACAACAGCAGCATAAACAACAAAAAAATGATCCATACCGGACCGGAGGAGCATCCACCGATTCGGCACAGATCATTGAACACAGCATCTTCACCTTTTGAATAAAACAGCATAAAATAAAAAAACCCGGTATCACCGGGCTCATGCATCTGGATTTATTTTTGTTTGACCTTCTTGTCAAAGGCCTTACCCAGACTATACCATGAGTCCCGTAATTTGAATCTAAGTTCCTCATCGACCGTACGTTCAATAATGTCATTGAGGCTGCGTCTCATCTGAATATACTCGACCATTACGAATTCGTCCTTCAGAAGGATTTCCTCCATGCCTTCTATCCAGCTTATAATGTGTTCCTTACCGATAAAATCCTTTTCAGGCAGCTTTTTACGCAGGTGTGCAACTACCAGCTTCACTGCCTTGCGCTTTACATCGTTATCAGTCTGCACTTTTTTAACGGTTTTCTTTTCCCTGCTTTCCGCAGCAATTGCCGTATCGATATTGCCTGCTGCGTTTACAGCAACTGCAGTTTTTTCCCCTTTAACCGTCATTTAATCACTCCCCTTAAGCTAATGAACTGTCGTGAAGCTTACTTATTCGGACGCTAAGCAAAAGCTGTCACTAACAATTATATAATAATATGGTTATAATTGCAAACTTTATACCTCGACAGCGCCTATATCTGCGTCATGCCTTTTCAATTGAAACCCTGCTGCCGTCGCCCTGCAATGTAGGGGGCAGCACTGTGAGCCTCCTGCCTATCCTGCTTTTGAGCTCCGGAACATGGCTGATCAGGCCGATGGCCCGATCCCTGCTGCTTAACCGCTCAAGCGAGTCGATAACCGTATCGAGAAGCTCCTGATCCAGTGTACCGAAACCTTCGTCGAGGAAAAAGAATTCCAGAGGGCTTTGCCCCTTCAGCTGGATCTGCTCGGATAGCGCAAGCGCCAGCGAGAGCGAAGTCAAAAAGGTTTCTCCGCCTGACAAAGACTTGACCATGCGGTGTACGCCGCCATTGGCCTGGTCCCTTATTATAAAACCTGCCTCCGTATCAAGCTCCAGCATATAGCGGTGTTTGGTAATGTTACCGAGCGTCCTTGAAGCATTCGCAGCGACATAACGAAGCCGCTCCTCCGCAATATAATCGATGAAACTGTTATCCTTCCTCAACTCAGCCTTCAAAAGCTTCTGTATCTGATCGTAAAGCCCTTGTTTCCGGCTTAGCTCAGTATTCATCCTGGTGAGCGTCACCCATTTTTCATGCTTGCTCTTCAGAAGCCTGTAATTGTTCCTGGCGACCTCTCCGGCAGTGACGCACGCCTCCCTGTAAGCAGACAGCTCCTGCCACGCGCTGCTGACCGCCTTCCATTCCTCCTCGGTCATGCTGCGGGATTTGAGCTTCTTTTGAAGTATGGCCAGCTGTGCCTGTATATTCAGTAGTTTTTGGTCGTACTCTGCGACCTTTGCTTTAAGCTCAGCCTGTTCCTCATTCGAAAGCATTGAAGCTTCCGCATCGCTTACATCAGCGAAGCCCTTGTCAGTAAGGGCTGATCCCAGCCTTGCCTCATCTTTTTTCAAGGTCTCCGAATATATACCGTGCTGGTTTTCAAGAGAAGTTTTCCTGGTGTGAAGTTCGTTGAAGCTTTTTTCAAGAAGCTCCATATCCTGCCGGTATTTCCCTTCACTTTTCGTATATGCTTCGAGTATTTTATCGATGCGCTCGATCCCGGCTTTTATGTCGGCCGCTTCACCCGCCAATTCCCTGAGCCTTGCAGCCTTTTCATCCATTTGAACGTTCAGTCCGTTCTCCTGGGTCTCTTTCCTTATCCTTTCGGAGTTCAGCAGCCTCCACTCTTCCCTCAGTCTTTCCGTATCAGACCTCTTGTTTCTGACTTTTTCCTGTATCTGTTCCATATCCGACTGCAGCTTATGCAGTTTCCGGTCATCCCCGGCAAGTCTTTCGAGTTCGGCCCCGGCATCCTTCAAATCATGCAGCCTGAGGAAATCTTCATACTTCCGGCTGGCCAGTTCCATCGCTTTCTCCGATTCGCTGATAGTGACGTCAAGCTCGGCAATATTATCATGATTGCCTTTTGTCTGTGTCAGCAATTCATTCTGGGTCAGCCTCTTCTCAGCCGTAACATTGTTGATATCGTCAATGGCGCGTCTTAGTTCGTCTAGCCTCTGCTCCCAGTCTTCCAGCTGCTGCCGCTTTTCTTCGTACGACTTGCCGGCCTTGTCTATTTCCGTCCTTATCTCATCCATACTCAGATCTTTAAGCTTTTCCGGCAACTTCTGCCGTTCTGCATCAAATTCCTTTGTCTTGGACTCGATCTCCTTCAGCTGTTGTTCAAGCTGATCCGATGCCGTTTTCAACTGTCCGGAGACGATCAGAGCGTTCCTTTCGGCATCCCTGTTAGCTTTTTCAGCCTCTTCGAGCTTGTGCTTTACGTCCTGCATTATTTTATCAAACCGTTCCGGGTCTTCAGCTTCCGTATCCGAAGCAGGCTCGGGATGGTGTCTCGAACCGCACACGGGGCATGGTTCGCCATCCTGCAGCAGCTTTGAAAGCACAAATACGGTATTCAGGCTGGATTCTTCAAATGCTTTGTCATATGATGCTCTTGCCCGTTCAACAACTGCGGCGGCTCTCACCTTTTCTTCTTCAAGCAGGGCGGAACTCCGCTCAAGTTCCCCGGCTTCCTCCTTCTGCCGTTCAGCTTTGGCCTTTAGCCTGTCCAGCTCATTTTCCCTCAGCAACAGCAGATCATAAGTGCCCTGCACGGAATGTATCCTGTCACTCAGCTTCTTTAATGCATTCTGGTCCGTGGGCTTATCATTCTCATGCCTGGCTTTTTCGTCGGACAGTTTTTTCTGAGTCTCCTGACTTAAAGCAAGTTCTTCGTTTACCGACCTCAGCTTTTGTTCCAGCGCCGCTCCTGCATCGAGGAGCGCTCCTTTACGTTCCTCCATGCTTTTGATCCCTGAAACCAGCATATCCATTTCGTTTTTAAGCTTTACGCCGTCCTGTATCTGCCGCCGGTATTCGGGATCCACCTTCAGCGGCTCTATTTCAAGCTTCAGCTTTTCGGCCTCCTGATCAAGTATGCCGCATAAGCCCGATGTGCTTTCGAACTCTTCCTTCTTTCCGTTTTCACCAGCCCTCAGTTGGGCCACTTCAGAATGCAGTGCGAAAGCTTTGTTTGAAACGGCGTCGAGCTCTTCCTTAAGTACCAGCGCATCTGCAAGCCTTGCCTTCTGTCCGACCAGTCTGGGCTGTTCGAGAGCGACTTCCTTTTTGAGTTTTTCATATTGAGCCTTTATATTATCCAGGTCGTCCGAAACACCGGGGATCGCGGCCGATACCTCAGCAAGCTGCTGCATCGTGTCTTCAAGTTTCCCTCTTATATTTCTTGTGTTCAATATGGAGTCAAGCAGGCTATTGGCCTTGATTGCCCTTTCCAGGCTGATCCGCATTCCATCGACAGAGGTCCCGGCTGCAGTATGTTCCTGCTGCAGCCTTATGAATTCGGCCTGTTCCTGTATGAGCCCCCACACTTCTTTTGCCTCGTTGTACCTGCTCTCCGATTCCTTTGATTCCTTTTCGATCCGCGTTCTCTCAAGCGCAGCCTCTTCCATGGCCTTTTGCGCATCTTCAAGCGCTTCGTCCGATGCGTCTTCGTATGCCCTGAGTTCACCTGACAATATATCCAGCCGGCTTTTCATACCGGCCATTTTATGCTTCAATTTATCTTCAAGGTCCCGGCCGTACTCCTCGAGATAAAATATCCTCTCCAGCATGGCGCGGCGGTCTTTGTTATCAAGCAGTAAAAAATCCTGAAAACTGTTCTGTGGAAGTACTACGGCTCTGGTAAAGTCTTCGTTGTTCAAACCCAGGAGATCCCTTACATAGCTGCTGATCTCGGTAGCCTTGTCACAAAGCGGTATTTCTCCTGACGATGTTATCTCGATAAGACGCGCCACTTTCGGCTCACACGAGTTTGGGGCGTTCTTTTTCCTCTGATAAGTCCTCTCAACGCGATATTTCCTCCTGCTTCCGTCCTTTGTAAGGTCGAACATGAATGAGACCCTCGCAGTTTTGCAGTTTGTATTGATTATTCCCTGAGTGCCGTTTTCAGCTCTTTTTACCCTGCCGTAGAGAGCAAAGGTGATCGCATCAAGTATCGTGGACTTTCCGCTGCCGGTCGAGCCGAAAATACCGAAGAGACCGGTCTCGCCCAGAGTTTCGAAATCAATGGTCTGTTTATCCGTAAAGCTCTGCAGTCCTTCTATTTCCAGCAGCTTTGGCCTCATGCTCCGATCACCCCTCCATCTTCGCTTTCATCAGTGGCGGCACTTTCCTCAGCCGCGGCGCATTCCTTCTCTGCATCACGGTTGTCGGCCTCTTCGCCGTTTTCGCCCGATACCGCGCACTCCTGTATCGCGTCATCGCTTTCTGCATCGTCGCCGTTGATGATCTCCAGGAACGCCCTCATCAAGTCGTCGGGTATGTTCGTACCCATCCTGTATTTATAATAATCGCCGAACAATTCGTCTATTTTTCTGCCTTCCCTGCTTTGGAATTCTGTAATTTCTGCGTCCTCAGCCTTTATCCTGGGGCGTATGTTGATAATGCCCGGGTTCAGGCTTCTAAGGGTCTTTTGCTCCTCAGACGTGAATATGCGGTCCGTCACGATCTCAAGATCGATCCACGCATTGGCGTCACGGCCTTCCGCACACCACTGCAGGGCCTGTCCCATCCCCTTGTCTGCCAGCCATTTCCTCAAAGGCTTGCCACAGTTAAGGTAACATGGG
>Ga0207800_1000020_pt1 | contig 110350 bp, 103 predicted proteins | sample LuqExpMetageno11_FD_187769 | JGI IMG/M metagenome (GOLD analysis project Ga0207800, IMG submission 187769) | Tropical forest soil microbial communities from Luquillo Experimental Forest, Puerto Rico - Sample 11 (SPAdes) | ecosystem: Environmental > Terrestrial > Soil > Tropical forest ... | reverse complement strand
TTAACACTGATATGAGTATGCAGACCTAATCTGGGATCTGCTATCATTGGGGGCAGGTCTATTGTTTCTCCTGACCCCCCTCAAGCCAGGGTGGGGTTACTCTTCCCCACCCATTACTTCTTGCTTAGCCTCTATTTTTGTTCTAAATCTTCTCAATCAGCTTGAACTCTGTCCTTTGTATCCGATTTACAATACGAACTTCGTCTTAACCACCATGCGTTTTTTTATTTTTATCTATATCCGATTATAAATCAGTTCATTTTCCACTGTAATGGGAAATCTCTTCCAAATCCGCTTAATTCCAGAGATCTATTCAGTATGCTACGATGACAATTAATATTATAAAACGATTAATATAAATACTAATTATAAGGATATATATTCAGAAAAAACGAAGTGGGAACACTGAAGTTTAAAAAGGGTGAGTATGTCTAAAATCAAATGTGAGTACGCGTTAAGATGTGATGCGTACAGAGATGATTCGTATACGTGTACAAAAGAGGTTAATAAGGGCTATTGTGGGATATACAGACAGTTTATAAGTGGAGTTATCAAGATATATAAACAAGATTCTGACCCTCTTTTAGGATGCCAGCACTAGCTTTTCGGATGGAGTATACTCACTCTCAATCTTTTCTTCATATATGACTATACCAGATTATACCTGGATATGACATTCCACCTTATTCATATTATTTTTCAGTTTAAGAATCCTGTGAACTCAGCCGGGTTGATCCCTGAAAATAGTGGATTTTTCCATTATATACTACAACTCAAAAGTGCAAAACGAAGGATTCTACTTCCTCCTTTATTCAGTAGTTTTTTCTTGAACTGTTTGGTATTCAGACACCCTAAATAACGTCTAAATCGATGTGATGTTGATACCAGGACAATACAAGGACAGTAATTTTCAGGTCAGTACCAAGCCAGCACATCGTATATACGAAGTGTAGTCGCCGCACCTCCACCCGTTGTGGAAATTATATATTAACAGAAAGTTATTAATAATCATTATCGAAAGACTATATATAACTATGCGATAAATTTAAGTAGTTATACAGCGTATATTTATTGTATAAGTAAAACTCGGGGGTATTTAATTGACAATCAGAAAAGTGTTTAGTAACCACGGCGGATCTCTACTCGTATCGATTCCGAAAGATTATGCAGCGCAAATGGATATCACGGCGGGCAGCTATGTCAATACCGCGCTCGTAGGCAATACACTGCACCTAACCGTTGTAAAACTTGAATAAGGTGATTTTCGTGACTACAAAAACGGTTTTACTCCAAACGATTAGGAAACATTGTCTGGAGTGCTGCGGTGGTTCCTACTCAGATGTTGATAAGTGTACTTCAGGTCCGAATGCTGCACCATATTCGACCTGTGCCCTTTGGGTTTTCAGATTAGGCAAGGACCCTGAAGAGGCGAGTGAGGCAATGAAAGCCAAGGGCAGGAAAATCACGCAATCCAGGAAGAACCGAGAGGTTGCCCAAGTAAGCTAAAACCTGCAATTAAATATGTAAAAGTAAACGTTATAGAGTTAAAATAATTTGTTAGAACTGATCATTTCAATGTGGTAGGGTATTTCCCTACACTTAGGTTTTCTATTTGCTTCCGATATATCAATTTACTCTAGTACATTCAATGGGGGATTATTTAAATGCCAAGGAAAACGCGGGTATTTGAATGCGATGACCTTTTAGCCATTGTAATTCCAAAACCATACGCAAAGAAAATAGGATTGCAAAAAGATAATATGGTAGCAATATCTTTGAATTCTTTGAAGGGACTGCGCTTTGAAAAAGTGTAATGGAATATCCCGGTGTATCCAATGGGTTGATTATCGGGTATGCAGGGATTACTCTAATGATATGAATAGATCATATGTCAGATACAAGAGATACCATGATGAATTTGGTATACATTATACCATGATGAATTTGGTATACGTTATACCATGATGAATTTGGTATACATTATACCAGATCATTATACCAGAGATACCATATACAAATTTTGCGTTTTGAATGTTCCATTTATATACCGACGCAAAAATCATTGGGTTCCTTTTTGTTAAATATCTAGGTGTACTCGAGCGCGGGTATCCGCGTCGCTTTACATTTTTTAATTACACGAATCGGTATCTGAGTGTAGTATCAATTAATATATAATACAGAATTTTTCCGCATTTTAAGCGTTTTTCATTGCGTTGGTTTGCGCTGAAGTCACTGACTGACGATTACCATTAAAACCACTATCAGTATAACTTGTCTCCGAGTTCCACTACTGATATATAAAACTTGCTATCAAAACGTCAGAAGTCCGAATGTTCCTTTAGGTTATATAGTAAGGGACTTCGCGCGTGAGCGTGTCCGTCGTTTTGGGCATTCAACGCGGCAACCACATATTATAAAACTAAAAAAATCATGTCGTTTGGCTGGTTTTCGACGACGTTGTATCACCGTACTGTCAAAAATCCGCATTATACATGAAATATATGTATTTTTAGGATTTCCACCTATCTGTGACCAGCGCACCCATACCAGACAACAATTATATTAACTTCACAATAGAACAGTAAAAGTTTATATAGTTATAACGCCAATATATACATTGTAAAACACGTACATGAAAAACGGTCTGGCATTTAGTCACTGCGGGTTGCCATTGCCCGCACCAGTTAATTCAGTGCAGGTCGGAGGGCAGGTAGGCTGTCCACCCTTCCTCAGATTCATGATAAAGCGTATACACGCACCCGCTGTTAATTCACCTCGGCGGCTTTAACTCTCCGGAACGGAAATCATTCTCTCTCGTGGCTCATTTTCCGCCGTTCCGGAACTTCTAATCACGGAACGGCTAAAATTATATCCTAGCCAGGAATAAAATGTCACCCACAAAACCAATGCGGTTAATCCGTTCCTGATCTCTCAATTCTCTTTTATTCCAATAATTCATTATTAAAAACGAGATTATTTTATAATATGAATTCCAATATTTAACAAGGCTGAGTATATACAAGCTTTATTAACTTATTTTGAAATAGCTGTTGTAAAAGAAGTCAGGTTTAACTTTCTTCTATCATATAGGGGTCTCCCTTATGAAAGATTATAGAGTGAAAGTTTGACAGTGCAAATTCTTAATCTGCAACTGCTCGATAAGTGCTAACAAAATTGCTAACCGATAATGTTATAAACTCCGCTATCGGCTGTTTGTATGTGTGAAATTTTAGTTAAATGTTTGATGAAATATCCATTTTCAAAAGCAGGCCTGCACCTGTTCGAAAGAGAAATGGATCTTTCTCATGTCAATCAGTTTATTCAGTAAATACTGTACTCAATTTAAGCTTTGTTATGATATTAACAGAAAAATCCTTTTTTTATTTTTTACTGGATGATGTGTATTATTTATTTATGTAATTTTATTATTTGTAGGGTATATATACAAAAAATCCAAGAATTTAAGATTAGAGCTTGGAAAGAAGGGTTATAGTGAAAAAAAGTCAAATTACGTTTTATATACACTTATATGCATGTAAGGCAAGCAGTAAGGTGTTTAATCGAAAAGATAATTTGAATTTTTTTTCATTAGATCATTAATTCCCAGTTTTTTTAAAATATAGACATATAGCTCACATAAAAATCTATATCCAGTATGTATAAAGGTTTCTCAAGAGAACAAAAGCTTGATCAAGGTTATTTGTCATAAAATTTACTTATATTTTTTGAATAGTAAAAAGTAAACTTATATTTGAGGTAATTAATTTCAGACTCGTCAAACGGCAGACATCTAATAAGACAATGAGATAAAAAGGATTTCATTTGAACTGAGAAGACAATAGTATTAAAATTAAAGATACCTACGTAATACAATTACTATAGCCACCAAATGCTTCGTTTTTGTATTCAAATATTAGTTTTGATAGAACAAAAAATTACCATACCATAACCTTGCAAAGTAGCTTGGTTTACTCTTGGTAAAATAATAGATAAATTGGCAAAATAATCTACCTAGTTCTCCTATAGAGGAAAACGGAGTGATAAGTCAATTATCTGAAAACTGTAAAAACTAAACAAAATTTTGGAGATTGATGATAATGGATAAACAGATTTTAGGTAAAATGAGAAAAGGACTAGCTATCATGCTTGCAGTTCTCTTTGTAGCATCAGTAACAGCTGCAGCAGTAAGTGCATGCCCTAGTAACACCAAAACCTGCAGTTCCTGTAAAAACACCTGCAATTCTTGTAGCACCTGCAGCTCCTGTAAAAACACCTGCAGTTCTTGTAGCACCTGCAGTTCCTGTAAAAACACCTGCAATTCTTGTAGCACCTGCAGTTCCAATTCTTATCTATACCAACTGCTGCAATACCTGTGCAGTCTGTTCAAATAATAGTTTATAAGCCGGATTAAAAAACATTAAGACCCTTAAATGTAAAACTTGAGCATTAAAGGATCTTTCTTGATATGATTTATGCACCTGAAAAATAAATAAAACATCATTTATTACTGTTTTCTCAGTTCAGGTGCATGAACCTGGGAAGAGTTTGTTGATATTGTTGATATATTTGATCTTCATGATTTTTCTGGTTTTAAGTTAATTAACAGTTTTTCCTGACTTAAGTGATTTCCTGGTTTTAAATAACTTAATAGTTTACTATTCAAGAGACTTTATAATCTACACATACCTGAAGTATTAATTCTGAATGTTCTGACACTGATGATAAAAACCAAGTTTAAAGCCAAATCAATTCTAGACTCTTCCGTTCTCAATAGAGCGGAGGCTATAGAAAAGATTGCTTCTAAAAAAGAGGAGATTTTTCTCAATTAAAAACTTGATTATAAATATGCAGGAACAGAGGAACTCAGACCTACAATTCTCAGTCAGAATACTTTTATTTTACGCTGCCTTTATTTTCTCAACGTTCTCCATATGGCAGCGATTTTCTCAATATCGATATGTGTATAGCCTTCTTCCTTTGTACCCCATCTAAGGCTAAGAACCCCGTCATTACACTCAGTAACAACCCCTTTATATAGAGTTCTACCTCCAATGTCAATTTCGACTTCTGTATCCAGATAATTTTCCTCAATGAACGTTTGCTTCATTACTTCCACTCCCATAATTTACTTTTCCGGATGTCCGGAGAGATAATTTTCAGAATATAGTTAGTTTCATGCAGTATATTATGTTTAAAAAAGCAGGGTTTCTGAACACAGTTTCCTTATCCGAAAGTTACAGAGTGCAGATAATTAAATTATAGTTAAATTATATTTGAAGTTGATCAGGTTATTCAAAAAATCGGCTAGAGCAGCAGTCCAGGACCTTGAGCTTTCCCAATCAAGTCGGGAAAGCTCAGAGCCCTGAATTTACTCTTCCGCTAAGAGAAAGTTTGGCTCAGGGACCTTAACCTTTTTAGCTTAAAGATTCGGCTTAGGTTCGTTAAATCCAGTTTCAGGTTCCAGAACAGCAGCATCAAAGAAAGGAATTTCTGAATCCTCAAACCAGGCTTCAAGAAAACTTAACAGATGATACTTTGGGAAAACCCCTAGTGGCACACTAATTAAGAGCAAAGCTCCAAAAAACAAAACCAATTCTATTATGGCAAAGGGAAGTAGAAGTATCCATAGAAGAGGCTCTGACACAAAAGAGGAAAAAAGGAAATAAAGAATCCCATCAATTGCTAGGAAAACAAGCCCTGAACCTAGGATTAATGATACAAAAAAGATAGCTGCTAAAACACCTATTACTATTGAAATTATAAACCTAATAAACCAGTAAACCACAACTTCTTTCCAGCTTTTCCTGAAATTTCCAAAAATCATGCTGAAAGCTGAAAGAATTTCAGTTTCTTTATAAATGGAGAGAGGAATTGCAAGACTTAAGAAAGAGTTTATCACTAGTCCAAAAAGGGTAAGCACAGTCATTACTCCAATAAACCAAGACACCCTACCTATCAATGAAAGTAAAGAAGGCTCAGACGACTCTCCAAGAAGTATTGGAATAAAAGGCATTATAGCTATCAAAAAAACTATAAAAAAAAGAAGTACAAGAGCAATACGTATGATAAAAAGACTCGATCCTTTTTTCAGAAATTTTTTTGAATAATCCCGCAAGTGTACCTCATTTTTTACCAAAGATTCTACAAAAACAAATTCCATAACACTAGATATAAAAAGAAGAGCAAGAATTAAGAGTATAAAGAGAACTACTAAAGAGATTATAGTTTCCGATAAGGATTGAATATAATCAAAGTTGATATTACTCAAATTAACAGGAAAGGCAGAAATTTGGCCCGGTGAAGTATACGGCAAATTGGATTCCAATTCCTGAATACCTGTCCGATAACTGCTGCCAGAGCCTCCATAATTATATGTTGTTCCAACAAAAAAAATAATGATTGCGAGTTTTACCCATTTCCAAAAATCAAAAGGTTCAAAAAGAGCTTTTTTTGTCCTTGAGAAAGCTCTGTCTACCGCATCTATCCCGTACCAGCTCATAATATAGAATTTTACTTAGAAGATAAATAATTATCTAAACAGTTGGATTTAAGATTTCTAGGATAGCTTCGAGATATATAAGGTAAACTTGAAAATATTCGGGTCTTTTTTGAGTTTCTTGCTTTGCCTGAAGTTGTTACTTCTTAATGATTCCACTTTAACGACGGTAAGAACTATGGGATCGAGAAAGTGCTTCAAAGCCTGAAACAACCTCAAATAGCTCCTCATCAATGCCGCTCTGGCGTACACGGTAGTATTCTCCACTGAGATTATCAAGCAATTCATCAATATTTTTGTCGGCACGCTGCATCGCTGCTAACCTACTTGAATTTTCACTCGCAAGGGATTCGGCACATGCCCTGAAAAGAGAAACAAAAAGGTATTCGTGGATGAGTGCCCGCAAGGTCTCTGTAATATCGCCCATTACCTCAGGCAGCAAGTTTTTGGTTGGCCAAGAAAGCTTGACAAGGTCATCTCGCCATGTTTCATCAAATGGAAGCAATCGCTGGCTAACTGGCTCGTAGGTAACTCGGGTTTTGTGGCGGTTGTAATAGAGATGGAGCTCGGAATCTTCATTCTGGCTGCGGAGTTTCTCATTTTCCACAAGAATTTGCGCTATAAGCGGGGTAATTGCCTTAACCGAATTTGGAACATTATAAAGTCCAATAGGCGGCAAACCCTCATCCACCAGGCGCGAATAAACACGCTCCCCTACAGCCCAGACCTGAACTTTACCTGGCAAAGTTTTCAGTTCCTTGATCGCATAATCAGTTATTATATCATTAAATTGACCCACAAGCCCCTGATCTGAACCGAAAACGACAGCCCCGATAAGGCTTGCATTCTTTTGCCTTTTTCCTTCTTGCGGAACTGGCGTGAGTGCAATTTTCCGGAAACATAAGCCCAAACCCAGTTCCACTGTGTGATAATAGTCAGATAACGCACTCACTGATTTTTCGTATTGTCCTATGTTCGAGGCTGCCAGGGCTTTCATCGTGCGGACGACAGACTGAAGATCTTTTGCTCTATCGATTTTTGTGCGCAGACTCTCTGTGGTTTCGGTCATGATTTCTCCTTAGCTTCCGGCTCGGATTTGACTTTAGCTTGGGATTTTGACTTACCCAATTTTTCTTCAGTTTGAGTCCCTAACCCAGTTTTTCCATCAGTTCTAGCTTCTGGCTCGGGCTTACCCCTTTGTTTGAGTTTCTGACTCAGTTTTTTCCTCAGGTTGGGTTTCAGACTCAGTTTTTTCCTCAGTTTTAGCTTTCGGTTTGGATTCGGATTCAGGCTTTGGCTGGTAAGGCTCCAGTGCTTTGCGGGCGATATCGAGGATAGTTTCGCGATCCTCATCGCTCAATTTTTTATCGTCTTTGAACCGATCGCGTATATCTGCAGGAATATCTGACACTGCCTTGCGGAGGGAGTTTTCAGCCTCTTCCATTTTGTCAAGTGGCACATTATCGAAGAGTTTTGCATTCAACGCAACAAGGATAACAATCTGATCAGGCACGGGTACAGGAGAGTTTTGAGGCTGCTTCAGGAGGGCACGGATCCGCCTCCCATGCTCAATGACTTTTCGTGTATTTTCATCCAGCCTTGCGCCGAATCGGGTGAACGCTTCGAGTTCTTCAAATTGCGAATAGGCAAGCTTGAGGTCTCCAGCCACTCCTCTATAGGCAGCAAGCTGTGCTTTACCGCCTACACGAGAGACGGATTTGCCGACATCAACTGCGGGCAGCACACCCAACTCAAAAAGCGAAGGTGATAGGTAAATCTGCCCGTCCGTAATTGAAATCAGATTAGTTGGAATATAGGCGGAAATATTCTGCGCTTCAGTTTCGATAATGGGAAGGGCAGTGAGTGAACCGTCACCAAGTTCTTTGAGCAGGTGCGTAGACCGTTCCAGCAGTCGTGAGTGAATATAAAAGATGTCACCAGGATATGCTTCTCGCCCTGGAGGACGACGAAGTAAAAGGGAAAGTTCTCGATAGGCGCGTGCATGATTGGTTAGATCGTCGTAAATAATCAGCACGTCTTGACCTGCTTCCATAAAATACTCTGCAATGCTGGTCGCAGCATAAGGAGCGATATAGATTAGCCCGGATGGGTCATTGCCTTCAGTTACAACAACAATCGTGTAATCCATCGCACCCCTTTCCCGTAAGTTTGCCACTGCTCTGGCAACTGCGGATGCACGCTGACCAATGGCACAATAAACACACAGGACATTAAAATTGCGCTGGTTGAGAATAGTATCGATTGCAATTGCAGTTTTTCCAGTCTGGCGGTCTCCTAAAATCAATTCTCTCTGGCCGCGTCCTATTGGGATTAATGCATCAATAACTTTGATACCGGTCTGGAGAGGCACAGTAACAGGAGATCGATCCATAATTGCCGGACTGTGTCGCTCGATAGGCAAGCGTTTACTGGAAGCTATCGGGCCTTTGTTATCAAGTGGACGACCTAGAGGGTCAATGACTCGTCCAATCAATTCTTTGCCCACAGCAACATCCATAACCCGCCGGGTACGTTCAACCTGATCTCCAGCATGCAGATGTGAGTATTCGCCCAGTAGAACGGTACCTATTTCTTTTTCATCAACATTAAAAGCGATCCCAAACAAATCCCCTGGAAACTTTATAAGTTCATCAAAACCTACAGTAGGAAGACCAGATAAGTTTGCGATACCTGTAGAAACCGTCAGAATTCTGCCCACTTCCTGTGGAGTAAGCGTCGGAGTTACTGATTCACTGACATGGTGTATTTCGGTGAAAACTTTATCGAAAACGTCCTTAAGACTTTTAGGTTCCATGTTAACTGGCTCTTTATGTTGGATCTGGTTTGCGATTAATCTCCTGCTTAGCTACAGATTCAAATTTAGTTCCAGATTGCTGTTTAGCAGATTCTTGTTCTGTATCAGGTTCCTGCTCAGCCTCTGGCTCTTTTTTCGATTTGGGCTTATTGTAATCAATTTCAGGCTTGGCTTCGACTTCTGACTCAGTTTTCGATTCGAGTTTATTAGTCTCAGTTCCAAGCTCCTGTTCATACTCTGATTCGTTGTCCAATTTGGATCTGTTATTTTTGGTTTGAGGCTCGGTTTTGGCTTTACTCCTGGACTGCTCTTTCAGAAGATCATCGATACTTTTTTGCATCGATGTAAGATAATCTGCAATGCTCCAAGCCACTTTTTGTCCATCTGTGGTTAACTCAATACCACTGACAAGATCTGGCGAAGTCTCGAATTTTGGTTGAGTTTCTATACCAAGAGTTTCTTTAATCGTCTTTTTAATCGAATCACGCCGTGCTTGTGGAAGATCAAATACAGTACGTATGAGCACCTGACCTGGTGATGTACTGAGCGCTGAGGCTAACTGCTTCCTTTCATCGTCTTTCAGGCTGTGCAGCCTTTGAACAAACACGTCAACTGTACGTTCTTCCAGACTGATCCCAGCCAGATCGGTCAGTACTTTTCGCGTTATGTTAAAAACTTCCTGCTGGGTCCGGCGGCCAATTTCCTGACTTAAACTCTGTTCTTCGTTCCTTAATGCCTCCTGTTGTTTTGCTTTCAAATCGGAGGCTTCCTTCCTTCCTTCCTCAAGAAGCCGCTGACGTTCAGCTTTCGCGTCTTCCTTTGCTTTTTTCAAGAGAGCATTGCGCTGCTGGTCGAATTCTTCGTTCTTATGCTTAAACTCATCTTTCTCTTTTTGCGCCTCTGCTTCCTTTGCATCCGCATTCTTAAGTTCGTCTGCAACCTTCTTTTCGCGTGCATCGACTGCATTAAGTATCGGTTTGTAAAGAAAACGCTTTAATAACCATACCAGGATGAGGAAGTTGATTATCTGCGCAATGACGGTGAACCAATCGAGCATAGGCTATTTCCTCTCTATTTCAGGTAAGTGCACGGCTCCAGAATGGATTGGCGAAAATGAGAATCATAGAGACCACAAAACAATAGATTGCCAGAGACTCAATCATAGCCAGTCCCACAAACAAAGTCCTGGTTATTGTTGCGGAAGCATCGGGTTGCTGTGCCATTGAACTCAACGCTGTTGCGATCGAGCGCCCTTCACCAATCGCGGGCGCTATAACTCCAATAGCTATCGTGATGCCAGAGGTAGCAATTGATGCCACCGCAATTGTAGTTGTATAAGTGTCCAAAGCCATAGTGTTTCCTCCTGCTATTATTGTTGTTTCAATTCACCTACTCCTGTTCAGCCTTCTTTTGCTCCTGTTTAGGCTTGTGCTTATGCTCACGTGTAGCAGCTGCGATGTAAACTGTTGCCAGAACGCTGAAAATATAGGCCTGTACCATGCCAACGAGCAGACCAAGAGCAATCATGAGATCCGGAAAGATGAACGGTGTGATTGTTAGCAGAATGGCAACGATCATTGAGCCGCTCATGATGTTGCCGAACAGGCGGATTGCCAGAGCCAGTGTGCGGGAGATTTCACTTATAATATTAAATGGCAGCATGATGATTGTTGGCTCTGTGTACGTCTTAAGGTAGTTACCAACTCCTTGTTCTTCGATGCCAAAAAGTGGCACAGCCACAAACACACATAATGCAAGAGCAGCTGTAGTTGAGAGAGATCCAGTCGGTGGTTCATAGCCTGGAATAATGATTAAAAGGTTGGCTATGCCAATGAACAGAAAAAGTGTGCCCAAAAAGCCTAGATATTTCTTCGGATGATCCAGGCCAACGTCTTCAGTTTGTTCCAGGATACCTGTTACAATAATTTCCAGAATATTTTGCCAGCGAGAACGTTCCAGACCCGTAGAGAGTTTGCTTGTAATGGTTTTTGAACCAATTGCCATTACCAGCATCAGTCCCCAGGTGTATACAATCGTGGCATCGAGTTTGATAAAGCCGTACTGCCAGAAGATCAGCTCATCAGGACTAAGTCGCATTACTGGCCTCCTGTGTCAATTCATTCTGATCTTCCTCTAGCAGTCTGGTGAGTCTAACTATTACCTGACGCATAACAAAAAATCCAAACAGGCATATTAGCAGCCTTTCCCAATTGCCGTCCGAGACAAAGTAGAATCCAGATATGGCAATGCTTGTCCGTATTAACAGGCTGCCGAGAAACCAGAATGCAGACTTTCTGGATGAAAGTCCCTTCTGCACAGTCCACCAAAGTCCGCCGAAGAAAATAGCTCCGAGCAGAAAACCAGCTACTAGAGCCAGGGTAAGACTCAATATTTCATTCATTGTAATCCTCCTGTTCCTCTTGCATTTCCCTACGCTCCTTAGCCACCCAATGCCATGCATTCAAGCAGCCGATAAACAGGCCGATAATCAGCATCGTGAGTGTCCAGGAAAAGCTTGCTGGATAGTGTTCATCTAACCAGAGCCCAAGTGCAGCACCAATTAGAGTTGGAACTGCTACCGACCAGCCTACGAGTCCCATCATGCCTAAACCAAGCCAGACAGTCCGGTCAACATGACGTTGTGCCCTGAGTTTGCGTTCAGCTTTTGTCTCAACCTGACGGGCTAAAGGTGATTCGTTCTTCAAAGGTTTCTCTGTTGGTCTGTCAGCCATACTGAAACTCCGCTAAACGACGTATAAGCCCTATTTCCAATTTTGCCATTACTGAGCGAATTTTTTGCTCGGTCTCGTCTAAGGTCAAAAACTCTTTCTCTACTGCCTCGTGCAGTTGGCTTAAGTCTGTTCCAAAAATGGCATCACGTACCGAGACAAGTACATCCTGACCAGTCTTGATGAGTACACCTTCATCGACTGCCACATAAACCTCGTCCTCTGCTTCGGTTTCGTAGGTGAGAATCCCAGGTTCCAAAGCCGCGACGCAATCGAGTCGGTGTGGCAGAAGTCCAAATGAGCCCTCGCGACTCTCAGCGACTATACGTGATACGCCTTTCTTTTCGGCAAAGACCTGGAAAGGCAGAAGAATTGTAAGATTCATGAGTTCTGAATTTTTGAGTTCTGAATTCATGATTTTTCCCGGCTTGATTTTTTGGCTATTGCTTCGTCAATTGTTCCGATCATGTAGAGGTCGCCTTCGGGATAGTCTTTGAATTCGTCGCGTAAGATACGCTCGCAGCCATCAAGTGCATCTAAAAGACTTACGGATTTGCCTTTAATGCCTGTAAATTGTTCGGTGGTGAAAAATGGCTGCGTCAGGAAACGTTCCAGGCGACGGGCGCGAGCTACCACATTGCGGTCTTCTGGCGATAGCTGTTCCAGGCCAAGCATTGAGATAATATCTTTGAGTTCTGAATATTGTGCGAGTGTCTGTCTGATTTCCTGGGCCAGACGATAATGCTTTTCGCCAATAATGCCAGGTGTGGCCATTTTGGAATTTGACTGCAAAGGGTCAATAGCCGGATAAAGTCCTTCGCTTGCTCTTTTGCGAGAGAGAACAATTGATGCCGACAGATGTGAGAATGTATGCACAGCCGAAGGATCAGTAAAATCATCAGCAGGCACATACACAGCTTGAATCGACATTATGGCTCCGGCGTCGGTAGTAGATATGCGCTCTTCCAGCTCGGATAATTCAGTGCCCAATGTAGGCTGATATCCCAGGCGTGAAGGCATCTGCCCCATCAAGCCAGATACTTCGGAACCGGCCTGGATAAACCTGAAAATATTATCTATAAGCAGTAACACATCTCGGCGTTCATCATCTCTAAAGTATTCTGCCATTGTCAAAGCCGTATGACCTACACGAAAACGGGCTCCTGGTGGCTCGTTCATCTGGCCGAACACCATGACAGTATTAGGAAGCACACCCGCATCCTTCATATCACGATAAAGTTCTTCCCCTTCTCGGCAACGTTCGCCTATTCCGCAAAATATGCTTACTCCTTGATGTTGCTTGACTACGTTGTGAATCATTTCGGTTAGCAACACCGTCTTGCCAACGCCTGCCCCTCCGAATAGACCCGCTTTTCCCCCGCGTTCAAGTGGTACTAGTACATCTATAGCTTTGATACCAGTCTCGAAGATTTCAGATGTCGTGGACCGACGTCCCAGCGGCGGTGGAGCTTGGTGGATTGAACGCCACTGGACGTTAGAAGGAGGCTTCCTGCGGTCTATAGTATTTCCAAACACATCGAACATTCGCGAAAGGATTTCACTACCAATAGGTGCTTTCAATGGACCGAATGTATCTTCCACTGCCATACCTCGAGCAAGACCCTCAGTAGGGGTCAGAGCGATTCCGCGAACGCGATGTGCATCAAGTTGGGTCAAAACCTCTATGGCAATTTGACCTTCCTTTCCTGCACGCAGCAATGTATATACATGTGGCAAATGCCTCTCGAACAATATATCTACGATGCTACCACGCACCGAGATGACCGTACCGAGATTCAATGGATTATTTTGATCTTCCATGTCGCCTTAACAGCTCCCCCATGCTTGCATCATATACGGTTTTGGAGTTTCCTTTTTCCTGGGAAATGACTCGCAGAATTAAGAATAATGAAATTACCTTAGTCTGATGCTATAAACCCCCACTGACAAGGAATACCAGAGAAAATATAGAATGGCATTAAATATCAAGTAATAACTTCATAAAGGAGTTATTATATGCTTTATAAGTCCAGTTTTACCAGTTAGTCATTTAGTGCTGTGTTTCCCCTTTCCTATAATGAGATATATCATTTCAATATATTAATTTGACTTTAATATATTTTGTATATTTATTGCGAAATCTAAAATTAGGCTTGAGTTATCACTCTTAAAAAATTAGATATTTTGTAAGATTAGGAAAAAAATAATAAAAAGAAGTTAGCGGGCCCGCCGCGATTCGAACACGAGTCAATGGGTATCTTCGTAATTATCTTACTTCGAAGCCCATTAGGATATCCTGGCTACCCTACGAGCCCGCGATGCAGCACTATTGATAGAAGCTATCCATATTAAACTTTTCTGTCAAAACTAAGGTATCAGGAAGTTGAATCAGGGAAAGGAACAGGACAGGAAGAAGATAGAGAGTAAAGAATAGAGAGTAAAGAAAAGAGAGTAAAGAAAAGAGAGTGGGAGAAATGAAGGAGATTAAAATCCTACTTGAAAGTGATGCTCCTGAAAACTTCAGTACAAAAAATTTCGATTGAATAAGGCTAATTAAGAAGTGACTAAAAATATATAGTAAGTGGGACAAAATTAACAATACGCATTAAAGAAAAAGTGGAACAGATACTCATAACAGCTTCTAAATATAAGGGTCATTTGGAGACTGTTCTAACGATTTCAAATTAATGGTCTTGCATTTTAACTGGATCTTATATAACTTCACGTGGGGGAGGCTGTAAAGATGAAATACAAAAGAGTGAGGATTTACAAAAATGGAGAGGATTTCAACAGGCATAGAAGAGCTTGATAGGAAGCTGAGTGGAGGTTATCCTGCAAATAAAGTAACCCTTATAACAGGTATAGCAGGAAGCGGGAAAACAATCTTAGGAATCCATTTCATATACAAGAACTGTTTTGAAGGCAAAAAATGCATGATTATTGCAACTGAGGAAACTCCTGAAGATATTCTCTATCAGGCAAGTCTTTTAGGGCGAGACCTTACATCATGCTATAAAAGCGGGCAGCTTATCATGGAAAATATCCTTGAGAATCGCTCGGAAATGATAGGACAAACTAGATACGGGTTTAAGCCTGAAAGTATGGATATTGAAATTCCCAATCTCATAGAATTAATACGTGAAGGGACTGAATGTCTTGTTATAGATAATATAGGCACCTTTGCTCTGAAAGTATCTATAAAAAAGCTTAGAGAACAGCTTGATGCTCTAAATTACCTCATGAGAAAAAAAGGCTGTACCACTCTTTTAATTATGGACGAATCCGCGTACAGCATAACTCACCAGCTTGCTGAGTACTCGGTATACGGATCTATCCACCTGTTAGTAAGAGAAAATTCGTATCTTGGAAAAATGGAACGCTATCTATGCATATCTAAAATGCGGAGTACTCCCATTTCTCCTGAGATGTCTCTTTTTGAAATTACATCCGAAGGGATAAATATTCGTGAATCTGGAGGGGGAAATCTTGCTTAATGAAAAAAGCAAACCAAAAATCCTTATTGTCGACGACCTTCCTGAAAATATAGAGCTTATAGGGGATTGTCTTTCAATGGAACCCTATGACATTGTTACTGCCAGCAGCGGAAAGGAGGCTATCCAGATACTGAAGGAAGAAAAGCTCGATATAATCCTTCTGGATGTCATGATGCCTGAAGTAAGTGGATATGAGATATGTAAAATTGTCAAAAACAATCCTGAAACCCAGTTTGTTCCGGTTTTGATGCTCACTGCTCTTTCCGAGATTGAATATCGAATAGAGGGAATTGAAGCCGGAGCTGATGATTTCCTTACAAAACCCATAAACAGACTTGAACTCAAGACAAGAGTAAAGTCTATGCTCAATGTGAAATGCATGCATGACCGGCTATTAGCTGACCGTAACAGTCTTGAAATTAAAAATCGGGTACAGGGTATCCTTACTGCAATTATTCCCACTCTGCTTAGGGTTGTTTCCAATGAGGAGAAGAAGGTCATAATTAACCAGATGACAAGTATGGTTGAGAAAACGTTACTTGACATATATCACCTTGAGAACAGGGAACTGGACTTTGCTTATGCAGGTGAGGTCTGTGCCGAGATAATGAACCAGTTGGGCGGAAGCTTTTCCTCTGAAAAGGGTGTAGACGAAAGTTCGTGGATAGTAAAGGGAACAAAGTGTCCCTGGAAAGGAGAAGAAGCCCGCAGAAACCCTATTTTGTGCACTTTGACCCGGAAAATTTTGTCAAATGTAACTTTGAAAGTGGACTCTGACTTCAGGGTAGAGGCGCTGAAGACTATAAGGAACAAGAATGAGTGCTGTGAATTCCTTATTAAAAAGAATAAGATTAGTAATTTTAAGTAGATGTAGAGGCAAAAAATTATACTTTTTTGCAACTTTCAAGTAAAAAATGCATAGTCAATTAGCTGGATCAGACATAGAATTTTAATCATTATGGATTTTAATTAATAAAAGTAAGACTTGAAGAATTAAATGTTGTTTGCTCATTTTACGCCTTTAGTAGCCTATTTCATACTGTGAATATTTTCATACTTTTCAATAATTTAAATTGTATACTAGAATATACTAGATCGGACCTTCATATTTCATCTTTATGTAGTTTAAATCCATTTTGATAGAAAGAAATAGGTACTTTCCCTAAAAATATGACACTTTAGTTCTCGTTCTGACAAAACACTGACAACAGCTATTCATATATTCTCTTCGTGCTAATTTTCTAACAATCACAATTAGAGTTATATTAGAAACTCAAACGGATCAATGAAAACTCTCTTTTTTTAATGTGATAAGAAAATTTATATAGAATTACATAAAAAGGAACTTATGGAATTTTAGATGTGCTTTCCGAGATTATCTAAATTCTATATACTCAAAGGCGGATGATATTTTGCTTAAATCTTCTTTAAAACCAATGTGACCCTGCATTGGAAGTCAATAATGAGGTGAAAGATACGAAAAGAAATATAAAATCGATAACCTTTATTCTTTTAGTTTCACTAATAATGATTAGTACTACAATAGGAGCAGCAGCACCAGTTGTACAAAAAAACACGAATAATACAAATATAAGCGAAGAGTCAGCTTCTATTGAAAGCCTAACACCGTATGCTCATATATATCTATATGCTCCTAATAAGGCAAAAGTAAATAAGGAAACAAGTATCTATGTAAGTGGTGAAATAGGGAATATCATAAATGGTTATTATGAGAAGTTCTATATTGTAAATACAGCTACAGGAAAAGCACTTTCTACAAGCGCTTACACAAAAGTGCCTGGAAATAGATGGAAAAACGTAGCTGGTACATGGTCAGAACTCAATGGCGTGGTTGCTCATACCACTTTTTCACAAAATTGGAAAATTAAAATTAATAAAGCTGGTACTTATGAAATTGTGGCATCTGTAGTTGGAATAGGAACAGTTCCACATGATCAGGCTAGACAACTTATAAAAGTGAGCAAATGACTCACTTATTTTTTAGAAAACTTTGATATTTTTTATGATTTAATCCTAATGTAATAATTCATTTCATGCTTGTAATTATTTTCATTCCTTCAGGGGTAATATCAAATAGAGAATATTTAACCGGAATAGCCTTATCTCGCATTTTTTCAATGTAAAGATATTTTTTTGTCTTTCCAGAATTAAAATTCTCCTGTGAAGTAAGCCGAATCAGCCCGAAAACCATATATCCGGTAAGCCTTTGGGTAAGGTTGTAAGAATCTTCATCCATAATAAAAAGGCTCGTGCATCCGTTTTTTAAGAGTATAATGCTGATAGAGCTGAATTCATCAGCAAACTCTCTTATGTCATGATTTATAGCCATTACCCCTATATTGTCGATAACCATGACATCTACTTCTGAGGATATGGAACTGAGATATTCAATTATATCCGTGTCTACAGCACAGAGCCCTTTACCGAATTTGGAAGCGCTTTTGATTTTGTTCATTTTGTCTTCAAAGATATTTTTGATACTGAGCTGTCCACTTTCCAGAAAAGGCTTGAGATCAAGATTGAGACTCTGGGATTGGTTGAGAATATCCTCAGTAAGCTCCCTTGTAAGGATCAGTATGCATTTCTTACCTTTCTCGCAGCTCCTGTGAAGAAAATGAATCCCAAGAATAGTTTTCCCGGCGCCTGGAGGTCCTGTAATCAGAATACTTTTTCCTTTAGGAAAGCCGCCATCAATCAGCGTATCCAACCCTTCGACCCCTGTAGACAAACTCTCCATACCATCACATCTTAAATGCAGATAAGTTTCTTATTTATTGATGTCTTAAGTAATATAAACTTCACCAAAGAAATAAGCAAGTTTTCAAAAATGGAATTAAATAAGTTTTAAACAAGGGGGTTAAGTAAGTTTAAAACAGAGGATTAAGAAAGTATTAAAGAAGCCTTTTAACTAACATACCTTTCCTTAAACTCTGAAATCTGCTTGCTGCTTCCCACAACTGCAATGGTATCACCTGCTCTTATTATTGTCTGCCTTTTTATAGCTGTTATGACAAGTTTTCCACGCTCAATGCCTATTATAGTGCACCCGATCTGGCCCTCAAGGTCGAGTTCCTCTATTGACCTGTTCTCAAGGAGAGAACCTCTGTCAACGCGATGTTTTTCGATTTCTATGCCCTCGTAAAGCATTATGTCTTCATCGAGTCTACAGCTTTTTCCCATGCAGTCTGCAGTCATTTTGGCAAGCAGCTGGCCAGCAACTATAGAAAGGGAACCTACATAGTCGGCTCCTGCCTTGTAGATCTTATCGATAGATTTTACAGAATTTGCCCTTGCCACAATGATAAGTTCTGGGTTCAAATTTCTAGAGATAAGAGTAGCGAAAATAACATTGGTATCATCGTTAAGAGCTACAAATTCAAAAGAAGCAGTTTTTACTCCAGCTTCAAGCAGTACGTCTTCATCCGCCCCATTCCCAACCAGATGTTCGAAATCAACATTTTCAAAAACTTTTTCATTAGAATCCACAACTACAAAGCGAAATGGGCTTCCATAGAGTATATCCACTATACTCTTTCCGACATCTCCATACCCTAATAAGATAAGATGTCCTTTTGGCTCCATTTCTGATCCCAATATTCCAAATTGCACTCGTTGAATTCAGTTTGAGTTTTGTTTTTAAGTCTCGAATTTTTAACAAGTAATACAAATAAATTTGTTAGATATATCAAACTATCTGATAAATTATTAATTTTCTAATTAAGCTTTGGATGTTGGACTAATGTGTCAATCTCTTCAGTTTTGAAAGTTCCTCACGGGTTCCTACAGCTAATAAAACAGAATTTTCCTCGATGATATCCTCTTCTTTTGTATCAAAAGACAGGGTTCCACTTTTCCAAGTTCCTACAATTTTTGCACCCGTAAGCATCTGACTGGAAATTTCCTTAAGTGTCTTGCCTATAAGAGGACTTTTCAGATAAACAGGAAACTCAACAATATGAATTCCTTCAAAAATCTCAGTCGCACCAGTAACCCGACTTACAAGCCTATCCATTGCTTTTTTTCCTATAAACTGCCCGAACATTGATTTGGGAGAGACAACCGTATCAGCCCCTGAATATTTGAGATATCTTGAGTTAGATTGATCCTCCACAATAGCAATAATGTTGAGATGATGAAATTCCCTAGCAGTTAAAACAATATTTGCATTTCTTTCATCCGATTTATTTGCAATAAGCAGTTTGGCTTTCTCTATACCAGCGTTCATAAGGGTTTGCTTATCACTTGGAGACCCTAAAATACATGGAATATTTTTATAAAAAAGTTCTCTAACAAGCTCTTCTTCGTCTTCTACTATTACGAATAACGTATCCTGCTCAGTCAATTCGTCTATTAGGGTTTCAACCAATTGATTGTATCCACAAATAATTATGTGGTCTTTCATGGACTGAGAAACCTTTCTTGGTAGCCTGAACTTGATAACTCTGTCCATCCAGGGAGTGACAATGTAAGTTACAAGAAATCCAGATATTAAAATGATACCTGAAATCTGTACAATTACTGAAAAAAGCTTTCCTGCTGGGGAATTAAAGGCTACATTACCATAGGTAGATGTGGCCCAATAGATAGCAGTAATAAGGTTTGCATTTTCGGGCTGATTCTCGAGAATCATTAGATACTCGAAAGTCAGGACATACATAACAAAAAGGAGTATCGCCGCTACTTTATATGCCATATACGGATGCCTATGGAGTGCCTTCAGAAACCTTGTTCTGAAATTGACTTTTTTTCTTTTTGAAGTAAACATCCTTGAAGTCCTGCCTCAGATTTCCTCATAAGATTAAGCTGAGAAATCTTATAGATGTTACTGATAAACTAATACATTAACAGTAATCTTTTAACTATATTATCATAGCATTTTTACAATAAAAACAAGAAAAAATCTGCAGCTGGATAAAAAATGCTAATCTAAGCCTTCTGCTTCCTTGAAGGCCTAGGTAATGAGGCAATTTGAGGTCTTTCAGATCATCCATTGTCCTATATAAGGTCCAAATATCATAAACACAAATGAGAATAGGATCAATATTGAAAAACTCGCTGTAATAGAGTTTGAGATCTTTTCTGAGATTGAATCGTTTCTTGTAAGCCAGTATACAAAGGAATATGTCGAGTCCTTAAATACATGTCCTCCATCCAGGGGCACAGCAGGCAAACAGTTGAACAGACCTACATAGAAGTTCAGCCAGCCAACCCAGAGCAAGGTGTTTGCAATCCAGAAAATTCCTACTCCCAGGGGTTCTGCCCAACCTACGGGATGATAAAACTGCATGAGAGTACCTGAAAAACCCCGGAAACCCTCACCTGCAAATCCGTAAATAGGAAGCCCAAAAAGAATGATCCAGCCTGCAGGTATGGTTAGTAAGGATGGAATCTCTTTCAAAGCTTCGAGATATACCTTTGACTGCGGCATCCATATGGATACTCCAAGCTCAGGAAGCTCAGCAACTTCGTTATTTCCATACATAACTCCAAGAAAACCACGATCATTCGCTGAAGAATTAGAAGACAACTTCACATCGAAAATAGCAGTACCGTTTTGGGTAAGCTTGCCTGTGTAGTTTTCAGGTGGAAGCATTTCTATTTCTACAGTCTGGTTTGCCTTAGTTGTTTCCATAAAGTTTACGAAACTTGCAATGCTCTGCATTTTCGTATTGTTGATCCTGATCATTTTCATTCCGGTTTTAATCCCTGCAGCTTCTGCGGGACTTCCCGAGACAATCCCTCCTACAAGCACTCCACCAATATAGTCCTTGGGAATGGAGGCAACATGTAAATCATGTATGGAGACAGTATCGTTTTTTTCAGTATAGATACGAACCGTGTCTCCAGGCCTGATTTTTTCAAGATAGGTTAACAGATCTACGGCCGTTGTTATGTTCGTATCATTGACTTGAGTTATTATCATCCCTTCCTTTAGTCCTGCAAGATCAGCCGGAGAACTTTCGTTTACGCTTAAGATCATGGCGTCACTTAGAGGAGCAATTGCCCCCAGTACAGGCCCGAAGAAGAGCAGGAGAGCGATAAAAGCCACGCTAAAATTAGCCATAACTCCTGCTGCAAGAATTCGTGATCTCTGAGTCCTGGTAGCGGTTACTGTCGAACCAGACTCCGATTTCTCAGACTCCGATTTCCCAGACTTTGATTCCTTAGTTTCTAGCCTTATTTTTTCTTCTTTTTCCCAGTCTTCGATTTCCTCGATCGTTGCTGTCAGAGGAGGTTCTTTTTCGTCTATTTCTTTCGGTCCGAAAAGCTGTTCATCATCAGGTTCCGCAAAACCCCCTATAGGAACCAGGGCGTACAGGATACCCATTGATTTGACCCTGATGCCTTCAACTCTGCAGAGAATCGCATGAGAAAACTCGTGTACTACAAGCGTGACTACGAGGGCAATAACTCCCCAAGTAAAAGGAATGAATTCGTTTACCCCCGGGATAAGAAAAATATTCCTTGGAGAATTGTATTTTCCTGGTTCCGGCACGTTTCCATTAAGGAAAGAAGTATACAGCCCAAAGTCTGAGAGGGCTACTACCAAGAACATTGCAATCATACCCGCATACATTAGTAAGATCCCAAGGTTTGCAAAATATCTCCAGTAGAACTTTGGACGGGCTAGTACATCTAGCAGTTTGAGGCCCTTAGTTGTCCTGATCATGAGGATGGGAAGCGGCCCGAAGGTGCTTATGTGATACTTTTCCAGAATACCTTTCTTGTCAAGAACGGAAACTGCGAACCAATATACTAAAAAAATACCCAATGCAATGCTTGTGCCATTCAAGAGAATTCTCCGAATTATTAAGCTGAACCAATTATAATTAAGCTTAACCAGTTATGAATGAAGCTTAACATATTTTGAATTAAGCTGAACCAGTTATGAATTAAGCTGAATTAATATGGATTTTGAATTAGTTATAAATCTATAGCTGTTGAAATCTTATTATAAATCTTAATACCGTAGATATATAAATCTCTGCGTCTGTTATTCTAGCTAGTTAATCATTATGTTGAGTTTTAGTATTACATATGATATAAAAATGTTATAGTATGCCCTAATATTTTAAATCGATATATATTGCCATTCCTTTTTTAAAAAGACTCCGATCTAGAAAAAGGTACATAATAATACTTTACAATTATATAAAAAACATGTGGAAATTTAAATAATACGGTTACAAAAATGTGAATTTGGATACCCTAAAATGAAATTTTGTGGCCAAAAAAGTAAATTTTATGGTCAGGAACGATAAATTCTATGACCAGAGACACTAGATACTACCTACATAGTAACAATGTGCATATCGTATGATTGCGATATCAGCCGTGAGGTTTCTACTCGTGCTTGGAATTGTGTATATTACAGTTGAAAATATTGAAAATGCTTCACAAATTGCAAGAGAACTAGTTTCAAGGAGGCTTGCGGCCTGTGTGAACATATTCCCAGTATCCTCGGTCTACCGATGGAAGGAAAAGATAGAAGAAGATAGTGAAATTGCTATGTTTATAAAAACTGATTCTTCACGCTTTGAAGATATCACAAGACTTGTAAAGTCGTTACATACATATGAGATGCCTGCAATAGAATTCTGGGGAATTGAAGGAGAACAAGAGTATCTCAACTGGATTCATGTTAATAGTTTAGGAGAAGAAGCCTGAAAACAGGCAAGAGTTAAATGGTGAAGCAAGAAAAATTGAGACAAAAATGTGAAGCCGAAAAGGCTAAGGTCACAATATATAAAGTAAAAATTGAGCCAACAAGAATAAATCCTGATACTATATGAATATCGTTAATTTTAGGTAGTGGGTATAAGCTATTGAAAACGTGTACACAAGACCCTTTCTATATTTTTATCAAATAAGATGAATGTACTTGCTTTTTCAGAATTGAGCAATAACTCACGTACAAGACCCAATTTTAAATTTGGCAAGATAGCTTACTTACAGGATTAGCTTTATATGCTAGTTCTGTCGTTACCTTATTGGATTCCCTAAAATGCGGGAGTAACCAAGCGGTCAACGGTGAACGACTCAAGATCGTTTCGCGCAGGCGTTCAGGGGTTCGAATCCCTTCTCCCGCACTAAATCTCTTTTATAAGAGAGGATTTTTGTTTAAGTTCTATTTTTGTTTAAACTTTAATTTAGTCAAGTTTAATTTAAGTCGGTTTATAATTTTTTGACTTATATTCATTCTTCGCCGAATATTCCATCCTCTTAAGATGAGATATTGTCAACAGATAATTTTGTTGTTATATCTGTTTTCTTTTGTTCCTGAACCTTTTCAGCTTCAATGATTTCTCTGAGGTATTCAAGCACATCTTCCCTGAGATTTTCGTTTTCAAGAGCAAAATCTATTATCGATTTTACATACCCTAATCTATCACCAGTATCGAACCGTTTTCCTTTGAACCTGCAGGCGTAAATTGTCTGCAACCTATTAAGGATTCGAATTCCATCAGTTAACTGGATTTCGTTTCCAACTCCTGTTCCAGCTTCTTTTATGCAATCAAAGATTTCAGGGGTGAAGACATACCGGCCTATGGCCCCTATATTGGATGGAGCATCTTCAGGCGACGGTTTTTCGACAATATCCTCCAGTACATACAGAGAATCATTGAGAGGCTTTCCTTTTATAATCCCATAGCTGCTCAATTTTTCATAAGGAACTTCTTCCACTGCAAGTGTAGATCGTCCATATTTTTCAAAATTTTCAATAAGTTGAGCCGTGCATGGCTTGCCATTCACAATGATATCGTCTCCAAGAAGCACGGCAAAAGGTTCGTTCCCAATATGATTTTCTGCCCTGAGGATTGCATCTCCGAGCCCATTGGGCTCTTTCTGGCGGATATAGTGAATGTCTACAAGAGAGGAAACATCTCTAACTAGCTTAAGAAGTTCGGTGTTATGCTTTTTTGCAAGATGCATTTCCAATTCAGGAGAATCGTCGAAATAGTCCTCAATTGCTCTTTTGCCTCTTCCTGTAATAATTATTATGTCTTCGATACCAGAGGCTATGGCTTCCTCAACTACGTAGTGGATGACGGGAGTGTCAATGATAGGAAGCATTTCTTTAGGCATGGATTTAGTGGCAGGCAAAAAGCGTGTTCCGAGGCCTGCCGCAGGGATAAGTGCTTTTTTTACGGTCAAGAAAGATACTCCAGAAGAAGTTTGAATACTTTGTGATAATGTTTTTAAGTATGTAAGGCTTACAATATGCTTTCCTTATGATTAACTTTTTCCTATCACAACATCAGAATCAAAGTAAGAAATATGCGCGAAGTGGGCAATTAGACGTTTTTTAGCACATTAAGTTGATAATACATGCAGCTGACATAATTATTATGATCTATAAAAATAATTTACGCGAAGATAAAAATTACATTCGCAAAAACTTAAGTTTTCACGCGAAAATTAAGAAATTAGCCTGAAAGCGTAAGAAAGTTGTTTACTTTTTAAGAGAAAACAGTGAAATTATGGATAATTTATGGAAACACGCCGCGCAAAGAGTTGTTTTTAGCAGACTCAAATCTATTAGTTTCAAATTACTGCAAACTTCCAAACAATAGAGTTCCACATCAGTTATTTTCAAAAACACTCTTAATGCCGCATCATCTCTTTTTTGCAATGCAGTGAGGTTTATATTAGACATGCTTTGATGCACGAAACGTAAGCATTTCTATTACTGGAATTAATCCTGTAAACATCAACCATATAATGATGGATGATCGTATTTAAATATCTGTAAAATTTAAGGTATTTTTTCCTGAATGTTGATCCAATGTAAATAACAACAGTGGTTAATATAATAACATTAAATAATATGAAAATAAAGAAAAGTGTTAAATAGGTGTTACTCGTATATACCCATGTCTAAGCGAACAGACAAAATAGAGAAAAACCTCCTAAATCTGTAAATAGAACGTGCAATTCCTGAATTCCTTACCTGTATGTGCAGGCAGGTGAGGAATCTCAGGTTTTAACAGATGAGGCAAAAAATTCTAAATATAAGAATTACTGTGACCATTTTTCATAGTCATATCTCTTTGCACGCATTATCTTCTGATGACAAGCTTTTACATAGTCCTCACGTTATACTGCAAATTGCTGACCGCTTCTCTAATTTGTCACGGATGGAAGGAATGAAGGATGCTAAAAAGATTGAAAAGTATAAAAAAGTCAAAATTTTGGCAATCCAAAGACGTGTAAAGAAGACATAACTAAATAATATAAATAAGTCTACTTTCCTCATTTTCCATACATCATTTTATATTATTTTAATCTGTAGGTCTTGTAGAAATCCTAAAGAACAAATCTCATTAATTTAAACCCTAATTACTGAGATTTTTACTAATTTTCAGCGTCTTACGACTTATTAAAACATGTCTCCTATAAAGTTGAATTTTATACTTACTAATGTACAAAATTTTGATTTCACGAAAAAAAATGGAACACTACCGAGATATATTTATATTAACGTCTCTAAGTAATGATAATTATAAAAATAAATTTATCTTAACACAGAATAAGTGAATTTTAACAATAAATAGAATAGTAAAATATGGATATAGATGAGTAAGAATGAAGATAACCAAACAAAAACTAATAGTCACAATCCTTCTAGCTATTTTAATAGCATTCATACCCCTCGGAGCAGCAGCTCCTGTTGGAACTTCAGAAAATGCAACAGTAGAGACCGCAAACAGTTGGCTTGGAGTTAAAGAGGTCCATGGTGGCAATAACACAACTGCCATTGACTGTTCTCACTTAGTATATCAAGTATATGAGAAAGTCGGCGCCAAAAGCATATTTTTCCAAAAGGTACCCGATATGAAAAAAAATACAGATTATGTTAATACTAGCTCTCCTGCCCCTGGAGACGTAATCTTTTGGCAAAAGGACGTCACTCAAAACGGCAAAACATACTGGCTTGCTGCTCATGTGGGAATCTACATTGGGAACAATCAGTTTATACACCCAGATCACGTAGTTACTATAGATAATATTACTGGTGTGTATGCAGAAGGAATGCCATACTTTGCAAAATGGTCCCATACTTAAGAGAACATCAAATTTTTATTGTCTATCCAAGATAGGAAACTCCTTGTAAGACAATAGAAACTTGCATTAAAATCTTGGAACCTGATATTGAAATTATTAGCTGTTATAAGGGCGTAATCTGGTAACGTCTCTCAGACATTACCAGGCCCCTCTTTTACATTCATTTTTAGATCTTTGCAAAATGATAGGTACCCTTACCTATGATGTTTCCTTTTCCAGAAATACCGTAAAATTTACAATCTTGATTAGGACAAGAAACATCAGTGAACTTTGGTTTTGCTCCTCGTTTCACCATTAATAATAGTATTTCTGTGATTTGGTAAAAAAGATAAACACAGAAAGAAATCAAAGTTTAAAAGGAATCAAAGTTTACCAAAAATGCGGATTTGAGAATGTTGATACCAGTGATAAGTCATAAGTTATTTCACAAGAGCATACATACAATAATCAAAGAAATTACCATTTTTATAGACACCTTTCTTCATTATGCCCTCTAAAACAAATCCAGCTTTTTCAAGAGCTTTTCTTGAGCCGATATTTTGTGCATAAGGCTCTGCAAATATCCTGACAATATCATACTGTTCAAAAACTGTCCGACAAAGCTGTTTTATTGCTTCGCTCATTATTCCCCTGCCCCAAAAAGGTTCGCCAAGCCAGTATGCAATTTCTGCATTCTTACAATAAACATCGCTTTTAAGGAATAATGCAATGGACCCTGCAATTTCTCCGTTCACAATAATTGCCCTGCAGTATTGTTGTGTTTCATCGTTAAAGCTAAAGTTTTCTACAGTTTTTCTGCAGTCATCTAAAGTAGAGGGAAAAGAATCTCTCATGTTTTTTGCAATTTTTGTATTGTTGGAATATTTGAAAAAGTTTTCAGCATCGGTTTTTTTCCACTTTCTTAATTCAAAATCCATTTTGACAACATCCGGAAAACATAAACAATCTTTTTGTACAGCTATAAGAAAACTACTTGTTGAAAAGCTGAAAGACTTTAATAAATTTACTTTTTATGCTGTAAAATTCGTAGCAAGATCTACAAAGTAAAATAATATATTAAAAAACATCAAAAGTAAAGAAAAAGAAAAAAGAAAGCCACAAAACACAGTTTTACTCAAAATTCAGTACCCATGCCCGCGTTCGCAAGCTTAACGCTCAATCTGCTCTCTTTTGAACCTGATATAAGCCTCATTGATGGATTCCAGACATTTCGTGCAGACATTTACGTCTCTTTTTACGATTCCTTTTGAGAAATCGGGAATTTGAAGTTCCACAGGGTAAACCCTGCCTTTTTTACCGCACAGAACGCATTTGTTTCTCCTGCAGGAGATTTCATTTTTGTCGATGTCTAAATAGGTTTTCTGGGCGGAATCAAGACAGATCTCACAGAGTCCTTTCCAGACACCCTCAGGATAGGCGAATTTGAGAAGGGGAGGAAAGACCAGGACCGGGATAACGGCTGGGATTGCTTTTCCGCAAAGATCACAATCTGTCATTTCTCATATCTCCTTATATCAGTACCTTTGCTGCTTCCATTGCCCACTGCAAGAAGGGTTCAGGCCAGAGTCCCATAGCCAGCACACCTGCCGTTGAAAGCAAGATGGCTGCTGAATATGGGAAAGGCAAGTTGATCTTTTTGCCTTCAGGGGGCAGGAAGTACATGTACCTTACAAGCCTTGCATAATAGAACAGTGAAAGGGCACTGTTAAGGACTGCAATTACCGCAAGCCAGGTCATGCCTGCCTGAATGGCTGAAGAGAAGAGCACGAACTTAGCCATAAAACCGGCAGTAGGGGGAATCCCTGCAAGGGCAAAGACGAAAATCGTCATGCAAAGGGCCACAAGCGGCATCCTCTTTCCAAGGCCCCTGAAGCTGTCCAGATGGTCGGGAACCTCCAGGTCACCTGTTCTTTGAGTAGTTATCATCCAGACAACTGCGGCTGCTGCGATAAAGGCTCCTCCCTTCATAAAGGCATGGGCAAGAGTATAGAAAATTCCACCTGTAAGAGCCATTGGAGTCATTACCACAAAAGCCATTGCAATATATCCTGCCTGGGCCAGGGAAGAATAGGCGAGCATGCGTTTTACGCTTGTCTGAGACACTGCAACCACGTTTCCGAAGGTCATGGTTACGACTGCCAGAATTGTAAAAGCTAACTGCCAATCAGGCTGAAGGGCAGCAAGGGCTATGAGAAAAACCCTGAAAGCAGCCACAAACCCCATCTTCTTCGATCCGGCCGCGAGCAGTGAAGAAACAACTGAAGGTGAACCCTGATAGGTATCCGGAGCCCACATATGGAAGGGTACAAGAGCCATCTTGAAGCCGAAGCCTGCAATAAGCAGCACGACTGCAACAAGCCCAATCGGGTTTTCTGCCAGAAGAGAGGCATTTTCAGCAATCATTGTAATACTGGTAGTGCCTGTTGCTCCGTAGACAAAAGAGATCCCAAAAAGCATAAGCGCTGAGGAAACTGCGCCTACTACAAAGTATTTCATGGCTCCTTCGAGTGACCTCGGATTCTGTTTCTCAAAACCTGCAAGAGCATAGGTAGCAAAACTTGCCAGCTCAAAGGCGCAGAAGAGCAAGATAAAGTCATTTGAGGATGCAACAACCATCATCCCAAGGGTTGCGAAAAGCACCAGGGAATAAAACTCTTCGGTATGGTCACTGTTTTCATTATACTTGATTGAAGCAACCGAAACGATCAGGGAAACTGCCAAGAAGACAAGTTTGAAGAACTGGGAAAGGGCATCAATGCTGACCGTGCCAGAAAACATTGTAGTTTCAGTCCCGAAACTCTGTGTTGTCAGAACCAAAGCTGCAAGGACTCCCAGGGTTGCCAGGTAACCCAGTACATTCTTGGTCCGTGGGGACATGAAGATCCCTATAAGCAGTATGATCAGGCCGGTTGCAGCGACTACAATTTCAGGTGCAAGAAACATTAAATTCTCCATTTCTTACACTCCCAGGGCAGTTGCTAGGCTTGCGAGGCTTGCTATTGCTTCCGAATTCGTAATCATCATATTAAGCACCGGACTCGGGTTCAGGCCGAAATAAAGCACGAGAAGGGCAATTACTCCCATAGAAAAAACCTGAAGAGGATTGATGTCCCTGACATCCCCGAGTTTCTCGTTATAAACTCCGAACATTGCCCTCTGCATTGCCCAGAGATGGTAACCTGCAGTAATCACTATTGTCAGCAGGGCAAGCAAGACAAAACCAGGCAGATTGGCGTAGCTGAAGGCTAGTACCAGGAATTCGGCAATAAAACCAGTCAATCCTGGCAGGCCAAGGGATGCCATAAACCCGAGCATCATAACCACAGTCAACTTCGGCATAGTCTTTGCAAGCCCACCAAGATTATTGATTATCCTTGTGCCTGTATTGCTCTGGATAACACCTGCGGACATGAATAGAATGCTCATTATAAGCCCGTGTGAAAACTGCTGGAACATAGCACCTGAAATCGAAAGGGCAACAAGGCCTGCCGAACCCAGTAAAACATATCCCATGTGGCTCAAACTGGAGTAAGCAATCATGCGCTTGAGGTCTTTCTGCCTCAGAGCCACGAGTGCTCCGTAAACTATGCTGAAAGCTCCAAGCAGGCCCAGCATTGTGATCATGAACTTAGGGTTACCAGTATTGGAGAGCATGGGAAGTGAGATTCTGAAAAGCCCGTATCCTCCGATTTTGAGCAGAATAAATAGTACACTGCCTGCGGTTGGGGCTTCGGTATAAGCGTCCGGAAGCCAGGAGTGGAAGGGGAAGGTCGGTAACTTTGCCAGAAACCCAAAGATAATTGAAAGGAAGATTGCGTCCCTTAATAAGCCTGATTCAAAGAACTGGAACTGTGCAACCAGCTCTCTTATATCAAATGTGGGAACCCCGGTCTGCTGCCAGGAGGCGTAGAAGAGTCCGAAAATCCCAAGAAGCATTATCAGAGAGGCAACATGCGTGTAGATAAAGAATTTATAAGATGCATGGGCCCGCTTTTCTCCTCCCCAGATATTAACCATGAAGAAGAGAGGAATCAGGGTAAGCTCCCAGAAGATATAGAAGACCAGAAAGTCAAGGGCTACGAAGACTCCTATAACGGCAGCCTGCATGGTAAGGATAAGTCCATAAAACCTATTAGGGGCTTCCCGATCTTCCTTCCAGCTATAAAGTATCAGGAACGGGATAACTATTGCATTCAAGAGAATGAGGGGCATAGAGATGCCGTCAATTCCTACTGAATAGTTAGCCCCGAGCAAGGGAATCCATTCTATCGAATCAAAGAACTGCATGGTAGCCGTACTGCTGTCAAAGTTAAGGTAAGCGTACAAAGTAAGACCAAGAGTTACAACAGACCCTAAAAAAGCCAATCCTGCAGCCTGATCTTTCGTTTTTGTGAAAAAGGTCACTACTGCAAAAATCAGCGGCACCAGAATTAACAGTGATGCTACCGGCAGCATCAGAGTACCCCCATTAGTAACTTAACAAGTATTATTAACAGACTTACACCCACAATTACTCCAGTTGCATAAGTCTGGACAACCCCGGTCTGAATTTTCCGGAGCTCCTCACTTACCCCGACTGTAAGGATTCCGATTCCTTCCACTATGCTGTCAATAATAACATCAAGCACCTGTGAAAGGAAAGCAATGACTCCGTATACGATTCTAAGTGAAAAGAACTCGGTATAGATTTCATGCTGATAATAGCGCTTGTAGAGCAACCTGTAAACCGGATTCTTCATGGAAGCTAGAGAGCCGAGTTTAACTATCCTCAGATAATAGATCAAGAAGGCAATTGCAAGGCCTACAATAGCAACTATCATAGGAAGCCATTGGATTAAGAGAGACTCATGCCCTGCTGCCTGTACAAGCTCGTTTTGACCTAGGACTGCAAGGCTTCCGATATCGAGATTCACAAAGCTGTTTGCAAAGGTTCCTTCAAGGAAAGCCATGAATCCGGTTTTTGTTAGCCCTCCAAACACAAGGGCAAAGAGTGCCAGAATTGAAAGGGGGATTGTCATAATGGCAGGGGACTCGTGCCCTTGATAATTACTTCTAGGCTTCCCTGTGAAGGTCATGAAGATCAGTCTGAAGATATAAATCGATGTGAGTAGTGCAGCTGCAATTGCAAACAGGTAAGGGCTCCAGTTGTTATTGTGTTTTCCAAAAAGGTATGCAGCCTCAATAATTGCATCCTTTGAGAAGAAACCACTTGTTCCTATTGAAGTTCCTGGAATACCAAAACCTGCAAGGGCAAGGGCTGCAATTGTCATAGTAACAGCCGTAATTGGCATTACCTTTCTTACGCCTCCAAGTTCCCTCATATCCTGGGTTCCTACTGCATGAATTACGCTGCCTGCACAGAGGAAAAGAAGTGCCTTAAAGAAAGCATGGTTGATAAGGTGGAAAAGGGAGACTCCGACTGCTTCAATCCCGATTGCCGAACCGAGACCAAGACCAAGCATCATGTATCCGAGCTGGCTTATGGTTGAGTAAGCAAGCACACGCTTCAGATCGTTCATCACAATGCCCATCGTGCCTGCAAAGAGCGCGGTAAAACCTCCAAGGTAGGCAACCACCATAAGGGTATCAGAGGCTGCAATAAACATAGGGAAAGTTCTTGCGACCAGATAGACCCCGGCAGTAACCATTGTCGCAGCATGGATAAGGGCTGAAACGGTTGTTGGGCCTTCCATTGCATCAGGCAACCACACATGCAGAGGAAACTGCCCGGATTTTCCTACGGCTCCTCCGAAGAAGAGCAGGGTGATAATATTAAGGTGGCTAAACTCATGACCAAAAATGTTTGAATGAAGAGCAGACAGCTGTGGAATGTAACTGAAGATTTCGTCAAAACGTAGCAGGTACGTTCCTTCCGGAAATCCTCCTGCAAGTTTCAGGAGGTCAGAGGTCAGTACAATTATTCCGGTAAGAAACATCACGTCTCCGACTCTGGTTGTCAGGAAAGCTTTCTTGGCAGCTGCTGCAGCCGAAGGTCTTTCGTACCAGAAACCGATAAGTAGATAGGAACACAGCCCTACAAGTTCCCAGGAAACAAAAAGCTGAAGGATGTTGTCCGAAAGCGCCAAGGAAAGCATTGCTGCGGTAAAAAGTGCAGTTTCTGCAAAGTACCTGGATTCTCCGGGGTCTCCGGACATATAGCTAACTGCATAAATATGGATCAGCAGGCTCACGAAGGAGACCATTGACAGCATTACTGCGGCCAGAGGATCAATCAATATTCCAATATTGAGCCCTGCAAACCAGGAGTAGGACTGACTTATAGCCTCTTCCGGATTTGACAGCAGCCTGAGTGTAATCATTAAAGAGATTACAAAGGAAGCGGCAATTGCCAGTATAGGGACTATTGCCCCACCTGATGGCATTTTCTTGCCGAAGAAGAAGGTGATCACAAAAGCCAGTGCCGGAAGCAGAGGGATTAGAAATGCAAGTTCTTCCAGAGCCGTTTTTACCACCTCAGGATCTTGAGTTCATCAAGGTTGATCTTATCGTGCATTTTGTAGATTGCCATGAGGATTGCAAATCCGACCGCTGCCTCGGCAGCTGCAAGGGCAATTGAGAATATAGCAAAAACCTGCCCGTTCAGGGTACCCGTGTAACTTGAGAAAGCGACTAGGTTCAGGTTTGCGGAGTTGAGCATGAGCTCGATGCACATAATCATCCTGATGCCGTTTTGATGTGTCATTACGCCGTAGAGTCCGATTGAAAACAATAGAGCTGAAAGTCCCAGGTAAAAGTTTAAAGGAATCATCGGTTGCCCTCCCCTTTTGCCATGTAAATTGCTCCTATCAGAGAGGCAAGCAGGACAATTGAAATAACTTCAAAAGGCACTACGTACCGAGTAAAGAGCAGCATGCCTATGCCCTCTATATTGCTCTGATCTTCCGGGTTTTGGGGGAGTTCGGAAACTGTGTTCCAGGAGGTTCCAAAAACCCCCACTACCACAACCGCTGTAAAGAGCAAAGCTACGAGAAAGGCTAAAGGGCGATTAATCCTCACCTGGTTCACCTCCGATCTCGTGTTTTGTCAGCATAACCGCAAAGAGAATAAGAACTCCAATTGCTCCGATGTAAACTAGGATTTGAATGATTCCCAGGAACTGAGCATTCAAGAGGATGTAGAGCGTTGCAATTCCAAACATGCACATGATAAGGGCAAGTCCGGCCCGGACAATATCCTTTGCAGTTACCACGAAGATTGCAAAGAAGATTGTAATTAGAGCAAGAAACCCGAAAACAGCTATTTCCAGAGCTGATCCTATTGTTTCGAGTCCTATCATCTCTCGTCACCTTCCTCAAGATCGACTTCCCTTGCAAGTTTTTCAGGGGTCATAAGCAGGTCTTTGTGATGCCATTTAACAAGACCCTTAGCGTATTCCTTACCGCTTGAAAGCGCACCTTTCGGGCACTGGTCGATGCAGAGCCCGCAGAAAAGGCAATGGCCTATGTCAATCTGAGGGAACCAGCGCTGTTTTTCACTGCCTGGCGCAATCGGAGCTTTTACGATCTTGATTGCGGCATTGGGGCAGGTATTGGCGCAGATGCCACAGCCTATGCATTTACTTTTATCAAGTATCTGAAGCCCTCTGAAGCGGTCGGAAAGCTCGCTGGGTTTTTCCGGGTACATCCTGGTTACGGGAGGTCTTGAAATGTTTCTAATTGCGTATTTAATGTTTTTAAGGACCATATTTCATGCCCCCAGGTATAGTCCGAGCCCTACAGCCCAGACAAGGTTTAGAAGAGCAAGAGGAAGCAGTTTTTTCCAGCTCAGGTCAACAACCTGGTCAATCCTAAACCTCGGGACAGCCCATCTGAGCCCTATAATTACCAGAAGAACAAAGGTAGCTTTGATGAGCAGGAAGCCTGTTGGAGCAATAAGGCCAAGCACCGAGTTGTTTGCAATAAAACCTGGCAAGTTCCAGCCGCCAAGGAATAGAAGAGCTACAAGGAAAGAACCAAGGATCATGTGGATGTACTCAGCAAAAAAACCAAGCCCAAAACGCATTCCGCAGTATTCCGTAATCCATCCTGCTATCAATTCTTCTTCGGACTCATTCTGGTCAAAGGGAAGTCTTCCCATATCAGCCATAAGTGATACAAAGAATACAAAACACCCTATGGGCTGCAGGAAAATATTCCAGTGCAGACCCTGTGCACTCGAAATATCTACTATGTTAAGCGAACCTGTCATAGCAGCTACACTTATGACAGTTATTCCGAGAGGTACTTCATATCCTACCATTCGGGCAAAGTTTCGAAAAGCTCCGAGCAGAGAATATTTGTTGTTAGAGCCGTAAGCCACCATGAAAATCCCGAAAATAGATAATGCAGATACTGCTTCGATGTAAAGCACGCTGATGTCCATCTGGGTGACTGCAAGCGGATATTCAACCCCATTAATAAAGACCGCACCCACAGGAAGAGCAACAAGCATAAGAAAAACAGAACCAAGCATGAAAATGTTAGCATTATTAAAAAGTAAACTGTCAGCATTCAGCGGTTTTAAGTCTTCTTTTGTAAAAAGCTTGATAGCATCGGCTACAAGCTGCAGAAGACCATATTTTCCTACACGGCATGGCCCCATTCTGGTCTGAATGTCAGCAGAAAGCTTTCGCTCAAGCCAGACAGCTCCCATTGCTCCGATAAAAATAATTCCAATTAGAAGAAGGCCGATAATTCCTCGGATCCAGGGGATTAAAGGAATTATAGATTCAGGGATCACTATTGCCATCAAAATCACCTGTCTGCTTCACTGGTACACCCGTCCATGCTGCCTGAGATTGCTGCTACATCCGCAACAGTCGTGCCTATTATAAGGGGAGGTAGAGCTTGCAGTGTAGGATAGTGAGGGCCTCTAATCTTTACTCTGTACGGCTTGTCCGAACCGTCGGAAATCATGTACATTCCCATTTCCCCCCTTGGGTCTTCCACTCTGTGAAATACCTCGCCAGCAGGAACTCTCATTACAGGCGTTCTTCTGCCATAATAAGTATTTTCGGGGAAGAGCGGGCCACTTGGAAGCTGATCGAGGCACTGTTCCAGAATATAGATACTTTCCCTGATTTCGTTAAGCCTGACCTGTACTCTTGCAAAACAGTCTCCTGCGGTTTCGGTGCAGACTCTAAAGTCAAGGTCTTTATATATCAGATAAGGCTCGTTTTTCCGGATATCGAAAGGCACACCGGTTGCACGCAAAACAGGGCCTGATACCCCAAGGTTTTTTGCGACATCAGCAGTCAGGACGCCAACTCCGACCGTCCTTTCCCTGAAGATTCTGTCCGTATGGAACATTTCTTCAAAATCGCCAACTGATTTTTTGAGGTTGTTGAGGACAGGGATTGCTTTTTCCTTAAACCCATCAGGAAGGTCATCCCGTACTCCTCCGAACTTAAGATAACTATGGGTAACTCTGGCTCCTGTGATCATATCAATTAGACTCAGGACTTCTTCTCTTTCCCGGATTGTGTACATGAACATGGAGACAAAACCAATGAATTCTCCGAACTCACCCATGCCCAGCAAATGGCTCTGAATTCTTGTAAGCTCGTCAAGAATAACCCTGATATATTGAGACCTCTCAGGCGGTTCGATGCCCAGTAATTTCTCTGTACAGCCTACAAAACATTCTTCGTTTACAAGGGCTACAAGATAGCAGATCCTGTCCACGATTGTGATTCCCTGGAGGTATGTCTTATTCTCCAGAATCTTTTCAATGCCTTTATGAATGAAACCCAGTTCTATGTCAGCATCGACAACTGTTTCCCCTTTTAGCCTGAGATTCAGCCTAAAAGGTCCGGGCTGCATGGGATGCTGAGGACCCAGGTGTATAATCATCTCATTCGGCTCAAGCTGTTCTTCCATTTTTATCCCCCCACACCGTACTTACGTTTTTACCCCTCACACCAGGTTTCTAGCCGTTTTGTTAGGGAAACCTTTGTAATCTTTTCTAAGAGGCCACTCGCCTAACATATCTTCGGGAAGTATTAGTGGCTTCAGGTTTGGATGATTTTTGAATATAATCCCGAAAAGTTCGTAAGTTTCCCTTTCATACCAGTTTGCGTTCCAGTAAACCGATACAATGGATTCGATTTGCGGATTTTCTCTCGGAAGTTTGGCCTTGAGCGCCAAGACTACAGGATGATCATAAGATGCGATATGATAGACCACCTCGAACTCATTCCTTTTTATGTAGTCCACTCCACAGACTGAGCAAAGGTGGTCAAATTGAAGGGAATCTTTCAGGTACTGGCAGACTTCTTTCGCCTTCTTCCTGTCCACGTATGCCCTTGTACGGATTTCGGATTCGGCAGTTGCTTCGGAAATCACCTCAGGAAATGTATCTGTTAATGACTTGAGAATTTCTGTAACATCCATAATTTTCCCCCGAATAACTATGAAATTTCAGAAAAATCTTGTAATCTTGAAACCTATGTAACCTTAATATTCCGTGCCAATGTCTTTTTTGGCCTTGATTTTTTCCTGCAGTTCCACAAATCCCTGGAGCATGGCTTCGGGTCTTGGAGGACATCCGGGAACGAAAACATCGATTGGAAATATCTTATCAATGTTCTGAACCGTACTGTATGATTCATAAAACGGCCCCCCGCTAATAGAACAGTCCCCAATAGCGATGACCCATTTGGGGGAAGGCATCTGTTCCCATAGCCTCTTCAAAGCCGGCAGATATTTCTTTGTCACGTAGCCGCTGATCAGCATGACATCAGCCTGTCTGGGAGAGTTTCTTGGAATAATCCCGAAGCGATCCGTATCATAGTGAGCACATCCCATGGAAATCATCTCGACTCCGCAACAGCCCATTGGCTGAACCATAAACCACAGAGAGTTTTTCCTTCCCCAGTTGATCAGATCTTGAGCTTTAGTTTTCTTGAGAAATTCACTGATCGCATTGCTTGTTGTTGTGATAACTCCAGGGATTTCTTCTTCCGAGGGCTCATCAGATTTACTCGTTTTTTTCTCCTTCACTTTACCCATGTAAGAGCCCCCTTTTTCCAGAGATAGAGATATCCAAAGAGTAATATGAAAATAAAAGCAAACATCTCAACCAGTGCTATTGAGGTGATTCCATGTCCCTTATAGACTGTAACCCATGGGTAAAGGAAGAGTACCTCTATATCAAAGAGTACAAAAGCGATCGCATAAAGATAATACTCAACATTGAACTGAATCCTTGCAGTTCCTGTGGGAACCGACCCCGATTCATATGTCGTGTATTTGCCGGCTGCCTTGCTCCTTGGGCTAAGTTGCTTTACCAAAAACATTGTTATTGGAGGCATAATAAGTGCCATGACAAGGAATATTGCAACTGGTATATAGCTATCAATGACTCCAGACATTAATATCACCTATCAAGTGCAGAAACCTGAATTTCATCATTACGTGACATGGATTGTAAAGTTTTGGACAGAAAACTGCGTCCAGACACCCGCGTTTTAGGACAGTCATTTTTTGGTCCAGACGTAGATCCTTTTCGAACAGACATAGATCCTTTTCGAAATGCCTGAGTCCACAGATACTGAATTTTAGTAAAAAGGTTTCTGTATACAAGCATCTGCTTTCGGATTCTGAAAATTTAGGTTTTCTTGCCCCCAAAACTGTACACTAAATAGCCAGAAGATTCGTAGATTTCCTGCTTTAGGCAGCCTAGATTAAAGTGAGTGAAACTGATATGATCAATAATTAAAATTAATTAGCCCTGCGAATTAACGAGGAGTTATTTATAGTTATTTGTTAAATATTTAATATTATATAAATATTAAGTGCAAATAATTAAAAACCTTTTTCTTAAAATATATATATGTCCAAAAAATGTTAGGAAAATCCTTAGCTCGTTTATGAAATTGTATATGATACCTGAATATGTTATTACCCTAGAATTACTTGATATATTAATAATAAAATCTATGGTTTATGTAATTACTTTTCAACAGTATAGATAATTATATATATAAATTAATTATTTCAGATTTAATAAAAAGTGTGTATATAGAATATAAATAATCATGATAAATCCCAAAGATCAAAAGTTTTTAAGCTAACTAAGAAACTAAAAATAATAAATAACTGAATAAATCAAAAATAAACCCTGTGTGGATAAAGAATAAAATAGTTGGCAAGTAATAAATACATGATATGTTACCAGTAATAACATGTAGTTCTCGTATTCGCGGCAAAGATATTAAATTTCCTAATAGAATCCAGAGGATGAACTGTACCAATACATTATAATAAGTCTTTTCATCATAGGAAAGCTGGTGGAATCGCATGAAGACTAATGATAACTGTGTAGGGTGTGGCCAATGCGCCTCTTTTTGTAAGAAGGGAGCAATTGAGGTAAAAGGAAAGGCACGAGCTACCGACGCCTGCATAGACTGCGGGATATGTGTTATCTACTGCCCTGTTAAGGCCATAGAGGTGCCGGCGTGAAAGCGATTGTAATTGGCGCAGGACTTGGAGGGCTCTTAAGTGCAGCCAAGCTTTCAAAGGCAGGATATCAGGTAGAAATTTTTGAAAGGCTTCCAATCGCAGGAGGAAGATTTACAAATCTCCCTTACAAAGGGTTCCAGCTTTCTAGCGGGGCTTTCCATATCCTACCTCATGGCCCCTCAGGCCCACTAGCCCAATTTCTCAAAGAAGTTGGGGCTGATGTAGAGATTGTAAGGTCAGACGTGACAATCCTGCGTATGCCACTAAAAAAGGGCAGCTCGGATTATGTAAAAGGCTTCAAAGATATTTCCTTTACAGATTTTTCTACACTTCTCTCACACAAAGACCGCCTGAAGATTGCGCTTCTGATAGTGAGTACGCGAAAGAACCGCCCGATAGGAAGCACTTTGCAGGCATGGATCAGATCCCAGTTCAAAGATGAATGGCTTGTGAGATTTGCCGATGCGTTCTGCGGCTGGGCATTGAGTCTTAAAAGTGACGAAGTTCCTGTGGAAGAGATTTTTGAGATAATTGAAAATATGTACAGATTCGGCGGCCCAGGTATTCCTATCGGCGGATGCAAAGGAATAATTGATGCCCTGGAAAATGTGATTGATGTACATGGTGGAAAAATTCATACTGAAACCGAGGTTTCAAAAATCCTTGTGGAAAACGGAAAAGCCACAGGAGTACTTATTGGCGAGGAAGCTTATAAAGCAGACCTGGTCATCAGCAATTTAGGGCACGCTGCAACGGCCTGTCTTTGCGAGGAGGCTCTGTCAGGTGAAAAAGCTTCAGAGTATTTCAAAAGGCTTGAGACCCTGAAACCTTCTGCCGGTATAAAGATTTGTCTTGCTGCTGACGAGCCGCTTGTAGGACATTCGGGTGTCCTTCTAACTCCATATACGAAAAGGGTAAATGGGATAGATGAAGTTACGCAGGTTGATCCGAGACTCGCCCCACCTGGCAAGCATCTTACAATGTCCCATCAGTACGTAGCCCCCGAAAATGTGAAAAATCTCGAGGCTGAAATCGAACTGGGGCTTCAGGATCTTAAAGAAATCTTTCCCAATAAAAGATACGAAGTCCTGCTCATCCAGTCATACCATGATAATTGGCCAGTAAACAGGGCGGCCTCAGGTACAGATCTTGGTAATGAAACTCCGATTCCTGGACTTTACGTTGTAGGAGATGGGGCCAAAGGCAAGGGAGGCATTGAAGTCGAGGGAGTAGCTCTCGGTGTAGCCGCAACCATGAAGAAAATCCTAGGCTGAAATTCCAGAAAACAAACCCAGCAGGTGTTTTATCATTCCACCAAAAAATTCCGATTTTGTGACCTACTCGAAAAACGTTTTCGTTCCTGTGACCAATATTTGCAGGAACCGCTGCGGATACTGCGGTTTTCGGCGGGAACCAGGACAACCGGGTGTCAGACTCATGAAGCCCGAAGAAATTCTTCCTATACTTGAAAACGGGATAAAGGCGGGGTGTACTGAGGCGCTTTTCACCTACGGAGAGTATGCCGAGGAAGTGCCGGAGTACAGGAAATGGCTTAAAGAACTTGGTTATTCTTCCACTCTTGAATACCTTCTTTTTCTATGTGAGACTGCAATCGATATTGGAATCCTTCCTCATACGAATGCAGGAATTATGACGCGCTCGGAGCTGAAGGCTTTAAAGCCTTTGAATGCAAGCATGGGACTGATGCTTGAGAGCACGGCAACCCTGGACGCTCATAAGGACTGTCCAGGCAAACTTCCAGAACTTAGGCTTAATACCATTCGGGAAGCAGGAAAACTCCAGATTCCCTATACTACCGGCCTCCTTGTAGGAATTGGAGAAAAAAAAGAGGATAGAATTGAGTCACTTGAGGCTATTGCGGGCCTCCATAGAGAATACGGGCACATCCAGGAAGTTATTATCCAAAACTTTGCCCCAAAACCCGGAACAGCCATGGAAAACTTTCCTGCGCCTAAGATAGAAGAAATAATTGATACTATATTCCTGGCCAGGCAGATTCTTCCACATGACGTGGCAATACAGGTTGCTCCAAACCTTATAGACCCAAAAGCCCTTCTCGCAAAAGGGGTGACTGACCTAGGAGGTATATCCCCACTGACAATTGACTGGATTAATCCTGAAGCCGAATGGCCAGATGTGAAGGACTTGCAGAGTAAACTAAGTCCTGTTTTGCTCAAAGAACGCCTGCCAATTTACCCTCAGTATGTAAAAAAAGGGTGGTACTCGAATAGGGTAGGCGGGCTTATAGAACAACTCTCTGATATCGACGGTTACAGGAAAAAGCCCTGAACTGGGGCACGTGGAGGAATTGAAAAATGAACAACAGGATTCCCGAAGATCTCATGGAACGCGTATACAAGGGAAAGAGCACAAAAGAAGATGGGCTCTGGCTCCTGAAGGTACCTGCTTTCGAACTCTTTAGATTTGCGGATGAACTTCGTTCCCTTACGTCAGGAGATATGGTCACTTACGTAGTGAATAGGAATATTAACTTTACCAGCCGGTGTGTGGGAACCTGCGGGTTTTGCGCATTCAGGACGAATAATGGCAAGGTTCTCAGCCTTGAGGAAATTATGGGAAAGGTTAGAGAGGCAAACCAGGCAAATGCTACTGAAGTGTGTATCCAGGGTGGACTTCTTCATGATGTAGGCCTTGATTTTTACCTTGGGATTGTAGAAGCTATAAAAGCTGAGTTTCCTGAGATGCATATTCACTCTTTTTCGCCAATGGAAGTATATCATGCCGCCCGTGTCAGCGAAATTCCCGTAAAAGAAGCCTTAATAAAGCTTAAAAGAAGTGGGCTTGACACCATGCCCGGTACTGCAGCCGAAATTCTCTCGGACAGGGTGCGGGAAATTATTTGCCCTTCTAAACTTAGAACTTCGGAATGGATTGAAGTGGTCAGCCAGGCACATGCTGCAGGCATTCCTACAACTGCGACAATGATGTACGGACACATTGAGACCCTGGAGGAAAGAATCGACCATATATTGATCATTAGGGAAATCCAGAAAGAAACAGGTGGGATTACGGAATTTGTGCCACTTCCTTTTATGCCTTATAATAATCCGATAGGAGAAAAAATGATTAAAGAAGGCCGATATGCCACTCCAGGGCTCGAAGATCTGAAAAATTATGCAATTTCTCGTATTCTCCTCCACGGGTACGTAGATAACATCCAGGCAAGCTGGGTGAAGTTAGGGAAAAAGCTTGCCCAATTCGCTCTGCACTGCGGTGCTAATGATCTTGGAGGTACTCTTATGGAAGAAAGCATTTCCAGATCTGCAGGAGCTTCAAATGGAGAATTGATATCTGTAGAGGAACTTGAATGGATGATATATGGAGCCGGAAGAGTTCCAAAGGAAAGGACAACCCTTTACAGTGGAGTACAGGAATTGACTTCTAGGAACTCTGAAAGAATTACCGGGTGTGAAGCATCAGAATAAACCGGAGAATCAGTAACAGTCAGGAAATGATGGAATTTTAAAAAGGATGATTGGATGTACACAAAAAAACCGACAACTCCAGAGGGCGTAATTGAAAGAGCATATCAGGGAAACTGTACCAAAGAAGATGCCCTTCTCCTACTTGAAGGAAATCCTTTTGAGCTGTTTGAGCTCGCCAATGATCTGCGCGCCAGTACAGTAGGCGATACTGTTAGTTATGTGGTGAACAGGAATATCTATATCACAAATAAATGTGTTGGAAACTGCGGGTTCTGTGCCTACAGGAAAGAGAAAGGATTTATCCTGAGCATAGAAGAGATTCTGGAACAAGTAGGAGAAGCAAGAAAATCAGGAGCTGTAGAGGTATGCATCCAGGGTGGATATACTCCGGAAGTGGACATGGAATCATATCTTGAGATTATAGAATCAGTAAAAGCCGAATTTCCTGACATGTGTATTCATGCCCTGTCTCCAATGGAAATAAATTACGCAGCAGGCATCTCAGGCATGTCGGTTGAAGAAGCCCTGTGCAGACTTAAAAAAAGCGGGCTTGATTCCCTTACTGGAACTTCAGCTGAGATCCTTTCCGACAGGGTAAGAAAGATTATCTGCCCTGGAAAAATCAATACCCAGCAGTGGATTGATACCATAACTGCAGCACATAAAGCAGGAATTTCCACTAATTCCACTATCATGTATGGACATGTTGAAACCCTTGAAGAACGCCTGGACCATGTCTTTATTATCCGTGAAATCCAGAAAGAGACAGGTGGGTTTACGGAACTTATCCCTATGTCCTTTTTGCCTTACAATAATCCTATAGGGGAAAAGATGCTTGCGTCTGGAAAATTCTCCACCACAGGGCTTGAAGATCTTCAGCTCATAGCTATTTCCCGCGTAATTTTGCATAATTATGTTAAAAATATTCAAGCCACGTGGGTAAAATTAGGAAAGAAACTCGCTCAGGTAGCCTTGCAGTGCGGAGCAAACGATCTCGGGGGCACACTTATGGAGGATCAGATCTCCACAGCATCGGGGGGCAGCTATGGTGAATATGTGTCTCCTGCCGAGTTCGAGTGGATGATAAAAGGGGCAGGAAGAATTCCTGTGCAGAGAGATACTCTATACCGAAAAGTGGAGCGAGATTTTTCTAATAAAGTAGACCATCTTCCCAATATAGGAAAAACAAGGATAAGCAGTAGAGATTAAACGCCCGAGTCCAGTCTCGAGAGGGCGGCATGAATTAGATTCAAGTAACGTTGCGGCTCCTGAGTTTATACTCGGGAGTGCTGTCCGTTTCGCTCACTTCATTCTCTCAAGCGGACTAATTTAGAATATAGATAAGGATATAGAAAAACTGGGTTTTTGGTTGAGAAGGCTAATTTTACAAAGTTACTTGCTTCCTGTGTGTCTTATTCAGTATGTTAACGATTTAAAATAAGCCAGAGTCATTGTAAGTGCCTGCAAGCCGGAACCAGAAGAAAAACGAATTTATTTCTGGCCGCAGGGCTTTAATTAATTATATAATTTCAGTGAATTGAGTTTAATATTCATTTATATTTATTTCCAAACTCAGATTTTCAGGAGTACAGATGAAAGCCGTAATCCCCTTTAAAAAAGCCAATGCAAAATCCAGATTGTCCCCTGTTCTGACTCTGGAAGAGCGAGAAGAGGTTGTGGAAATGATGCTGAATCAGGTAATCAATACTCTTAAGGAAGCCGGAATAGAGGCAATAGATATTCTAAGTCCTTCGATGTACGGGCTTGAGGATATGAAGAAAGCAAATGTCCTTCTGGATAAAAATGACCTGAACGAGGCTCTTAACAGGTATCTTGAACAGGCTGAAGAGCCGGTTATTATTGTGATGGCTGATCTTCCCCTTCTTTCTCCACATCATATTAAAGGGATAATTTCAACAAAAGAAGATGTTTGTATTGTGCCGGGAAAAGGTGGAGGTACAAATATACTGTTTATCAAAAATCCTTCAGACTATAGAGTTAGATATTATGGTTCGAGTTTTCTAACGCACTGCTCGATTGCAGAAAAAAGTGGGCAGAATGTTGAGATATATGATTCTTTTCTTGCAGGTATTGATATAGATGAACCTGAGGACTTGGTCGAACTTCTTATACACGGAAAGGGATCTGCAAAAGACTATATTAATCAAAAATTCAAACTAGAAATCAGTAGAGGAAGAGTTGGACTGGTTCCTCTTTAATAATCTCCTTTTTGACCAGAATCTTATAAATTCTATATAACATAGATACTTAAAATTTTTTTATTGAATACTTTTAAATAAATAATGTGTTTATTTAGCTATGAACAAAAAACTCAATGATTCATTGGTATTAATATTTTATTTATTAGCTAGAGAAAGCAAAGTATTACAGAATCTGCAAACATCTTGAAAGATTATTTTTATAAGAGGCGAGCCTGTGAGGTCTTTTACAGATGAAGAAAGAGAGATCCTAAGAAAAAAAATCATAGATATGGGAAAAGATTGCTTTGCAAGATATGGGGTCAAGAAAACGAGAATTGAAGATCTCACCAAAGACCTGGGAATTGCAAAGAGTTCTTTTTATTCTTTTTTTAATAGCAAAGAGGATCTCTTTTTACAGATATTTAAGGAAGAGCGAGAAGCCTTAAAAGACAGCTTACTCGAAAATTCCTTTTTGAAATACAGGACAGAGCCTGATAAAGCTATAAGAGCCTATTTCCATTACGTGCTACATATTGCGAATAACCATCCAATTTGGAGGAAAGTTTTCATAGAGAAAGAGCACGTTGAGCTGACGATCTCCAGGTCTTCGGAAGAAGAAATTAGAAAAATTCATAGAGAAAACGTGGAAATGATCTTACCTTTTTTTGAAGAATGGGCAGATGCTGATCTTCTGATAGACAAAGATCCTAGGATTCTTGCTGAAACCACATATGGGGTTCTTTCCTTTATTCGTTTTAGAAATGAAGTCGAAGAAAAGGATTTTTCAGAGATTATGAATATTTTTGTTGATCTCTTGGCAGAGAATATTGTAAAAAAAGTATGTAAAGCTGAGTAAAAAGGTGTAGAGAGAATTCCTTTAAAAAAATATGTTTTTGAAAAGAAGCTTGAATACAATATTATAAATTTTGTAAGGTGTGTGAATGAAACAGATAAAGTCTGTTTGTCCAGAATGCAAAAAAGTTCTTGATTCCATAGTGTTTGAAGAAAATGGCAAAATAATGTTGAAAAAAACTTGCCCCGAACACGGGATTTTTCTGGACACTTACTGGTCAGATTGCGAACTTTACGACAGGTTTAGCCGTTATTCTTACGTTGGTAGAGGAGTTTCCAGTGTGTCGACTCTTTCTTCCTCTGGCTGTCCTTGGGACTGCGGAATCTGTTCTAAGCATAAAACCGGGACTTTGCTTGCAAACATCGATGTCACCAATCGCTGTAATCTCAATTGTCCGGTATGTTTTGCTAATGCTAAAGCAAGCGGTTTTATATACGAACCAGAATTTGAACAGGTCCAAGAAATGATGTTAACTCTCCGAAATCAAAAACCTGTTCCTTGCTATGCCGTCCAGTTTGCAGGAGGAGAGCCTACAGTCCGAGAAGATCTTCCTGAAATTATCGAAACAGCCCTAAAATTAGGGTTTTCACAGGTTCAGATTGCAACTAATGGTGTCAGACTTGCAAAAAGCCAGGAATACTGTGAAGCTTTGAAGACTGCAGGGCTCCATACGGTATATTTATCTTTTGATGGAGTTTCTGAAGAACCGTACCGGGCGACCCGAGGATTTAATGCTTTACCTGTAAAACAAAAAGTTCTTGAGAACTGCAGGCAGACCGGCCTTGATAGTATTGTGCTCGTGCCCACTCTGATAAAAGGCATTAATGATCATCAAGTAGGAGACATTGTCCGCTTTGCGGCCAAGAATGGGGATATAGTGAAAGGGGTAAACTTCCAGCCAGTAGCGTTTGCAGGCCGCATTGATCAGTCCTTGCGTGAAGACAAAAGGATAACAATTCCTGATCTTTTAGCACTCTTGGAAGAACAAACGGAAGGAGAAGTTCCTCGTGAAGCCTGGTATCCTGCATCTGCCGCAGTTCCCATCATTCGATTCGTGAGCGCGGTGCGAAAGGTTCCGCTTCCCGAATTTACAATTCACCCTCTCTGTGGAGCTGCCACATATGTTTTTGAAGAGGAAGGGAGACTGATTCCGATAAATGAATTTGTGGACGTGGAAGGGTTCCTTGAGTTCCTTGAGAGTGTTACTCCGGAATTTGAGGGAAAAGGCTCTAAAGTAACGAAACTTGCAAAAGTTCTATGTCATATCCCGCAGTACATCGATAATTCCAAGAGCCCAAAGGATCTTAACATAGTTTCTCTGATAAGTAACTTTCTTAAAAACGGCACAAGAGAAAATGCTGCTCATTTCCATCGAAAAGCACTTTTTCTCGGAGCGATGCACTTTCAGGACCTCTATAATATAGATATGGAAAGGGTTGAACACTGCGGAATACACTATGCTACCCCTGATGGCAGGATAATTCCCTTCTGTACCTATAACAATTTTCATAGAGAAGGAGTAGAAGCAAAGTATTCAAAAAAATATAGAAAAAATATGAAGTTTGAGAAGAAGTCTCTTGATGTTCTAGAAAGACGAGCAGCTTGATTTCTCCTGCTTTTCTTGTGCAACGAATTTACAAAATGTAGACTGCATTTTGAGATCTTAGGCAGGTTTTCATCCTATTCCGATTTAAAGATGAAAACATGACAATTATTCTTAAAAAGCAAAAATATAATTTATGGCTGGTAATAGAAAATATTTATATTAGAGAATAAAATAACTGAAAGAAATTTTTATACCGATGAACTAGTCCAATAGAGCCAATAACTTTAAACTGGACAAATACATTAATTGAGAGCTATTCGAAAGAGTAAACACATCAAATAGGTAAATATGAATTCGGATTTAATCTTCCTGACGAAGGGCTTTGAGATAAATATAGACCTCAGAAAGTTGAATATTCATTGACAGAAAAGCAAAACTCTAAAAAATATAATAATCAAAAAAAGAACTTTCAGGATTCTATTGCAGTTATCAGTAGAAATAATGTGACATTAGACTGCTATGCTCTTTGAACTATGTCACATTATATGCAAGAAACAGGATATTTCCTAGATAAAATCATATTTACTTTTAAAAGTTACAGGTGAGCTGGTGAGCATTAACATAAACAGATATAAATGTGGATATTGTGGAGCCTGTGTAGGAGTTTGCCCTAAAGGAGCACTCGAACTTGTAGAAACCTGGGTTGAAGTAGATGAAAATACGTGCGTAGCATGTGGAATATGCGATCGCATCTGCCCTGTAGGAGCAATAGAGGTAATGAAATGAAGGACAGGTACGATGTTTTAGTGATAGGAGCAGGCCCTGCAGGTTCCATTGCCGCTAGGACCGCAGCTGAAAAGGGACTTGATGTACTTTTAATCGAGAAACGCCAAGAGATAGGGGACCCTGTACGTTGTGCAGAAGGAGTAAACAAAGAAGACCTCAAGAAATACGTGGAAATTGACAAGAGGTGGATTTGTGCTGACCTTAAAGCTTCCCTCATTTATGCTCCGGACGGTACAAGAGTAGAGATGGCAGAGGAAATCTCTGGTGGAGAAGTAGGCTACGTCCTTGAGAGAAAAGTGTTTGACCGGGCCCTTGCAGAACAGGCTGCGAAAGCCGGGGCGGAAGTGAGAGTAAAAACCAGAGCAATTAGCCTGATCTTAGAGGAGGGTTTTGTCAGAGGAGCCAGGCTCATGCATCTCGGAAAAACTTATGATGTACGTGCCGATATAGTGATAGGCGCTGACGGGGTTGAATCAAAGGTAGGCAGATGGGCAGGTATTGACACTGCTTTAAAGCCGATAGACATAGAAACCTGCGCCCAATACCTAATAGCTGGAGCGAATATAGACCAGCACCACTGCGAATTTTACATAGGAAACGAGATTGCACCAGGCGGCTATATATGGGTCTTTCCAAAAGGCGAAGGTAAAGCCAATGTAGGTATTGGAGTACTCGGGAGCAAGGCTGGAAAATTCAAGCCAAGACCTGTAGACTACCTTAACAAGTTTATGGAAAAGAAGTTTCCTGATGCCAGGATAGTTGAAATGGTTTTCGGAGGAGTTCCAGTATCGGGTAGCATTGAGAAAACTTCCACTAATGGGCTGATGTTAATTGGAGATGCTGCTCGCCAGTCCGATCCGATAACTGGAGGAGGGATTCTTAACGCAATGGATGCAGGAAAGCTGGCAGGAGAAGCTGCGTACGAAGCTATATCTGCAGGGAATGTTTCTCTCGAGAAACTTGAAGAAGTTTATGAGAAGCGTTGGAGAGCAACCTTAGGCCATGGAATCGATATGAGTCTCATCGTAAAAAATTGCTTTATCAATTTAAGTGATGAGGACCTGAATTCGCTTGCTTATTCTCTGAAAGACGTAAAATTTGAGAGAATGAGCCTTCTTGACCTACTACAGGCCCTATTTAAAGCCAATAGAAAACTTCTCTGGGACCTTCGAGTACTTTTCAAAGATGCCGCAAAAGAAGTAGTAAAAAATAAAATGTAACGCCTGGAAATCCGGGCGTCTTTTCTATTTGTTACATTCCTTTTTTGATCTTTACGGGAAATTCCTGCTTCCAAGTTCTCTAAACTCTTTTTTGAGCAATTTCGCCTTTCTTTAAAAGGTAACAAAAAACAGGCACATAAAAGCCGAATCTATTTTTATAACCCACCAAAAACGCCGAATACAACTCAATATGAAATTATAACTAGAGAAAGTATAAAAATAAGAGAAATTTCTGTTTCATAAATCAACCTTTTGATCACAAGCCCTGAGCCACAGCTATTGATCCGCAACCGTTGCGCCGGTTGATCACGCCGTAACTAGGGGGTTTTCGATCAAACCTTTTCTCAAAAGGTTTGCGCTTAATGCTTTTTAAAAATTGCTTATTAATCCTAAAACCAAAAGAGATGTTAATTATTAAATTTATTAGAATTTATGTTGTCAGGTGTTGACTGAGTGAGAGAGAAATTATTATATAATCCCATATATAATTATCATCAAACGATTTTCTTTCTATTGAAAATGAGATCCGATAAAGAATAGAAATGGAAAGTTCACTCTCGGGAAATGCTCATCTTCAGTAGTATAGTTCTTATAATTTTCTTATACTCCTTTTTCTTCAAGGTTTTATTCCATTTAACCATAAAATTTCGGAAAAATGATTAAAAAATAAAGCCAAGAGTGAGATAAGAATGCAAGATATTACAAAATATATCAAGAAATTAAGGACTTTTATTATTGGAGAACCCCGTAATCCATTAGATTTAAACATCTTTCATAAACTTTCCTTAATATCACTCTTTGCATGGGTTGGCCTGGGATCTGATGCAATGTCTTCATCATCATATGGTCCTCAGGAAGCATATCTGGCATTGGGAGAACATGTTTATCTTGCTATATTTGTAGCTATTAGCATTATATTGACAATTTTTGTAATCAGTACTAGCTATTCGCAAATAGTTGAATTATTTCCTACAGGCGGGGGTGGATATTTAGTTGCAAGCAAATTATTATCTCCATCTCTTGGAATGCTTTCAGGTTGCGCACTCCTGATAGACTATGTCCTTACAATTTCAATTTCGATAGCAAGTGGGGTAGATGCCGTATTAAGCTTTCTACCAGCAGGTTGGCAAATAATCAAATTAGAATTTGCGTTTTCCGTAATCATTGTACTTATTTTATTGAATTTGAGAGGAATAAAAGAATCAGTGCTGTTCTTAATCCCAATATTTGCATTGTTTCTAATTGCTCACGTCATCTTAATAGTATACGCCTTTTATTTTCATTCTACAAACCTGCCAATAGTGATGAATAATACTATCACTGATACTCATAATGTAATCTCTGGAATTGGGGTTTCAGGACTGCTTTTAATTATCATCCATTCATATAGCATGGGAGCAGGAACATATACAGGTATTGAGGCTGTAAGCAATGCCGTACCGGTAATGAGAGAACCTAGAGTGCAAACTGCTAAGAAAACTATGCACCTCATGGCAATTTCGCTGGCTTTTATGGCAGCAGGGCTGATGATTTCTTATTTACTTTACAATGTCGCTCATGAACCTGGAAAAACTCTAAATGCTGTTCTATTTGAGAATATTACAAGTTCCTGGGGAACTTTTGGTACTTACTTTGTAATAGTAACTCTCATCTCAGAAGCAGGACTTTTGTTCGTAGCTGCACAAACTGGATTTATAGACGGCCCACGAGTCTTGGCAAATATGGCATTAGATCGATGGGTTCCTACTAAGTTTGCAACTCTAAGTGATAGATTTGTGACACAAAACGGCGTATTAATAATGGGTATTTCAGCTTTAATTATGGTCTCTCTTACCGAGGGATCGGTCGAACACCTAGTAGTCCTTTATAGCATTGCAGTTTTCATAACATTTATTCTGTCCCAGGCAGGAATGGTCCGACATTGGTGGGAAGTTAAAACGAAGGTCAAAGACTGGAAGAAGAGATTATTTATCAATGGCGTGGGTCTGGTTATGACAATTGTGATATTAATGTCAGTGATACTGGTTAAATTCAGTGAAGGAGGCTGGATAACATTGTTTATTATTGGAGCCTTTGCTGGAGTTGTTCTTATCATAAGACGCCATTATGACTATGTCTCAGGGCTTATTACAGAGCTGAACGCCAAGATAATTGTATATCCATCTTATATGCGTATGATTAAAAATGATACTCCTGGAAAGGTCAACCTCGAAGATAAGACTGCCGTACTGCTTGTAAGCGGTTTTAACGGTTTAGGAATGCTTGCGCTGTCCAGCATATTCGAGTTGTTTGGTGGGATCTACAAGAATTATGTATTTGTGCAGATTGGGGTAATCGATGCCGGAGTGTTCAAAGGAGTGGATGAAATTAAAGGGCTTCAAACCACGATAAATAAAGATGTAGACAAGTATGTAAAATTAGTTTCATCATATGGTTACCATGCCGAAAGTTATACTACAATTGGTACTGATGTTGTTGACGAGATTACAAAGCTAGCACCAGAGATACTAAAGAAGTTTCCTAATGCTGTATTCTTTGGTGGTCAAATCGTCATTCCAAATGAAACAATATTCTCAAGATGGCTACACAACTATACCGTCTTCGCATCACAGAAAAAACTATATGCTAAGTGCATTCCTTTCGTAGTTTTGCCAATCAGAGTGGATTTGGAATGCAAAATCCCTAAAGCGACTGTGTAATTTTGAAAAACTTAAAACATCGATTTAACGATTTAAATTTCTTAATGCATTTATTTTACTATGACAATACCCTTCATGGAAGTCTCGATCGAGCAGTAGTAACTATAAGTCCCTGCTTTCGTGAATGTATGATCGTAAGAATCCTGACTTGTTATATTACCGGACGAAAAGTCAGTTCCCACGACCGTATGATTAGTTGAATCAAGATTTGTCCATCTTACAGTATCACCGGAAGATATTGTGATTGAACTTGGATAAAATTGAGAATTTTGAATTCTAACGTAATATGTCTCGCTTTTATTCGTGCACCCTATTGCCAAAAATATGCCAAATAGAGCCACTAAAACAATAAGCTTTTTTTTCATTCTTTTCCCCCTCAAGATGGATTTATTTCCAATTGCATGATTTTTGAAATCATTTTCATCATTGAATCGAGGGTAAATAGTTTCGATCCCCAAAGCAATAATAGTGTCTTTAATATTTAAAAAACAAGTTTTAATCGTGTGTGAAAAACTTAAGTTCATCACTTATAGCCATAATAGATTTATCATAGACTAATATATAACAATAATTGAAAAATTGACAATATTAAGACTTTAGTGGGAGTATAAAGTCAATTATTCCGTTAAATAAACCTATTAATTAAAGCTTAAATCTCTAAGAGGCTGTCTTAAAATTAAATTGATCCCATAATTCAAACAAAATTTATTTATTTTAGTTATTGTTGCTCATTACCAAATTGTGAAAATGGTTATAATTTTAAAACAGCTGTAAGGAAGCAAAGATTATGGAAGATTGGAAAATAAAGATTTCAGTACTTTGGCTCTTTGTAGCAATTGCAATTTTGGCTCACCAGATACTGGTGCTTATGGAACCGGGTATAATAGCGCAACTAATGGCGGGAGAAGCAGAAGGTCAGAAGATAGGACCTGAACTGATACTATTCTTTGCAATCTTAATGTTGGTTCCATTGGTGATGGCATTCCTGTCCCTAACCTTGAAAGATTTGATGAATTGCTGGGTAAACATAATTTTGGGCGCTATCTTCGCTGTCATTTGGTTCGTTGGCGTAGTTGATGCGGCACAGACTGCATATTGGGGTGGGGCATTAATGACGCTTTCAGCTGTAGTGGCCGCAGCACTTATTGTATGGTATGCATGGAAGTCTAAACAAAGAGCATGAGTTTAAAAAATGGTTTGAATTTTAAGACAGGTTCTAAGAGTATAAAGGAAAATTTAATCTTCTTTATTTTTTTGGTTAATTGACATTATAAAAGGATTATACAAAGCTCAAAGGGTCAGCTCTATTGTAACAAACAATTTAATATACTTTAAAAGATATCCCATATTTTTCGATCCTGAGCTTTTATCAAAAAATCTGCCACTCTTATACTTCAAAATTCAATTAATAATTATTATTTTGTTTATTAAATATTGTCCAAGAAAACAATAGCGTACAACGCATTATTATTTTTTGAAACAGAGTTAAAAATTTGAATACACTAAACAAATTCAAATACTATAACTCAGATTGTGAGTTAAATATCTTGTGTGAATTTAGGTAATGCGTGGGTTATTGAAAAAAGTAAGCAAAAGAATATTTCTCAATTTTTTCAATTAAGGGGAATTACTCTCTTTTTTGTAATTGATCAGTAACTCGCAGATACAACCTGAATATGAGGCTTTATAATTGCTATTTAAGAATTAAAAACAAAACACAGGCTAATAAGAATGCAAGATAGCAAAATATATGATAAAAAATTAAAGTCTTTAAAAACTTTAATTCTTGGAGAGCCCCGTAACCCTTTTGATAATGATATTTTCCATAAAGTTTCTTTAATAGCGCTCTTCGCATGGGTAGGTCTAGGATCTGATGCAATGTCTTCCGCATCATATGGTCCAGAAGAAGCATACTTGGCATTGGGACATCATACTTACCTTGCCATATTTGTAGCACTGAGTATTATATTAACTATTTTTGTAATTAGTACAAGTTATTCGCAGATAATCGAACTATTCCCCACAGGTGGTGGTGGCTATTTAGTTGCTAGCAAATTGCTATCCCCATCTCTTGGAATGCTTTCTGGTTGTGCACTCCTTATAGATTATGTACTTACGATTGCTATTTCGATAGCAAGTGGTGTAGATGCTATGTTAAGCTTTCTACCAACAAGCTGGCACATATTCAAATTAGGATTTGCTTTTTTTGTAATTATGGTAATTATATTAATGAATTTAAGAGGAATTAAAGAATCAGTTTTATTTTTAATACCTATATTCATATTATTCGTAATTGCTCATGTTATTCTAATAGTATATGCCCTTTATTTCCATGCAGCAAATATGCCGACAGTAGCAAGTAATACTGTAACTGATGTCCATAGTATAGTATCCGGTGCAGGACTCTCAGCGTTGCTTTTCATAATTATACATTCATATAGCATGGGTGCAGGAACATATACAGGAATTGAAGCCGTAAGTAATGCAGTTCCAATAATGAGAGAACCCAGGGTAAAAACGGCAAAGAAAACCATGCATCTCATGGCGATTTCGCTGGCGTTTATGGCAGCAGGACTGATGCTTACATACATATTTTACCATGTTTCTCCAGAATCTGGAAAAACTCTGAATGCTATTCTTTTTGAGAATATTACTAGTTCTTGGGGACCTTTAGGTCGTTATTTTGTAATAGCAGCTCTTATCTCAGAAGCAAGCCTATTGTTCGTAGCTGCACAGACTGGATTTATAGATGGCCCAAGGGTTCTGGCAAATATGGCACTGGATAGATGGGTTCCTACCATGTTCGCAACTCTGAGTGATAGACTTGTAACACAGAATGGAATCTTGATAATGGGCATCTCAGCATTAACTATGGTTTTTCTTACTCAAGGCTCAGTCCAAACTCTGATAGTGCTTTACAGCATAGCAGTTTTCATAACATTCATTCTATCCCAAGCAGGCATGGTTCGACATTGGTGGAATTATAAAGCGAAAGTTAAAGACTGGAGGAAGAAATTAATTATCAATGGTACGGGGCTGCTTCTGACAATTTTGATATTGATGTCAGTAATAGCCGTTAAATTTGGCGAAGGTGGATGGGTAACATTGCTTATTATCGGTGCCTTTGCTGGAATTGTTATCCTCATAAGGCGCCATTACGACAATGCCTCAGAGCTTATTAAAGAGCTGAATGCAAAGGTAATCAATTCTCCTCAATGTATGAATATAATTAAGAATGATGCACCTACTAAGGCTAACGTGCAGGATAAGACTGCAGTGCTTCTTGTAAATGGTTTTAATGGTTTAGGGATGCAGGCACTGTCCACTATATTCAAATTATTCGGGGGAATGTATAAGAATTTTGTATTTGTGCAGGTTGGTATAATCGATGCTGGAGTGTTCAAAGGAGCAGAGGAAATTACAGGACTTCAAACCACGATAAATAAAGATGTAGATAAGTACGTAAAATTAATTTCATCCCATGGTTACTATGCCGAAGGTTTTACTGCAGTCGGCACCGATGTTGTTGAAGAGATTACAAAACTAGCACCAGAGATCTTAAAGAAGTTTCCTAACGCTGTATTCTTTGGTGGGCAAATTGTCCTTCCAAACGATTCGAGACTTACAAGATGGCTACACAACTATACTGTTTTCGCATCACAAAGGAAACTATATGCAGACGGCATTCCTTTTGTAGTTCTACCAATTAAAGTATAAAAGATTCCAAAGCTAAGCTATCTTAGCTTTTTACTCATTTGGTAAATATATACTTTAAAAATTCAAAAAATAACATATTATAAATTTGCAATGAAGCTGGTTTCCATTTAACTTTTAATTTTGTTATAAACGTTCAAGCGCAAGAGCTACAAGGAAGGCCATTGTCTCAAATATTTCTTTATTTTCTGGAATTAAAGCCTCTTCAGGCTTTTCAAAGGCAAATGCCATAATACCAAAAATCATTCTATGGGTCTTGATAGGAATATAGTATCCTTTTCCTGCTGGAAGATTATCTGTTCCAGCTCCAGCTATCTGACCATTTTCATAGGCCCATTGAGCAATAGCTTTTTCTTTATCATAGAGGGGATAATCAGTATCACCAGCGCCTATCTGAAGCCCCGATGGACTGGGTATAAGTACTGCAAAAAATCCTGATCCAAAATTATGCATTTGATCGGTGAGAATTTTGAAGACTTCTTGCTGTGTTTTTGCTTCCACGAGTTCACGGGAAAGGCCTGATGTTGCTTCGACTTCAGCTTCGCTTTGCCATATCTGGGGCAGGAGGTGGCGTAGTCGTGTAGCAAGTCTGCTAATTATAAGGGCAATAGTAACATACCCGACAAAGGCAATAAAATACTGCAAATCACTAACAGTAAATGAATAGTAAGGTTTGACAAAAAGGAAATCAAAAACCAAAATACTCAAAACTGCCGTAAACAGAGCCACTCTACGCCTGAAAAAGAATGCAGATATTAGAACTGGAATGAGTTGAATTATTAGTAAATTTGAAGAATTAACATATTCTTTTAGAAAAAAATTTATGCCTACAAAGGCTATAATTAGGATAAGACTGATCACATATTCGACTGTAAAGAAAAGTGGGATTTGCTTTTTGAGAGGTATGTAAACATTTTTTCCTTTTGGTTCATATAAGTGAATGTCAATGCCATGCGATTGACGTATTACCCTATAAACCGGAGAGGATATAATATCCAGACCGTGGGGTTTTCCTAACATGACCATGCTGACATTGTTTCTTCTGGCATAACGTATAATCTCATCAGCTACGTCGTTTCCACGATAACGTACTATCCGTCCACCTAATCGTCTCCCTGTTTCAAGAGCTTGATTTATCCAGAGACGCTCCTGAGAAGATAACGCTCTTTCGTCATTTACATCTACAGAAAATACAATCAAATCAGCATCGAATCTGGTTGCAAGCCTGTATGCTGCCCTGACCATATGTTCAGCTGTCGGACCCGGACGGATACAGACAAGAAGCCTTTCTGCTGCAGGCCAAGGACCCGGAATAGCCCGGGTCCTCATATAGCCAATCATCTTCTTGTCTGTGGATTCAGCCATATATCGTAGAGCAAGCTGTCTAAGAGCAAGAAGATTCCCTACTCGGAAAAAACTTTGAACAGCGGTCTCTGCCATATCTTTTACATAGACTTTTCCGGCTTTGAGACGAAGATTTAGCTCTTCTGGAGTGATGTCAATTAATCGAATCTCATCTGCATTAGAAAGGAAAGCATCCGGCACAATTTCAGAAACTCTGATACCAATTATCTGGGCAACGGTATCGTTCTGGCTCTCAATATGCTGAATATTGACAGTTGTATAAACCGAGATTCCCGCTTGCAGAAGTTCTTCTACATCCTGGTACCGTTTCAAATGCCTGCTACCCGGAGCGTTGGTATGAGCTAACTCGTCTACAAGAACGATTTGAGGATGACGTCGGATGACAGCATCGAGATCAATTTCCCTGAGAGAAAGGTTCTGATGTTCGATTGAAAGTGTTGGAATAACCTCAAAGCTCTCAACCAGAACATTGGTCTCAGGCCTATCATGAGTCTCTATATAGCCAATTACAACATCTTTTCCTTCTCGTTTTCTCTGAATTCCATCTTGAAGCATTGAATAGGTTTTTCCAACACCTGCTGCGTAACCAAGGTAAACTGTTAGCCTTCCCTCATTAGCCTTTTTTTCATCACTACGAGCAATGAAAAGCAAGTCTTCGGCCCTAGGTCTTCCTTCATCATCAAAACGGTTAGATGCCACAATTTCCTCCTTCAATTGGATTGACTTACTTGATCAAGTGCCCTGTTTAGCGATAGCACATTTACGTAAGATCCTGTAAATGGAGAATCAACAGATTCTGCAAGTACAAGAGCTTTAATCTTTTCTTCCGGAAGGTTTCGTGCCTTTGCTACAACAGGTACCTGTACCATCGCTGATTCAAGGCTGATATGTGGATCAAGTCCACTACCTGAAGCCGTAACCAGGTCAGAAGGTATTGGCTCAGTAATTCCGTCTTTCCGGAGAGTATCTGTTCGATTGCTGATTAATTTCAGAAAAACGGGATTTGTAGGTCCAAAGTTTGACCCTCCAGAAGAAGTCGCATCGTATCCACTTGCTGAAGGCCTGCTCTGGAAGTATTGAGGTGCAGTGAAATTCTGACCAATAAGAGTTGACCCAATAATCCGGTTGTCATTATCAACAATCAGGCTTCCATGAGCTTGATCTGGAAAAAGTAAACCAGAAACAAGCGTCACTGCCATGGGATAGACTAAACCTGTAATAATAAACAACACTGCAAACAGTAATGTGGCTTTTTTGATCGATGTCACATCAATACCTCCTCAGGCATGCATAAAAACTGCCAGTATTATATCGATTATTTTGATTCCAATAAACGGTGCAATTACTCCTCCAAGGCCAAAAATAGTCAGGTTGTAGGCAAAGAGTTTCGATGCTGGCATACTCTTGAACTTTACTCCGGCAAGAGCAAGTGGAATCAACATTGGGATTACCAGAGCATTGAATATGACTGCCGAAAGAATGGCCGATTCAGGAGTTGCAAGACCCATGATATTCAGGATTTTAAGCTGCGGATAAATTCCTATAAGAGCAGCAGGGATAATTGCAAAATATTTGGCTATATCATTTGCAATGGAAAAAGTTGTCAAAGCTCCTCTTGTCATCAGAATTTGCTTTCCAATCTCTACAATATCAAGCAGTTTCGTGGGGTCGCTGTCAAGGTCAATTATGTTTGCGGCTTCTCTTGCAGGTTGTGTTCCATTGTTCATTGCCACGGCTACATCGGCTTGAGCAAGAGCAGGAGCGTCATTTGTTCCGTCTCCTGTCATGGCAACCATGTACCCTTCATTCTGATATTCCTTGATCATTCTAAGTTTATCATCAGGTTTAGCTTCTGCCAGGTAATCATCTACTCCGGCTTCTGCTGCAATAGTGGCGGCAGTAAGAGGATTGTCTCCTGTGATCATAATCGTTTTTATTCCTATCCGGCGTAGATCTGCAAATCTCTCCTTAATACCTGTTTTCAAGATATCTTTGAGGAATATAACACCAAGAATAACTTCGTTACGAGCAACTACAAGGGGTGTGCCGCCTGCAGTTGCGACTCCATCTACTTTTCCCTTAAGATCCGAAGTAATAGTTCCTCCATGTTCTACAACAGCTTTTGTTACTGCATCGTAAGCGCCTTTAAGGTAAGTTGTTTCACCACATTGGGCAGCACTAACTCTTGTTGCAGCTGAAAATGGTATAAATGTGACATTTTCGGGAGAAGTCGGAGTTTTTCCTGTTCTTTCCTGAATTAAAGAAATAATACTTTTACCTTCAGGAGTATCGTCTGCAGATGAAGAGAGAAAGGCAGCTTCTATCAGGTCATCGAGTGACTGGCCATCCACTGTCAAAAAATCAGCTGCTTGACGGTTACCTAAGGTAATTGTACCTGTTTTATCCAGAAGCAAGACATTTACGTCTCCTGCAGCCTCGATTGCCCTTCCTGAGAGAGCTATGACGTTTAGCTGGAATAAACGATCCATTCCGGCTATTCCTATTGCTGGAAGCAGAGCTGCAATGGTTGTTGGAGCTAAACAAACAAAAAGCGCAATGAGTATAGTAAGACTTGCTGGTGAGCCTCTGCCACTTGAAGCGGCGCTATATGCAGAAACCGAATAAGTATTGGCCACAACTGCTAAAAATACGCCAGTGAGGGCAATAAGGAGTATTTCGAGAGCTATTTCGTTAGGAGTCTTCCTTCTTTCTGCACCTTCAACCATTGAGATCATGCGGTCAAGGAAGGTCTGACCTGGATCAGTGGTAATCCTGACAATAATCTCATTTGAAATAACGGTTGTTCCCCCGGTAACAGCACTCCGGTCTCCACCTGATTCACGCACAACTGGGGCTGATTCGCCGGTAATTGCTGCTTCGTTAACTAATGCAGCTCCTTTTACAACTTCACCATCTCCAGGAATTATTTCGTTTGCTTTTACAAGTACAAGATCACCTTTTCGGAGATCAGAAGAAGGTATTTCGGTAGAAGTAGCATCAAAAGAATCTGTTGTAAGCTTTCTGGCTGGAACGCTGGTTCTTGACTGCCTGAGAGACGCTGCTCTGGCTTTTCCACGACCTTCAGATAGAGCCTCTGCAAAGTTTGAAAATAAAACTGTCAGCCATAGCCAGAAAGATACAAAGACCGTAAAGAAGACAGATCTTTGAGTAGCAATCTCAATTACAGAGCTAATTGTGGTCAGGATACCTCCGATTTCAACAAGTAGCATAACCGGATTTTCTTTCTGCTGGCGTAGATCAAGTTTCAGCACTGAACTAATGAGTGCTTCACGAATGAGTTTAGGCTCAAAAGCACCTAAACGAGGGAATCGTTTTCTTGACATTATTAAATCCCTCCTACCATAGAGAGATATTCAGCGATTGGCCCCATTGCAAAGAGTGGGAAGAATGTAAGAGCTCCAATGATAAGAATCACTAGAATTGTCCAGACAGAAAATGTAATGGAATCTGTGGGAAGAGTTCCCGAGCTAGGTGGAACTTTTTTCTTTTGTGCTAGCGATCCTGCCATGGCCAGCATGGAAACTGCCGGGACAAATCTACCTATCAGCATTGCTAGACTGCCTGTGAGTGTGTAGAAAGGTTTTGATGCATCAAACCCGGCAAAGGCACTACCATTGTTATTAGCCATTGATGCAAAAGCGTATATCAGTTCAGATAATCCGTGAGGGCCAGGATTTTTCATTAATTCTGTGACATGTGGAAGAACCAGTGCAATACCTGAAAGCAGAAGAACCATGACACCAGGAACCAGAACAGTTATCACAGCTGCTTTCATCTCTAAGATTTCGATCTTTTTTCCGAGGTATTCCGGGGTTCTTCCTATCATCAGTCCTGCAATGAAAACTGAAAGCACTATAAATCCAATCATAGTGTAGAAACCAGATCCTACTCCTCCAAAGGCAACTTCGCCAAGAAGAATCATGAACATAGTCACAAGACCGCCAAGAGGAGTAAGTGAATCATGCATAGTATTGACTGCACCACATGACGTTGCTGTGGTAGTCGTGGCAAAAAGTGATGAGCCCAGGAGCCCGAACCTTACTTCTTTTCCCTCCATAGATATTCCTGAAACGCCCAGTTCTTTTACAAGCGGATTTCCTGCCAGTTCTGCAGCGTAGAGGGTAAAAAGCCCACCTAGGAATAATATTAGCATAACAGTGTAAATCATCCATCCCTGCCGGATTTTGCCGGTCATTTTTCCAAAAACCAGAGGCAGAGTTACAGGTATCAGAATAATTAGAAAAACTTCTATCAAATTGGTCAAAGGTGTTGGATTTTCATAGGGATGTGCGGAATTTGCATTGAAAAAACCTCCTCCGTTCGTACCGAGTTCTTTTATTGATTCCTGAGAAGCTACAGGCCCCATTGCAATTGTCTGCTGTCCTGTAGAGCCATATCCGGTAGCTTGAACATAAGGGTCAAGATTTTGGATAACTCCTTGGGAAGCAAGAACTAAGGCAAAGATGAAAGCTATCGGAAGAAGAATATAAAGAGTGCAGCGAGTCATATCAACCCAGAAATTCCCTATTTTGTCTGTAGAATGGCGGGTAATTCCTCTCATTAATGCAATTGCTATACAGATGCCTGTAGCTGCAGAAAGGAAATTTTGGACTGTAAAACCGGCCATCTGAGTAAGATAACTTGCTGTTGTTTCGCCGCTGTAAACCTGCCAGTTTGTATTGGTGACAAAACTAACAGCAGTGTTGATTGCAGTGAAAAGATCAAAAGCCCCGAATTTTTCTGGGTTGAAAGGAAGAAAACCTTGAAGAAGAAGCAGTGCGAAGAGAATTACAAAACCGATACCATTGAAAATAAGCATATCGTGCGCGTAGCCCTTCCAACTATTTTCTGTATCCGGATCGGTTTCAATTAATCTGTATATTGTTTTTTCTATACGACCCGGTATTCCTCGGGATAATTCTCCGGAAAAGACCCGGACGAAAAAGCTGCTTAAAGGTAATGCCACCCCGGTAACAATGACCAAAAAGAGGAGAAGCATTAAACCTTCCATGGTTATTTCTTCTGTTATCATTTGGTTCACGACTGTTTTTACTTAGTTTGAAACAAGAACCATTTTTGGTTCATAGCCGTTGTACTAGTCTGAAACAAGAACCTTTATAGGTCCACTGTTGTTGAATCCGGTTTGCATAAGAACCGTATTAGGGTTACTGATATTGAATTCAGCTTGAAACAAGAACCTTTTCTTGGATAGATAACAAATGGAATGCATAGCGCAATAGGGTTATAAATACCTTGTCCTCAGCTTAAAAAAATTTAAGTTACAAAGAACTTTGAAAACCGGACTATTTGATAAATTAACTCGGGATAGGCTATGTACAGGATGAAAATTCTATAATTATCCTAATAAGGGGAAAAAAAGGCACATTTTGAAGTTATAACAGGCAAAAAGTCATTTAAAGAGAGAAAAAATATGCTCTGAGAATAAAAATAACAAGAAAGTAAGGGGAAAATATTAGAGAAAATATTAGAATTCGATAAGTTCAGCATTAAAAAAGAAAGCTTAATAGCATTAAAGAGAAAAAATTAAGCATAAAATAGAAAAATACTGTCTAAAAAGAGTGGAATGCAGCTAAAAGCTGCTTTTAGCCCTCAAGGGCATCCTTTACTTTCTCAAAAAATCCTTTGTTTTTCTTGGATTTCTCTGAAGAGCTCTCGTTCCTGCCTTTTTCATCTCCGCCCGGGTTTTTACCGCTGCTCAGGGCTTCGAACTGGCGGAGAAGCTCTTTTTGTTCGTGAGTAAGTTTTGTTGGAGTATTGATTATAACCCTGACGAGCTGGTCACCTTTTCTACTCCCGTGCAGGTGCTGAATTCCTTTATCTTTAAGCCTGAATACGGAATGAGTTTGGGTTCCTGCAGGAACATTCATCTTGACTTTTCCATGAAGGGTATCGACCATTATATCTGTCCCGAGTGCAGCCTGGGAAAAGGAGATAGGCAGCTCGGAAATTACATCGTAATCGACCCTCTTAAAGTAGGGATGTTCCTTCACATGAAGCACGACATAAAGATCTCCAGACGGTGCTCCGGGCTCTCCTGAATCTCCTTCTCCGTTCAGTCTCAAGCTCATACCTGAATCGGTACCAGCGGGGACGTTTACTGTTATCTTTCTCGTGTTTCGAACTCTGCCTGTGCCGCTACAAACTGGACAAGGAGACTCAATAATCTGACCTCTGCCGTGGCATGTGGTACAGGCAGTGGTACTTACAAACTGCATACCCAGTCCAGAACGAGTGGTGCGGATTTGCCCTGTACCGCCACATGTGGGACAGCGTTTTGGGCTTGTTCCTGGTTTTGCTCCTGTTCCGGAACAGTTTGAACACCTTTCTGTCCTCGGGATATCAATATCTTTACGCACTCCAAAGGCTGCTTCCTCAAAGGTAATATAAAGATCATACTGGAGATCGGATCCTCTCCTTGGCCCCGTATAACCTCGTCTGCTTCCCCCGCCAAAAAACATGTCGAATATATCCCCGAAGCCGCCAAAATCCGCACCCCGGAAGATATCTTCTGCGCTGTACTGTCCGTTTATTCCGGCATGTCCGAAGCGATCGTATTGAGCGCGTTTCTCATCATCTGAAAGAACGGCATAAGCCTCGGAGATTTCCTTGAACTTTTCCTCAGCCCCAGCTTCTTTATTCCTGTCAGGATGATACTTTAGCGCAAGTTTTCGATACGTTTTCTTTATATCCTCGGGTGAAGCATCTTTGGATAACCCAAGAACTTCGTAATAATCACGTGTTGTGGCCATCAGGATTCCCTGTTATTTTAAAAAAGATAAAGCTCCGGAGCCTGCCAAGCAGGTTTCGGGAAAGGCCTGAGAATCTCCAGGCCTGTTTTATTACTTAGTTTCTATTTATTTACGTTTTTCGTCGTCAACTACCTCATAATCGGCATCAACAACCGTCTCGTCAGGACCTTTCGCATCAGGGTTTCCTTCTCCACCTGCAGCCTGCTGAGCTTGCTGCTGGGCTTTCTGGTACATCGCAGTGGAGATCGGGTATACGGCTTCCTGAAGAGCTTCGGTTTTTGACTTAATGGCTTCGCTGTCCTTACCTTCAAGAGCCTTCTTAAGGTCTTCTATTGCGCTAGTCACCTTTGACTTCTGGTCTTCAGTAGCTACATCTTTTGCTTCCTTTAGAGTCTTTTCCGCAGCATTGATCAGAGCTTCGGCATTGTTCCTGGTTTCGACGTCTTCTTTGCGCTTTTTATCTTCTTCGGCATGCAACTCTGCATCTTTGACCATACGGTCGATTTCGGCATCCGAGAGCCCGCCTGGTTTCTGAATGGATATGGACTGTTCTTTGCCAGTTCCAAGGTCTTTTGCATTCACGTGCAGGATACCATTTGCGTCGATATCAAAAGTAACTTCAATCTGCGGGATGCCTCTTGGAGCCGGCGGGATGCCATCTAGAGTAAAGCGGCCAAGAGTCTTGTTTTCGGAAGCAACTCCTCTTTCTCCTTGAAGGACATGAATCTCTACAGACGGCTGGTTATCAGCTGCAGTTGAGAAGACCTGGCTTTTCTTAGTTGGAATTGTTGTGTTTCTCTGGATAAGTGGGGTTGCTATGCCACCAAGTGTTTCAATTCCGAGAGTTAGAGGAGTAACATCAAGCAGCAGAACATCTTTAACTTCGCCACCAAGTACACCGGCCTGGATGGCTGCACCAATTGCGACTGCCTCATCAGGGTTGATGTTCTTGTAGGGTTTCTTACCCGTAAAGTTCTCCACAAGCTCGACTACTGCGGGCATCCTTGTAGCGCCTCCGACCAGAATTACTTTATCGAGATCGTTTGGCGTAAGCTTTGCATCACTAAGAGCCTGACGCATGGATACGAGAGTCTTTTCAAGAAGGTCTTCAGTCATTTTCTGGAACTGAGCTCTGGTCAGATCGACATCAAGATGCTTTGGTTCCCCGTCCGGACCAACTGTAAGGAAAGGAAGGTTGATATTTGTACTTGCAACTCCAGATAGCTCGATCTTGGCTTTTTCCGCAGCATCGGTTAAGCGCTGAAGTACAGCCTTGTCTTTGGAAAGATCAATTCCTTCAGTTTTTCTGAATTCGGCAAGTAAGTGGTTGACTATACGCTGGTCGAAGTCGTCTCCTCCAAGGTGAGTGTCACCGCTGGTGGATTTTACTTCAAAAACTCCGCCTCCAAGTTCGAGAATAGATACATCAAAGGTTCCGCCTCCCAGGTCGTAGACAAGAATTGTTTGTTCTATATCTCCCTTGTCGAGCCCGTAAGCCAGGGATGCGGCAGTTGGCTCATTAATAATTCTCAGGACATCAAGGCCTGCAATTGCCCCTGCATCCTTTGTAGCCTGCCTCTGAGCATCATTGAAATATGCAGGAACCGTAATAACAGCCTGTTTGAGAGTCTCTCCAAGATAAGCTTCCGCATCGGTTTTAAGCTTCTGGAGAATCATAGCTGAAATCTCCTGCGGTGTATATTGCTTTCCCTGAAGGGTTACCTTGTAATTAGCATCTCCCATATGCCTTTTAATAGAATAAACAGTATTTTCAGGATTAGAAACGGCCTGTCTCTTTGCGACCTGACCTACAAGTTTCTCTCCTTTTTTGGAAAATCCAACTACTGACGGAGTTGTCCTAGCGCCTTCAGCATTCGGGATCACGACAGCTTCCCCGCCTTCCATTACTGCCATGCATGAATTAGTAGTACCAAGGTCAATACCCAGTATTTTTGCCATATTAATATCCTCACTAGATACTTGGTTAAATCATTTGATTAATTTTTAGGTAATCATTCAATTAAATTATTTATTAAGTTATCCGGTAAAGTAATTCAGTTAAGTACAGAGTTACGTTATAACTGAATACGCGTTTTTAGCTTTTTCTTTATTTTATGAGATAGTAAAACTTTACATTAATTTAGTTAGTAAACTTGAATTTCGTTTGAAACAAAGACTTAGAAACAAAGACTTAATAAGACCGCTTTTTTTCAGCAAATTATCTTTAAGCGCAAACTTACTAAATCTTTCAGAATTTCATCTCCTTTATTTCTCTGTTTCATCAGGATTTCTGGCCACTGAAACCATAGCAGGCCGGATAACTTTTGAATTAAGAGCATATCCGGGCTTGTAGACTTCTAGTATTGTATTATCTGGAACTTCAGAAGTCTCGATATGTTGAATGGCCTCATGCTTGTGAGGGTCAAATTCACCAGCTTTCTCACTCTTGATCTTCTCAAGCCCGTACTTTTCGAGGATTGAGAAAAACTGCCTTGAAAGCTGTTCTATTCCGCTGACGATCGAGTTCATATCCTCTGCCGTTTTTGCAGATTTAACGGCGCGATCAAAATTGTCCGTTACTTCAAGGAAGTCAAGAAGCACCTGCTCAAGCACAGCTTTCCGAGTTTCCTCCATCTGGCGGGCGGTCCGTTTTCTGAAATTATCAAAGTCTGCTGCAAGCCGGAAAAGTTGGTCCTTGAGAACCTGGTTCTCTTCCTGGCACAGGGTTTCAGGGCTTTTCTCAGCTTCCGACCTGGCAGAAGCCTCCTTGGAGTTGCCCCGTGCTTCAGTAGCTTCTTCTGTCGAAGAACCAGAGTTCTGAACCTCAGGATTTTCAGCACCAGCCTGGGTATCTTCTTTAGAATCTGTATTTTCGTCTTTATTGAATATTTTCATTAGCCGATCCCCATTAAGTAATTATAACGGTTTCGCTCGTCCTGATCTGTGATTGTTTGTAATTCTATAAATAATTTATGGTATTCAAAAAAATGTATTGCTCAAAAAAGAAAAGAAAAAGAAAACTCAGTAAAAGTGATTTTGAAGTTTGTAAGAAAGTGTTTTCAGTATTAAGACGCTTGCAATCATGGAGGCCGCAACCGCTGAAATCACCTGATCCCATCCGATAGCTGAGATTCCTCCTCCCAACGCAAACTGTACGCCTCCTACAAGAGACACAAATACAAAGGAAAAACCAAAACCTGCAAGAGCTCCTCCGATAAGAGAGCTTAGAGTGTCCAGCCCACTTCTTTCATAAAAAACAATGCCTGCAATAAACATTACCGCAAAGATCAAGAGTACAACTGCGGAAGGCAATGGACTGGATTTTGTGGAAAAAATTTCAAAGAGCCCTAGCCCCATATCAACCAAGAATATACCCATAAAAACCGCAATAGAAAGGGTTTTCACAAATGGGTTTTCAAAGCTAGACTGAGAATTAGGATTTCTACTGTTAATAATACCAGACACCTTTATGTTTTTTGATGTTTAACTTTAAGGTATAAACTATATAAATTATATAAACTTTTACATATTGAAATTAGTTTATAATCCTTTACTTCAACCGTTAAGCCGCAACCGTTGCGCCGGTTGATCACGCCGACTACGTCATTGTTGGGGTTTTCGATCAAACCTTTTCTCAAAAGGGTTGGAATAAAAAGGAATATATAAATGACCAGTTTTCTCCTTTCCAATGAAAATCCTGATTGCAGAATTTGCTGTCGGCACGAACATTGAAAAGTCCCTCATTCCCGAGGGGGTAGCTATGCTAAAAACCCTTGCAGAAAGCTTTATTCATCTTGGGCATGATGTGTACTACCCATCAGCAGGCACGAAAATCTGTGCAGGCAAACGCATTGAATCTACAGCCGAAAATTTCAGGCAGGTAATTGAGAGAAAAGCAAAGATCTGTGATGCAGGGTTGATTATTGCTCCTGATTCCATGCTTCCCGAGTTTAACAAAGTTCTTGAGGAAAATACAGTAAACCTGGGATGTTCTCCTCAATCAGCAGCTTGCTGCGCAGATAAGCTTCTCTGTACGGAAATCCTGAAGAAATCCGGAATTAAGGCTCCTAAGATAACAAAAAAAGCTGAAAAAGGCAAAAAGTATGTCACAAAGCCCAGATTTGGCTGCGGCGCAGAGGCAACAAACCTGGTCACAGAGTTTGAGAATAACGAAGAACTCATTGCAAGCGAATATATTGAAGGAAAAAATCTGAGTGTAAGCCTTATTGCAGGAAAAAAACCGCTTCCTCTTACTGTAAATTGCCAGTTCATAGAGTTTGGCGAAAAAGGAGTCGAAGTCGGTGAAAATGGGAATACAGGAGCCTCTGGAATAAAATATAATGGAAGCCTTACTCCTTACCAGACTCCAAGACGAGATGAACTCTATGAAACCGCAATCTCCACAGTCAAATGTCTGGATTGTTTCGGGTATGTGGGCGTAGACATCATACTTGCTGACCTACCATATGTAGTAGATGTAAACCCTAGACCCACGGCCTCGCTTTTTGGTATCAGCCATGTTATGAAAGAGGAGGTTGGAGACTTGCTTTTGAAAAATAAATTTGGAGAACTGCCTGACTCGGTACATATTAAAGGAGAATACCGCTTTTCAAAGGATGCACTGGGTGAGCTCTTCGAAAGGGCTTAAAAGATATTTAGCAGGTTGAAAAGCCAGAATAATGAAGAATACGGGAAAGCTTGAAAAAACTGGATAAAGGGCTCAAAAATGAATTCAAAGATTATCGGGCTTGACATTGGAGGAGCAAATACTAAACTTGCCTCCTCGGACGGAAAGATTGTAGAACTGCATTATTTGCCTCTCTGGAAAAACACTCAGCTTCCAGAAGTCTTAAAGGAAATCGCACAGCGGTTGAAGCCAGAAAAAGTCGCTGTTGTTATGACTGGTGAACTTGCAGACTGTTTTGAGGACAAAGAACAGGGTATCCTGTTTATAAAGTCATGTGTAGATTCTGCCTTTGGGCTCTCAAAAGTATGTTATATAAACAGTAGGGGAAAGTTCCAGAGCGAAACTGACGATGTAAAGGAACTTGCTGCTGCCAATTGGGCGGCTTCAGCCAGATTGATAGGAAAAGAGATAGGAGACTGTATTTTTGTGGATATGGGAAGTACCACAAGCGATATTATTCCGATCCTGTCAGGCAAGCATAAAGCTGGACTTACTGATTTTGAGCGGCTTGTCAGGAGTGAACTCGTGTATGCAGGTACCCTTCGGACAAACCTAGCTGCACTTCTCGGAAAAGTAAAACTTGAAAGTGGCTGGTGCAGGACAGCTTCTGAACTTTTTGCCACAACTGCGGACGCTTATCTCCTTCTTGGAAAAATTGATGAAAGCATGTATACATGCGAGACTGCTGATGGAGCAAGCAGGAGCAAAATCGATGCTATGCGCAGGCTTGCAAGGCTGGTCTGTGCCGACCTTTCCGAAATTAGGGAAGAGGAAATCTACGAAATTGCAGGCCAGGTAAAGGAAAAACAGATTTCTATCCTTGCTGAAGCGATTTCCGAAGTTGCGGAAAAGAATGGACTTAAAAGAATCGCAGCTGCAGGCCTTGGGGAATTCCTGATAAAGGAAGCTGCCGAGAAGCTTGGTTTCGAATGCATTTCGGTATCCGAGCTCTGGGGAGAAGAGATTTCAAAAGTCTTTCCCGCATATGCGGCTGCCAGGTTGCTTGCCCGCAAGCCTTTTTTAAAAAGGCTTGCGGGCAAGCAACCTGGCAACGTTAGGGTTTGGTGAAAAACTTATCCCCAAACCCTATCGGCGTGATAAACCGGCGCAACGGTTGCGATGAAAAACCTGAAAGGAAACCTATGAAAGTGGTAATCAAAATAGGGGGAAGCCTTATCAAAGAAGCTCCCAAGCTTGTAGACAAGCTGATAGATGAATTCGGATCAGAAAATTCGAAAATTCTAGATGAAGAATATTCATCCGAAGAACTGTCTTTTTCCATTCTTATAGTACCTGGAGGAGGCATTTTTGCCGATGCCGTAAGAGAGACCGATGAGAATTTTTCACTGGGTGCCGATGCAGCTCACTGGATGGCCATACTCGGTATGGAGCAGTATGCTTGCTATCTCCAAGATAAAAGCCATGCCGTTGCTATATATTCGATAGCAAGTCTGCCTCAGGGTGTATCTCTTCTTTTTCCATACAGGCTTCTGAGAAACAAAGATCCCCTACCTCATACGTGGGACGTAACTTCCGACACTATCGCTGCCTGGGTTGCAAAGCAAACTGGAGCAGTACTAATAAAGGCCACGGATGTAGATGGCATATTCAGAAACGGGAAATTAGTCAGGGAAATTTCTGCCATCAACTGTACAGGGAATCATGTAAGCTGTATTGATTCTACCCTGCCGGGATTTCTTCTAAAAAACCGAATGGACTGCCTGATTGTAAACGGAAAATTTTCGGATAGGGTCATTCAGGCCGTGTATGGGAAGCCTGTACTAAGTACTATGGTAAAGGGGAATATTTAAATTGTAGATCGTATATGACTAGGGCAGAAGCAAAGAATATCCAAAAGCGTTAATTAAATTCAGTTCATTAAATTTGCTAACATTAATAAAGGTGCCAGAAAGCAGAAGCTTAATACCAAAGGAAGGCACCTGATTCACCGGCAACTCATTACAAAATTTATTATTTGAAGTAACTTTTAAGGAGAAAAAAAATGTCAGCACAGAAAATTGAGTACTGTACTTCATGCGGAATTCGCCTCGTGGAGAAGGGATATGTAAAATTCCCCTGCCCACAGTGTGGATCAGAAATTGGAAGATGTTTAAGCTGCAGGCAGCAGGGTAATGTATACACCTGCCCCAAGTGCGGATATCAGGCACCCTGATTTAGGCAAATTCCAAATCGTATTTAATGCCTAAATAAGTAAATGAGATAAAATTCGATCAAAAGATCAGGTAAAAGTTTATGAGGAATTAGAATGGGTGATGTTGCAGCAAAAATTAAAATTATGCCAGAAAGCATTGATACTGACCTTGCAGAACTGAAAGAGAAACTCAAGAGTGTAATTCCTGCAGGGGCCGATCTTCACGGCGATATAGTTGAAGAGCCTATCGCTTTTGGCTTGAAGGCTCTGATTGTGACATTAATCGTTAATGACGAAGAAGGCGGAACTGAAGCTGTAGAAGAAGCCTTTGCAAAAACTTCAGGCGTTGAAAACGTTCAGGTTATGGACGTATATCGTATTTAAGAGGAGAAGAAAACCGGACAATGAGGTCCGGAAAAACTATATTTTCATATTCTCCTTTCTCAATATGGGCTCGTAGATCAGGGGAAGATCGTTACGTTCGCAACGTAAAGGCCGCGGGTTCGAATCCCGCCGAGTCCACTTAAAAAGTGTTAATAGTGTTCTATTTTAATAGTGTTCTAATCAATACTCCTTTTTCAGATTATATTGTTACATTCATCATCACTTTGTAATAACTGAAGTAGCTAGAAATTTCCTAATCCAGCGATCTATTCTAGCGGTCTATTCTAAGAACACGCTATTGAGAAGTTGAAAAAAACTAGTTAAGTCCGGAAAGCACTAGTATGCCAACCGAACAAAGCCAAAAAAATTCTTTCATAATTTTTTTACAATGAAACAGGTTGTTTTTCGGGATTTTCAGGTTTTCTTATTGGTTTTATGGAAGATTCAGGAGCACTTTCATGTCTTCATCAACAGTGGTACTAGGCCTGAGATTGAAGTTTTCAACCAGTACTTTAATAATATTCGGGGAGAGAAAAGCTGGTAGTGTTGGGCCAAGGGTGATATTCTTTACCCCGAGACTCAGGAGAGCGAGCAGTACAAGCACAGCCTTTTGCTCGTACCAGGCTATATTGTAGGAGACAGGCAGGTCATTTATATCCTTAAGCCCAAAAGCTTCTGCAAGTTTCTGGGCTATTACCACAAGCGAATAAGAATCATTGCACTGCCCAGCATCGATTACTCTCGGGATTCCTTCGATATCGCCAAGATCAAGTTTGTTATATCTGTATTTTGCACAGCCTGCGGTCAGGATCACTGTATCTTTAGGTAGAGCTTGTGCAAAATCTGTATAGTAAGCTCTTTCCTTGTGCCTGCCGTCGCAGCCCGCCATAACAATAAACCTATTAATCTTGCCAGTTTTTACGGCGGCTATAATTTTATCTGCAACTGAGAGGACTGCCTCGTGCGCAAAGCCTGCAGTTATATTTCCGGTTTCGATTTGTTCAGGAGGTTTGCTCGTTTTTGCCTGCTCAATAAGAGGAGTGAAATCTTTTGTGCCGTCTTCTTTTTCGTATATATGGGTAAGCCCTTCAAATCCAACGACCCCAGTAGTATAAATCCGGTTTTTATACGACTCTCTTGGAGGGATTATACAATTTGTAGTCATAAGGATCGGACCGTTGAATTTTTCGAATTCCTCGTTCTGTTTCCACCAAGCATTTCCGTAATTACCTACGAGGTTATCGTATTTCTTAAAGGCAGGGTAGGCATTTGCAGGTAGCATTTCACCATGTGTGTAAACATCAATTCCTGTACCCTTTGTCTGCTCAAGGAGCTGTTCCAGATCTCGAAGGTCGTGCCCACTGATAAGGATTCCAGGCTTATTTTTCACGCTGATATTAACGGCTGTTGGCTCAGGTTTCCCATAAGTTTCAGTATTTGCTTTATCGAGCAAGGTAAGTATAGATACACCTTTTTGCCCGCATTCCAGAACCAGGTTAAGCAAATCTTTCACTCCAAGACTATCGTCCGTAGTCGAAACCAGCCCTTTTTCTATAAATTCATAAATCGCTTCGTCTTTATATCCTAAGATATAAGCGTGGTGAGCATAAGCAGCCAGTCCTTTCAAGCCAAAAGTCAAAAGTTCCCGGAGAGACCTGATATCCTCGTTCTGTGTAGAATGAACCGCAACTTCAAGGCTTTCTATATTTTCAGGAGTAACGGTAGCCACAGCAGGCAGGTCTTTTTTGGAGGGAAGCGCTTCCTGAGATAGTTTCATATTTATAGAATCTCGGAGCTCAAAACCTTCTGTTATATAAGATTCAATAGCTTTTTTGTCAAAATTGGTGTTTGTAAGAGTCGCAAAGAACCCATCGAGCATAAATCTGTCGGTTGTTTCTTCATTAAGGCCCGCAGCCCTTGCTTTCAGGTTATAGAATGAAATACTCTTGAGTACGTAGATTAATCTATCTTGAAAGTCTGCAACTTCTCCTTTTTTACCACATACTCCGTTTTTAGTACAGCCTTTTACATTAAGTGCTTCCTGACATTGATTACAGAACATCTTATTCACCTCAAACCTATCTATTGCGAGATTTTCTGTTTACTCTAACTCTAAAGTTTTCAGTTACTTTCTAAATTTCTTTGAATATATTACAAAGGATATTATTTTGAGATTGGTATATTTAGGATACCATAAAATAGAAGCCACCAAATAATATATAGGAAACAGTTTCGAAGTAGATACCAGAGAATTATTGTTAAATAATAAAAAACTAAATATGAACAGCTATCCTCTTAAACAGGCTGTCCGATAAGTATTATGAGAAATAAAAAATTCTTTCTTCTTAGTTTAAAGGCATTGGCTCCTTCATTTTGTTCTTTTTACCTCAAAATTGATTTTTACGCTATAAAACTAATAGTTCCTTTCGAAACTACTTTAAAACATCAAGTTTTAAATTTCAATATGCAAAAGAATAAGCTTCTAATGGAAATTGGCCTAAGTTCTTATGAATCAGCTGCTTATATTTCTCTTCTGAAATTAGGCGTTTCCGAAGCAAGCGCTATCTATAAGGATGCAGAGGTGCCCTATGGAAAAATCTACAGCGTCCTTGATTCCTTGGTAGAAAAGGGCTTTGCTGAAGTCCAGAGTTCAAGACCCAAAAAGTTTAGAGGAATCGAGCCAGACGTTGCTCTGGATACATTTTTTGAAAAAAATAAAGCTAAAGTTGAAAACGAACTGAAGACTTTGCATCTCGCGATTGATGAATTGAAACCGATACTAATGTCTACCACATCTCTAAAAACAAAAGATGAAATTTTCTGGACAACTGCAGTCACTGAAACTGAAATTAAAAAATTTGTAATTTCTCAATTCAGTGAAGCAAAAAAGTCGGTATGTGTTATCCCTAACTTTTATGGAGTGCCTGTACTTACTATTATATTCGCAGAATTTGTAAAGGCTCTTGAGCGAGGCGTCAAAATCAATATGTTGGTTTCCCCGCAGTTTAATAACTTTGTTTCTTTTCTTTCCAAAAAAGATGAAAAAACTTTAAAAATTTTGAAAAAAAACTTGGAAATCAAATCCGTCAGAGACACTAATTCGTATTTTGGGATAATTGACAATAACTTGGTGATATTACTTCAACCCCATCCCCTAGATAAAAACCAGCTCATTTCAGTTGTGAAGATCTGGGATGCTGATCTTGCCAAAAGCCTTCAGAAAGAGTTCGATACAATGTGGAAAACAGGGAAAATACTTGAGTTGAGAGAAAAGGTTACGAAATGAATAATTAATTTGGATATTAAAAATGCCTCTTTCAGACTGCGCAGTAACCTGTTGAACTCTTCATGTCTTACATGTCTCCATTTCTCAAACTCTACAATTTCAAAGGACTTCAGTTACCCCCCCTCAACCTTCTGAATTAGATAAGCATTAGCCATTGGAAAAAAAATCGTTATCCTCTTTCTCTAGATTCCGGCAAAAAACTGGATATACTCTCTTGAACTCTAACTGTCATTGACAGCGCCTCAGAATTTCACATTCTGGAAACGGCCTCATCTATTTTCTTTACGTACTTCCCTGTTTTATCTGTCTTACTTACTTTCTGTTCATTTATCTGCAATATCCAGAAATGAATGCCATGAATTGCCCGAAAACCTGAATGTTTCTTTTTGAAGAGTTACCATGTCCCATGATTCTGAAATTTAATACTAATACCCCAGATGTAAGTTGCAAACCGAGTATAACGGCTATATACCAAGTTTCAGAATGGAATTATGGAATATAAAGAAAGGAATGAATGAAATGAAAATTGTTGAAGTGAAATACGCACCTGAAAAGCCGAATCCTAATAATGTAAGTGTCCGGGTGCTCTATGATACGGAACATGCTCATGCAGCACATATAGAACTCAAGCCAGGAGAGTCCATAAAAAAGCACATAACTCCCACAAACGTTTTTTTCTACATTCTTGATGGAAAAGGTGTTGTTGAAATTGGCGACGAACAACAGGAAGTCAGTAAAGACATGTTAATAGATAGCCCTGCAAACATTCCCCACCGTCTCCTAAACCCCGGAGACGAGGTTTTCCGGCTGCTGGTCGTAAAAGCGCCAAGGCAGACTGCACCCACGCGACTGCTGTAAAGTGTATAGCAAGTGGAAGAACAGGCATTAAAATGATTCAAAAATAGGGGTTATTACTCTGAGAAGATACAGATCATAAACAAAGAAATTAAAAACAGAATAGGTAAGATACAAACGAGGTAAACATGTCTACAGAAGAAAACAAAGCAATAGTTCGCCAATTCTTTGAAGAAGGACCATCTAAGGGCAATTTGAGTGCTGCCGATGAGCTGCTATCACCGGATTTTATTATATATGGTCCTCTTCCCGCTTCTCCAGGAGTAGAGGGAATAAATGAAATAATTACCACATGTAGAGCAGCCTTTGAGCACCTAAACGTTACAATTGAAGACATGATTGCTGAGAATGATAAGGTAGTTGCTCGCTTTACAGCTCGTGGAATTCATAAAGGCAATTTCATGGATTTACCTGCTACAGGAAAGTCAATAATTATGACTGGAATAGAGATCTTCCGTATTAAGGACGGTAAGATTACTGAGATATGGGCTGAGGCTAACCTTCTTGGGCTGATGCAACAATTAGGGATTTTTCCTTCACCTGGGAACTAAGGTAAAAAAGAGATATACTGTTCAATGGGTTTTAAAGTATATTTTAGGTAAGGATAGGCAGATGATGCTGAGAATTTGTAGGGCTTCACGATAGTAGCAATGCCTCAAAAATATCATAAATTTTCATTGAAGCTATCCAAAAACCCCTTTTATTTTTTAATTTAAAATTTTGAATTCAGCCGTGTAAGTCTATATAATTGAATGGAGACTTAGAATCCTCCTTTCTGGAAACTGCTTTTCGGTCTTCATTTCAAAGTATTTTCCTATAATTATTTTTATATTTTTACTTTTGATATAATTTACGCACTTGAGGCATAAAATCAAGCACATCAGGCGTTAGGGTTAAAGGAATGTTTTAGACAGTTGGAGGTTTAATGCTATTGATTTCTTGTTTCAAACGTGTAAGTCCTATTATTAATAACAACTCATGTGTAGAATTCAAAATGTTGTTTTTCTCTTTGATATTTAATCACAACCATAAATACCATAATTACCTAAAACTCGACATTTCTTTTTGGAATCACTATCCTGCCATCCAATTTCGATATTCGTGATGAGTAATACCCTCAATGTAAGTTGCAAATTGAGTATAATGGCTATATAACAAATTCAAGTTCGGTATTAATTATGAAATATACTAATCCAAATAAAAAACTGCAAGTTGTGATACAAAATATAGATTGTTTATTAGTCTCTCGTTTCTTAATCTCTTTATTTGTAGTAGTCATTCTTTTGACAAACCCAACTTCTGCAGTTGTAATAACAGGAAACACTAATCTTGGAGTGGAAGTTTCTGAAATTTCTCCTAACCCTGCTAGGCCAGGAGAGGATTTACTCATAAAAATAAATGTGGAGAATACTGGAAATGATCCTGCAAAGAACGTGATAGTAGGAATTGAGGAAGTTTCTCCGTTTATTTTTAAGTACAGCACTTCAGAGATTTATAGCTCCGGAACGAACACAGAACGTTTCTTTCAAATAGATCAGATTCGACAGCGTTCAAATGTAGAGTTAAATTTCCATTTTAGAGTTGATCCAAACGTTGAATCTGGGGACTACCAGCTTGAATTTATTATAAAAGATAATAACGGAACAAGCTTTTCTAAAATAATCCCAATTCATGTGGAAGGAAACCCGGATCTTGTACTTACAGGTACCAAAATTCTTCCTGTAAATGAGGACAATTCCTCTTCTGAAGCTATCGTTCCAGGACAGGAATTCTATCTAAGGACAATGATCAAGAATACAGGAACAGGAAATGCAAAAAATGTCAGGGTAATGCTTAACCTCAATAACTCCTCGCCTTTGATTCCGCTCGAAGACAATGTTCACTTTGTTGAAAACTTGAGTGCAGGCAATTCTGAAAACCTATCATTTAAACTTCTTCTGGGCAGTAACGCCAATGTACAGCCCTACAAAATTCCCCTGAGAATTACTGCATCAAATGATACCGAAACATTCCAGATAGATAAGACTCAGGAAATTGGAGTTAACGTACTTAATCGGGCGAAAATTGATCTCTCAAGCCTAAAATTCGATTCTGTAATGCCTGTAAAAGGTCAGCAAGTATCGATGATCTTGAGGCTTGAAAATGTGGGAGAAGGTGAAGCCCGTGTTGTGAAAGCCAACCTTGAAGGACTTGAGGGCAGTGGTAATACAAATGCTTTCCTTGGTCGTTTGGATAAGGACGATGATGCACCTGCAGTCTTTACTTTTGTCCCTGAGAAAGCAGGTGAGCAGGCAGTGACTCTTTTAGTTGAATATGAGGATGATTTAGGAAAGCACCAACTTAGGGAGAACCTGACATTCAATGTGTTTGGGGATAACTCGATAATTCCTTCTGTGAAAGTTCCTCTCTTTATCCTCATTATACCAATTATTATAATAGCTTCAATAATCAGGAAAAGGAAAGGACATATGGGTTCTATTGCTAGCGAAATTAGCAAGAAAAAAGGAAATTCAGTAGAAAAAGAAATAGATACTAAAACTGAAAGGAGTGTCTGATTATTTTTGAAAGATCAAGAGTTTCCTTCTTTCTTGCCAGTCGCTCCATCATAAGAGGCAACAAAGGGATTACCGGATTTACAATTCTGGTCATGACCCTTATCTTTTTACAGATTGTACTCTTTTCAAGCATCCTAGGCGGGGTTACAGTCCAATTCAATAAGCTCATGGTTGATTACCAAACAGGAAACCTAGTTATCGAGCCTGTAGAAAAAGAAAAATATATCGAAAATGCTGCGTCTCTGCAGAAAAAAATAGAAGGCCTCCCAGAAATTGTTGGGTCTTCAGCCCGTTTGAGAAGTTCAGGAGTCATTAGTTATCAGGGAAAAGAAGTGGGAACCTTTATTTACGGAATCGATCCCGGAGATGAGTCCCAGGTTACCCATCTGGAATCAGCCATGCTCAGTGGAGAATTTATAAGTCGCCCCGACAGGGGAGAGATAATACTTGGACGGGAGGTTTCTGGAGGATATGGAGCCCTTATGGAATCTAAATCTCTCGGTGGGGTAGAGGTAGGAGATACTGTAAACGTCAAAATTGAAGGCATAAACCGAGAATTCCGAGTAAAGGGCATCTATAGTACTCTTTATTCCAGCACTGACTCTTCGGCCTATATTAACAAGGCAGATATGGAAGAAATCCTTGGTGTGAAAGGCCAGGCCAATGAAATTGCCGTAAAAACTACTTCAGATATCAGTGAAGAAGATGCTCGGATGAAATTGCTTTCCCTGGGAACAAAGGAAGAAGTCCGGACCTGGCATGAGTTTGCAGGCATGCTAAAGACAATAGAAAGTACACTTACAATGCTCCGAAATGTCTTCAGTGTAATTGGCCTTTTGATTGCGTTCGTAATCATTTTTGTTGTGATCTATGTAAATATTGTAAATAAAAAAAGACAAATAGGGGTCCAAAAGGCAATTGGAATTGATCAAAGGATTATCGTTACTTCCTTTGTAATCCAAGCTGTGTTCTATGCCCTCATAGGAATTACGTTGGGCTATCTGATTATGCATTGCGTTATAAGTCCTTATACTGTCGTTCACCCCTTCCAGATCGCCGTAGGGCCTATTAGCTTGATATTGGATAATTTCGAAGCTTTTAGCCGAGCGGTTCTCCTCTTTTTGGCGGCCGTAATAGGTTCTTTCATTCCTGCCTATACCTTGTCTAAAAAAAGCCTTCTTGAATTGATATGGGGAAAATAAAGTTACGGACAGTGTGTTAAATGGAAAACAATGCTGAAAATGATGCTATTATTGAAACAAAGGATGTCACAAGGACATTTTGGATGGGGGAAGTTGAAGTTAGGGCCCTCCGAGGTGTGAGCCTCAAGATCAAACGCGGAGAATTCGTAGCTATAATGGGATCAAGTGGTAGTGGCAAATCTACGTTCCTAAACCAACTTGGTCTTCTTGATATTCCAACCTCAGGAGCCGTTATTATCGATTCTGTTGATACTTCCAAAATGTCCGAAAAAGAAAAAGGGAATTTTCGTCTGCATAACCTTGGATATGTTTTTCAGGACTATGCTCTGCTTCCCGAACTTTCCGCAATTGAAAATGTTTACCTGCCTCTCATGATGCAGGGTAAGAGTAAAGAAGAATGTCAAAACGCAGCGTCTGCGGTACTAATTGCCGTCGGGCTTGAAGACAGGTTAAACCAGTTTCCCTCCAAAATGAGCGGTGGCCAGCAGCAAAGGGTTTCAATTGCTAGAGCGCTTGCCCACAAACCCAGGGTCCTCTTCGCTGATGAGCCCTGTGCGAACCTAGACAGTGTGGCTTCAAAGCAAATTCTTGAGCTATTCAAAAAGTTCAATGAAACGGAAGAGCAGACAATTGTAATGGTCACGCATGAAGACTGGCACATGAAATATGTTGACAGGGTAATAAGGTTGAAGGATGGAGTGTTAGAATAGTCGTCTCCGTTGCAGAAAATTATGAGAAAAAATGATGACAAAAAGGGAATAAAAGTCAACCATACAACAATTATGAGATGTGTACAATCAATATTTACCTGAAATAGAAAAGGAGATAAAGAAAGCACTTAAGACATTGCATAGTGAATTCTGCGCCATTGTTCCTTTTCAATTCAAACTCCCAATCTAATTGTCTACAAGGTAAGATTGATAAAGTGGGACAACTTCAATTAAAATTAGCAATACCGAACAGTGAGACAGAGACTAGCAACAGTTAAGTGCTACTCTCAGGCTTCTTTCGGTTAGCTATAGAGGAAATGGTTCATAATGTCAAACAAGACAACATTCGAGATAGAAGACAAGTATCTTCCACCTTTCTTCATGAAGCAGAAAGTCTCCATTGAAAAAGGAGAGGGAATTTATGTGTGGGATGAAGAAGGGAAGATGTATATTGATTTCACAGCAGGTTGGGGTGTAACATGTATTGGTCATGCAAACCCAGTCATCACTGATGCCCTGATGGATCAGGGAAGAAAGATAATTCAAAACCCCAACTCAGGACTTACATATTCTCCTGCACGTGCACGTCTATTGTCCCTACTTACAGAAATTCTTCCTCCCAATCTTACAAGAGTATTCTTCACAAATAGCGGAGCTGAAGCAAACGACGCTGCCATTAAGCTTGCTCGAAAAGTAACAGGTAGATCTGACATCATTTCTACAGATCAAAGCTTTCATGGGCGTACAATCAGTACAACATCTGCTACAGGTCAGGTCAAGCATAGGGATAGATATAGTCCTCTAATGCCTAATTATCGGTTTGTTCCCTATGATGATTTGGAGGCTATGAAACGTTCTCTGGATGAGAATGTTGCAGCAGTAATTCTTGAACCTATTCAGGGAGAAGGTGGAGTAAATATACCATCTGAAGGGTACCTGAAAGAGGTAGATAACCTGTGTAAGAAGAATGGAAGCCTTCTGATTGTGGATGAAATCCAAACTGGCTTTTTTAGGACAGGGCCAGCTTTTGTTACAGGTTCCTGTAGTGTTAAAGCAGATTTTATGACAATGGCAAAAGGAATTGCAGGTGGTTTTCCATTTGGTGCTTTTGCTTTGTCTGAGAACGTTGCAAAGAAGCTCGAAATCGGCGATCACGGAGGTACATACTGTGGCAATCCTCTTGGTTGTGCCATTTCCTACGCAGTGATAAAATACCTGATAGAGAACAACATTTCCCGGAATGTGGAAGAGATGGGTCGTTTTGCCCTGAAAAGAATGAGTTTGTGGCCGAAAATTTACGAAAATTTGGTTGCCGACATACGGGGGAAAGGACTTCTGATTATGATTGAATTCCAGAGCGAAGACATCGCTACAAATGTCAAAAATCAATGTTTGGAAAGAGGTTTATTTGTCACTCAAACTCAGGGTAATGGAATTAGGATATTTCCCGCACTAAACATTAAGAAGGACGAATTAGAGAAAGGCCTTCTAATTATCGAGGATGTGATTAATACAATTAACCTTACCCTCTAAATGCCTTATTATAGCTGTCTAAGTCAATTCCTTGCAAAAAAGACCAAGGAAAGTATGTTAACTGGATAGACACAATCTCTGGATTAGACAGCTAATTTTTATTTTTTCTGCTTTAATAGATACTCCTTTTATACTGATGAGATTAAATTCTCTATATTTTTAATACTATAATAGGATCTACGCGCTACATTTCATATCAATCTTTTTTGATACCAGTCCAGGGGGTTTTTAAAAAGTAAAATCATACAAATTAAGAGAATCGAGTTTCGCTCTTAAAAACTCCGATGTTATATAAGAAAATGGTTCAATTCCATAGCTTTCGTAGGTGTCAAAAATGCCTGGAAATCCCAATGAGATAAAACTAGTAAACAATGCTATGTCCAATGCTACCAGACGAAAGATAATGAATATCTTATCAGCAGGAGACAAAAGTACCGAGGAAATTGGAGGGGAAGTAGGAAAGACCATGCTTGATTTCCATCTCAAGCTTTTGCAACAGGCAAGCCTGATTGAGATAGAAGAAGATAATGTAAAGCTAAGCGAGTATGGTAAGAATTTCCTGAAAGAGAAAGAAGATAAAAGTGCGAATAAAACTGTAGATATTTCTCAGGCAAAGCCTATAGAGATTACTGAAGTCAGGCAGCTTTTGCCCTGTATAGCAGATTCTTCGAAGTTCAGGGTAATTGCAAATATGACTCCTCCATTAGGTGGAACTCTCAAGGTTCTTGAGCCTCTCTTTCCCAGAGGCAGATACTCAGATAAGATAAACGCCCTAATAATGCAAAAAGGAGAAGTTATTACAACAATTTACGGTACTGGAAAAGTTACTATGACAATGATTAAAAACGAGGAAGAAGCCAGAGAAGCTCTTGATAACCTGAAAAAGACCCTCAATGAGGCTATCGCAAAGGGTGTAGCTCCAGCTCCCAGGGAAAAGGTTAGGGTCGAACCTATGGAGCTCTACAAGTACCTTCCTCAGACTAACTGCGGCAAATGTGGAGAGCAGAGCTGCTATACCTTTTCCATAAAGCTCATGAGTGGTGAAACTTCCCTTGATAAATGTATACCTCTCAAGGAGTCAGAGTATGCAACCAATCAGGAACATCTGCAGGTTCTGAGTACATATATTTGAAGAACGTTTTAGAACCTATCGAAAAGTACGGTTCACTGGTGTATCATGCACATGCTAGATGAAATAGAGCAAAGTAATTTCCAGGTTTCTGCAAAGTCTTCAACTACTAAGAGCCTGTCCGAAAAGTCCTGCTACTCTAACATTGCTATGCGGAAATGAGCATAGAAGTATAACCCTATTTTTTCTTATCATATTCTCGTAGTTGTGTCCAATTTTTCGTTTTGTTTTTACAGCACATTAATCGGAGGTTAAACAGAGGATATTGAAAGATACTAGTTATTCATGACCTCAGAACTCGAAAAAGATTAAGAACGTATTAAGTGAGGAAGTTATCTTGAGATCTGATATGTAATGACAAAAATAATCAGAGATACCATCATCAGACCAAAAACAGTTTCTCCCATTACTAACGGTTGCATTAACGGTATTGATATATTAGGCTGTATGTTTGGAAAACTGTATCCTGTAAAAGTAGTGAGACTAAAGTAAAGATAGTCAATCAGTTTGACTTCTCTCCCTTGAACAATTATACCATTTATCATCCAGAAACAAAAAGCGAATAGAATAATACCAATCATAGAAGAAAAAATAGGATTCCAAATTTGGTCTCCATGTCCTGCTAAAACTTTCAGGATAAACCCATCAAAAACTCTTGCCCTAATATTATTCTTAAAGCCACCCTTTGTAAGTAAAAGTTTTCGATAAGACTCATTTGCCCTGTAATGAGCATGTTTTGCTTGGAGACTGTCACCATTGGATGAATAAAAGTTATATAATTTTGTATATATTTCGAAGGAAGATTCATAAAGAAGTCCTTTCTTTTGGACGTGGAGTAGGAGGGATTTCGGCAGAAATCAGAAGAGATCCAATTCGACCTGCACATCCAGATTGTGTAATTAACATTTGGTTGACGCCAAAAGTGCCAAGTCCGGCAGCATAAGCAGCGCTTTTGTGAGACCATGAAACATCAAAACCATTATTCTTATAATCGAAACTAATTTTAGGTACAATTACTGTGACACCGTCTTTTTCAAGCTCAGTTTTGAGCTTTTCATTGATCTCTCTGATAAGGTAAGAGGTATCCATACTGGCCTGAATAGATTCCTTTACCACACCAGATTTCAAATTCTGTTTCACAAGCTTTTTTTCAAACGGCAGGAAAAAAGCAACAACGGTTTTTGCTTCAGGAAATATTTCTTTTGGATGTAGATGATGCAGACCAACTATTTGTTTAATTTCACTGAAAATTGGATCACTAGTAGAAGCAAAACCGATTAGAGGCTCACGAGATATGATTTCAGTATCTGAATTTGCCACAGTGTTCTTTACTATGATCTCAATCTTGTTTTTTAGCTCCATTTTAGAATCTCCTCAAATATCATGATAAACCACACAGCCGAACTAGTTTTGTGAAATCTTAGACACCTTTATAATGATTACGGGATCAAGTAAAATCATGGAAATGTGTCTAGATGAAGGCATTTAATAAATCTTAATCTGGAAATAAAATACTTGAAATCCAGAAAAATCTTGGCTAAACGAAAGATTTTGGAATAAACTGTTAACTTAATTCTTTCTGTTTTAACCTAATTCTGGAATATCTTCTTTAGAGAGATGACAATCTAAAAGATTTTTTTTATCAATCTTTTTTGATATTTGGTTTTTCGGTTTTTATAATATGACCTAATAAATTGATGAAAAGAGAAATACATAATCATTAACCACAATTTTAAAACTCAGTACATTTAAATTTATCACAAGAGGCAAACCTGATGAAGTTAAAAGAAGGTACTGTAAGATTAAGTGAGCATGTCAGGAAGTTCCTTAAGGATAAAACAGAAAAAAATGAAGAGAAAATTGTAGACCTCTCTCAGGCAAAACCTGTGGAAATTACTGAGATCAGAAAACTCATGCCTTGCATAGCAGATCCTTCAATGTCAAGAATAATTGCAAATATGACTCCTCCATTAGGTGGAGTGTTGAAAATTTTTGAGCCTCTTTTTCCTCGAAGCAGATATATCGAGAAAACACATAGCCTGATAATTCAAAAAGAAGAAATTATTATAACCGTCTATAGTAGTGGGAAAGTTAGTGTAGGTATGATTAAAAACGAGAGTGAAGCTAGAGAAGTGCTCGAAGAACTCAGAAATATCATTAATGAAGCCATTAAAGGAGGAGGGGTACCAGCTCCTAAAGAAAATATCAGAACGGAACTTATGGAACTCTATAAATACCTACCCCAGACCAACTGTGGCAAATGTAGTGAACAGGACTGTTATAGCTTTGCTTTAAAACTCATGGCGGGAGAAACCACCTTGGAGAGGTGTAAACTGCTTAAAGAGCCAAAATATGCATCCAATCAGGAACATTTGCAGGTTTTAGTTGCTTATATTTAAGTTACAATTACTAATGTATCATTAGTTTAATTTATCATTAGTTGGAGGAAGCTTTGAAGACACTAACAATAGTACTCACTGATGGCCCGTACATCTCTGAGTACGCTGAGATTGCCTATAAACTTGCTGGGGCTGCACTTCAGCAATATAAGGTAAATATATTCCTTTACTTAGACGCAGTGCATATCCCCAAAAAAGGTCAAGACCCATCCTTCTTCACTAATGTAGGACAGCTTTTTTCTGGACTTACGGAAAAAGGGGTGGTAATTCGAGCATGTGCTCGCTGTGCTGGTGCAAGAGGCTACCTTCCAGAAGAAGAGATTATACAGGGGAGTAACTGCAGAGATTATTTCCCTGGAATAAGAATTACCAGCCTTTATGAGCTGTCGGAAATGTTGAGCAAAAGTGACAGGGTAATTTCACTTTCAAGATAAAGTTTTGATTATAAAACTAGACTTTTTGGAGGTTCAGGCTCAATGAAATCAGTTTTCTATCTGCTGGACACGGCTCCGTACGGTAGTGAAAAAGCTTTTGGAGCATTGAATGCGGCTGCTGTAAGCCTTAGCGAGATGGATGTTACTCTCGGGCTTTATGGAGATGGAGTTTATCTTGCAGTTGCAGGTCAAGATAGTAAAAAGCTTGGATTACCAAATCTTGCGGATATTCTTTTTATGCATACGGAGAGTTAAGAGTGCTTGTGCACGAACCCTCACTGATGGAGAGGCGTCTTTTCGGAGAAACTTTGATAGAAACCTTGAAACTGACAGATGAAGAAGAATTTTTAAAAGAGATGGAAAGCTCAGATTGTGTTATCTCGTTTTAATGCATCTCGTTTTAATGCTAGCTGATTTAGGATTATTCGGGTGATAATATGAAGCAAGAAAAATTGGATGTATTCCTGCTAACAAAGCCTCCCTTCAGTCCGAGGTCGGAATTATGCCTCAAACTAGCCACTCGCTCCGGAAAAGCCAGACTCTACCTTGCAGGAGATGGAGTATATCACCTGGTTGGCGGAATACAAGAACTTCCAAAATGTGAAATTTATGCATGTAAAGAAGACCTTGAGGCCAGAGCTATTAAGGCAGAAAAAAAGGTGACAGTACTGGATAACTTTTACTCTGATTTTATAGAGGATATAATGGAGCATTGTCGGCATGAGTACACATTTTAAATATTTGGCATTATAATTTGAGATTACTTTTTTGCTTTTCAGTTAAGAGTGCCAGATTTTATTTTGCCAAATTTTACTTTTATACTTTCAACCGCTCCTTAAATTTATTGAAAAGAAGTGTTGAATCGGATTGATTTTTATGGTCGAAAATATTCCGGGCGAGATGGTAAAAGATCTGCAGTCTGTCTGCCAGTTGCATGAGCAGGCAGTTTGTAACCATGATAAATGCAGAGAATTTAGCGAAAGTTTATCTGATCTTTTAGTCAGATTTGAGGACATGAAGTTCTATCGAATTGCTGACAGGCTTATGAGTGTCCTCTTAAACTGCAAGCCAAAAGAGGCTTCTCACTGTGAAAAAGCGAACCTAGTTGGAGAGATGATGAAGGAAATTGTAAAAGAAACAAAGAATTCAGCTAAAATATGAGAACTAAAACCAATGAAATCTTCTGGCGTCTCGAATATTTTGAAATTCGAATACAGAATCAATCACAATGCTGATCTATCATCATGGGTGATAATAAAGAGATGGTAACAAACACGAGATCACAAGAAAAGAAGAAGATTCTTTTTCTATGCACCCACAACTCGGCCAGGTCACAGATGGCAGAAGGTCTTTTAAGAGCTATTTATGGAGATAAATACGAGGCTTACAGCGCCGGCGTTGAGGCCACAACTGTTAATCCTCATGCTGTTATAGTCATGAAGGAAATCGGTATCGATATTTCCAGTCAGTACTCCAAGACTCCTCACGAATTTCAAGATACCATATTTGATTTAGCAGTTACGGTCTGCGACAATGCTAAAACGGCCTGTCCTATCTGTAGCACGAATCTGGAGCTTCCGAGCAAATTTCCCAGAGCAAGGCAAGTAATTCACAAAAGTTTTGAGGATCCCGCTGCGTTTATGGGATCGGAAGAAGAACAACTAAGAGTCTTCAGGCGAGTCAGGGATGAAATAAAAGACTGGATATTGGAGACATTTGAGAAAACACCCTGAATTTGAAAAGCATAAACACACTTTATTTATTAGCCTAAATAACTGTGAAAACCAAAATAGTCTTTATTTTATATTTACAAGTAACAAGTACACGACCTAATTTTAATTTCCTATTTTGAAAAACATATATATTCTCAAAGATTCAATGGTTATTGATATGATTAATGAAGAGAATATACAACTTTTTAAAGCCCTAAGCGAAGATACAAGGTATAGAATCATTAAAGCCTTAATAGAATCTGAGAATGAATACAAAGAGAATAAATACGGCAGCAAGGGAGAACTATGCGCCTGTGAGATTCCTGAACTCATTGGTAGAACTCAGTCCAATACTTCAATGCACCTTGCAAAGTTGCAGGACTGGGGGATAATTAAAGTAAGGAAAGAAGGAAAGATGAGGCTTTATTCCATAGAAAACGATAAAATCAGGAAGATTCTCAAAGTTGTTGAAGAATAATTTTGTACTTATTTTTTGAATTTGTCTAAGGTTGAGGTATTTTAAGTTTATACTTTAATCAAACATGTTGGATTTTTATGGAATTTAATATATAAGTGTCTGATATTAAGCAGGAAACCGAATTCAACCACTTTCGTTACTTTTATATCCTATAAACATTATATCAATATATATTGATATAATCATAAATTAAAATGTCTATAAATAGGGTGAAACCTTAAAGAAGGACTCCAAAATGGTTGATATATTCTATCCCCTTCAATGGATCGCTGATAAACTGACATATGGGGTATTTGGAATTGCACCTGACACGCACCTTGCAGCCAGTGTTAACTTTATCATTTATGATGTGTTGAAAATCTTAATTCTGCTAGTTGTGATGATCTTTGCTGTCTCTTATATCAGGACATATGTGACTCCAGAAAAAACCCGAAAAGTACTTGGAGGCAAAACAGGGCTGCAATATTATCTATTAGCTTCCATGCTCGGAGCAGTGACACCTTTTTGTTCCTGTTCATCAGTACCTCTTTTCATTGGTTTTGTGGAAGCTGGAATTCCTCTTGGAGTGACTTTCTCCTTCCTTATTACCTCTCCCCTAGTAAATGAGGCTGCAGTTGCTGCACTGTGGGCTACTATTGGTCTTAAAGCAACCTTGATTTATACAGTGTCAGGTATTTTACTTGGAGTCTTTGGTGGGTATATTATAGGCCTCCTGAAAATGGAAAAATATGTAGCTGATTTCGTTTACAATATTAAAGTAGGAGATCAGAACAAAAAGCCGGAAGCTCTAAATATGAAAGAACGGGCTACTATTGCTTTTGACAATGTTAAAGACATCGTGGAAAAAGTATGGCTCTATGTGATTATCGGAGTTACTTTAGGAGGAATCTTTCACGGATATGCCCCCGAAGGCATACTTGCACAATATGCAGGGAAGGACAATTTGCTTGCTGTTCCAATTGCGGTCGTTATAGGGGTGCCCCTTTACTCAAATGTTATGGGTATGATCCCTATCGTGGAAAGCCTTATTGGAAAAGGGCTTCCAGTAGGCACTGCTCTAGCCTTCCTTATGGCAGTTACTGCACTTTCACTTCCTGAAATGATTATCCTGAAGAAGGTACTTAAAAACGAATTGATCGGAGTCTTTGTTTTAATTGTTACGGTATCGATTATATTTACAGGATATCTATTTAACATTATTTTATGAGATTAAAGTATTCTGAAGCAGCAAAAGAAAGAAAAAAAATTACCAAAGACAAAAATAAAAGGAAATAAATATGAGGCTAAAACATGAAAATTGAAATTCTTGGAACTGGATGTTCAAAGTGCAACAAAACAAAAGAAGTTATTGAAAAAGTATTGAAGAATGATGGTGTTAAAGCCGAAGTTGTTAAGGTTGAAGATCTTGAAAAAATCCTGAATTACGGCGTTATGATCACCCCTGCAGTTGTCATTGATGGGGAAGTGAAACTGGTGGGTAAAGTTCCAAATGAAAAAGAAATTAGAAAATGGATTTCTCAGTAAAGAAGAGGCCTAATCTATATTAAAAATATTAAAATTCAAATAGTAATCAGAAAGGAGAAATAAATAATGGTGGAAGAGGCAAAGTGTTCATGTGGTTCCTCAAATGTGGCAATTTTCCCATGTGTAGGGGCTTCAAATGTGGGTCAGCTCTCAAATAAAATTGCAATTGAACTAGAAAAACAGAACATTGGAAACCTTATGTGCACTGCAGGAATTGGTGCAAGAGCTCCAGGGATTATGAAGTCTGCCGAAGCCTGTGACCGGATAATTGCAATTGATGGCTGTCCGATAAACTGTGCAAGCAAAACTCTCGAACTTGCAGGCTTCAAAGTAGATCATCAGATTGTTATTTCTGAATATGGGATCAAAAAAACCAAAGAGAAAGAATTCAAAGAGGATGAATTATCCATAGCTCTTGAAGATGCCTTTAAGACCTTACAGTCCGAGTAATCTCGGACTCGAAAAAACGTGCATAACCAAAAAATAGAAGGTGACATGTTGACTGAATTTACTGTAAATTCCAATCTATGTGATTTTGTTCATAAAATACGTGGAAGCAAAAAAAGAGATAAAATAATTATTGATATAGAAACTCCATGTGAAAAAATAAAGAAGTTTTCTCACATGGAGGTTCCCATGATGGAAATCCTAGATATCAAGAATAACTACGTGATCGATAGAGCACAGGAGGCAAAGTGCTGCTCAAATTGCCTTGTGCCTTGTGCAGTAATCAACCTCTGCAGAATGGAGAGTGGTTTCCTTGCAAAATCTTTGGTAAAAAAAGCAGGCAGCATCAGTATTGAATTCAATGAAATTTAAAAAGGAAAAATATATCTACTTTTTTTATTTTTAGTCTAATATTTCAAGAGGCAAGCTCCACTTAAAGGGAGAGGAAGTTAAAATATTATTCATTAGGGACAACATTAATTTTAGGAAGACTTATCTTTTTTTAATTTTGGACATTACATTCTTCTTTACTTCAGATTCGTATTTCTTCCAGCTGTGCTCATCAATTTCGGGCATGGAAAACTCCGGAGCTTCTCTTCTTTCTTTCCCGCTACAGGAATCGATTGCCTGCTGGATGATCAAAGGGTCGATTGTTCCTACAAGATCAATGACTTCGATTTCCCGGAGAAAACGGGAGATTGCAGTAGCTGGGATTTCATCAAGGTAAGGAATCACTCCGTCGGATCCGACAATCTTTTTTGACCCTTCGAAAGTCGAAACCCCATTTTCGGCAAGTGCCAGTAGGGACTGCCCTGCAAAATGTTCGCTTTCCTGCCCGCAGATAATCAGCCAGCTGATGAGAGGGTTCGAAAGCACGTTAACTATTATATTCTCAATCCCAAAATTTTCCGTAAAACAGGTTCCGCAGATGGCATCGTTTTTCAAGTTCAGATTTCGATAGTCAGAAGCAAGGGTTACTACTGCCACAGGAGATTTTGTGTCTCCTATTACATAATCGCCAGAAGTTATAGGCCATCCCATATACAAGCTCCTTTTCTTAGAAATTCTTCATATTTAAACGGTTTTTAGTTCATTTTTTGATTTTTGTCTATCAAGTTTCGAGTCACAAGGTATAGAAGTAAGAAAACTTTTATTTCCAAGCTTTAAGTTTCAAGCTCTCAGCAGGCAACCCATTATACTGTCTTTTGCTTATATCCAGATCTTCATTTAAAATTTCGACTGAAAATCCTGTTTCACTTAAAATCCTGAGATACTCTTCTTTAAGCAAAGCACCTGCAATGCAACTTGTGAGCAAGTTTTTGTCATTTTTCATGTCTTCAGGAAGCTCGGCCAGAAGAACCATGTCCGAAATGTACATTGCACCGCCTGGTTTCAAAACGCGGAAGGCTTCCTTAAAAACTTTTTCTTTATCTGGAGCAAGGTTAATCACACAATTACTGATGATAATATCCACTGATTCGCTCTCAACTGGAAGATCTTCTATATCTCCCAGACGAAACTCAACATTTGAATAACTGTATTTCAGGGAATTTGCCTGTGCTTTTTCGATCATAGCTTGGGTCATATCAACTCCAATAACTTTCCCTGACTTTCCTACCTTCTGTGCAGCAAGGAAACAGTCAAACCCTGCTCCTGACCCAAGATCCAGGACAGTATCTCCTGGATTCAACTTCGAAAAAGCTGTAGGATTGCCGCAACCAAGACCCAGATTCGCATCCGGAGCAGCCTTGAGATCATTTTCAGAATAGCCGATAGATTTTGATAGATCTGTTACACTTGAGTCTCCACAACATCCACTAGAACAACAGGATCCGCCTACCATTGCTATTTTTCCGTATGTCTCTTTAATTACTTGCTTTTTTTCACTTGCATCCACAGGTATCACCTTCTCTTTTACTCGTTAGTTATTCATCAATCCGTAATATGTTTCTAGACATCTCAGACAATTTATGCTAAGCTGCTTATGAATCACGTTTTTCGACCTTGAAATGGTGATATAACACCCATTGACCATATTTACGCTCCCTTGGTAAGAATCTGGGTTCAGACAGATCTTTACCTCATCCCTACTCCCATGACTAGAAGGCTCGTTTCCATAGGAGGATGGCTCCAACCGTCAGGAGAAATAGTCTTTTTCTCAATTGAGATCTCAACCTGTTTTCCGCTAAGGCCACAGTCTTGCATGTAATCCGCAACAAGTTTTTTTCCAAATTCAACTGCTTCATCTAGAGCCTCTGAATAAGCATCAAATCTTAGTCTGTTGCCTGGAGCAAAAACTAGGAAATCGTTATCTGGAGACATTAGGCTTGCTGGTCTTATTAAGATTTCAACTCTCTTAATTCCTCTTCCTACAAGCGCACCGACAGCATTTCCTACCTCAGCATATTCGGGAACCAAAATTTCAGCATCAACAAAGCTCTCCAATTCTTTTCTGTATGCTCGGACAGGACCTCCAAGCAAAACAACTGGAACTTCCAATTTGAATTTTGCAGGATAGTTCTCGTCAAGTATCTTTGCGATGGCTGCTTTTGGAACTCCTGATAGGATATAAGAGAGCAGATGAAGTGCCATGTTTCTGGCAACTCTCTTTTTTACAGCAGTGCAGAATTCCACTGGTGTCATGCGCATGATTCTTGCAAGCCTTTCTGCACCTATCCTGGAAGCCTCTTGGTTCCACGCAGTATATTCTCCCAGCACATGCAGAGCATCAGTAGGAGTAAAACCAATTGCCTGCACAAGGCGTTTTTTGATCAGGGAATCTATAGTATGAGAATGAAAATCTTTTCGAATAAGAGCTTTGACTTCAGGTATTGAAACAGGTTCTTCTCCAATAACTTTCAGCATTTCGGCTTCAGCCCTGCTCAACTCTCCTGTTGGATAACCAGACCTTACAAAGAACTTTGTGAGTTGAATGTTTTCCCCAAGATCTTCCCCAAGATACATGGGCGTTCTTTTGAAGTTATTCAAGAAATTAGGATATTTTACCGCAGCTACTGCCAGGGGTATAACTCGCCTTGGCCCAAGGAAAAGTTCTCGGTCCACAACCCAGATATGACTATCTCCACCTGTAGCCGTTGTTTCCATCCGAATGGCTTTAACTCTGGTCTTCCAGCCACCCACAACTGCACCCTCTTCGCTCAGGTCAGGGACACCCTTGCAGATAGAGGAAATATCTGTGCTCGTTCCACCCACATCAATAACTGCACAGGTTTCGAGTCCAGAGAGATGAGAGGCTCCAACCAAGCTTGCTGCAGGGCCAGAAAAGATAGATTCAATAGGCTTTTTCAGGGCATCTTTGATTCCGACAACATAGCCATCGCATTTGAGCATAAGGAGCCTAGCATTAATTCCACGCTCTTGTATATCCTTGATCACAGATTTCACGAACTGCCTTGTTATCGGGATCAGCTGAGCATTGAGAAAAGCTGTAACTGCTCTTTCGTAAGCTCCGAGTTCTTGGGAAAGTTCATGTCCACAAACAGCAGGAAGGCCTGTAAGTTCAAGAACTCGATCTTTTACTCTGATTTCATGCTCAGGGTTCCTCGTACTGAAATAGGAAGAAACGGCAAAAGCAGAAACTTTATCCTTTACGTTCAGGACAAACTTCTCAATAGATTCCAGATCAAGAGGAGCCTCTTCTTCTCCATTCTGATCGTGTCCACCGGATGCAAAAAGAATATGTTTTGTAGGCAATTGCTTCTCAAAAGGGTGAGCTCCAATAAGGATCAGCCCTACTGGAAACCCGGTTCCTTCTAAGATAGTGTTCGTGGAAAGAGTTGTGGAAACCGAAACAAGTTTTACATTTTTTAAATATTCTTGGTTTAATCCATCTATTGCGTTTTTGATGCCGGGATGGAGGTCTGGATAGGTGGTAAGCGACTTATTTGAGTCAACAATAACACCGTCAGTATCCCTTACAAGCACCGCATCGGTGTATGTGCCTCCTGCATCAATCCCAAGGCTGTATTGCATACTGAAAACTACTCCATTTTTGTTTACTTTATGAGAAACATGTATTGCTAGGCTTCTTTGCTACTTTCAAGCTGGTTTGTAACTTTTGATAAAATATTTCTTTCTCCAGCTAAGTGCAACATTAACAAGTCCAATCATTACAGGCACTTCAATGAGAGGACCTACCACAGCTGCGAATGCCTGTCCGGAATTGATGCCAAAAACCGCTACCGCCACAGCAATTGCTAGTTCGAAATTGTTACTGGCCGCAGTAAAAGCAAGAGATGTTGTCTGTTCGTAATTAACTCCCATTTGTTTGCAAATCAGGAAGGAAGCCCCGAACATAATTACGAAATAGATTAAGAGAGGTATTGCAATCCTTACAACGTCCAATGGCAGAGCAACAATATATTCCCCTTTTAACGAGAACATTACAATAATCGTAAACAGAAGAGCATAAAGTGAAATTGGACCTATTGTGGGAATGAATCTGTTATCATACCATTCAGCTCCTTTAGAAGGACGTAAGAAGTAGCGAGTTAAGAAACCAGCAGCGAAAGGAATTCCTAAATAGATCGCAACACTTCGGGCAACTTCTCCCATAGATACATGTATTTCCATACCACTAAGTCCAAGCCATTCAGGTAGAATGGTTATAAAGAAGTAAGCAAAAACGGAGTAAAAGACTAACTGAAAGATTGAATTGAATGCAACCAGGGCAGCAGCATACTCATTATCTCCATCTGCCAGGCTGTTCCAGACAATAACCATGGCGATGCACCTGGCCAGACCAATTAAAATGACACCTACCATGTATTCAGGGTAGTTTCTCAAAAATACAATCGCAAGTACAAACATCAAAATAGGACCAATGATCCAATTTTGTAATAAGGACAGACCCAGCACCTTGTGATTCCTAAATACCTTGCCTAATTCCTCATATTTTACCCTTGCTAGAGGAGGATACATCATAACTATTAAACCGATAGCTATAGGAATCGAAGTTGTACCAATGGACAAACCCTTCAAAAAGTCTGCAAAACCAGGATAGACAAAGCCAAGGCCTACACCAACAAACATAGCCAGGAAAATCCATAAGGTTAAATAGCGGTTCAAAAACGATAATTTTGATACAACAGATTCTTGCAGATAGGACACCTCTTTGTTTTTAATAAATCTGATAACTTCTCACTCAATCGCAGCATCTACCACTTGATTTTGTCTTCTCCAGCAGTTCTAGATCTTTTTTACAAATATCAATTTTCTCCATTTCATCATTAATGATTACTGAAATAAATGGAAAATTTTTGAAAGTTTCATCATTTAATCGATAGTAGACCCACTGAGACTTTTTTTGGGAAGTAATTATTCCTGCAATTTTGAGCCTATTCAGATGCCTTGAAGTGTTAGATTGTTTAATGCCCAGAACAGTTTCAATATCACAGACACACAATTCACCGTTTATTAGAAGATTCAGTATCCTTAGCCGGTTTTCATCAGCCAATGCTTTAAGAATTTCAACGAGGTCCACGGGCATCACCACTTATAAATGAGTATATGCAATTATACTCATATTATATTTAAAATTGCTGTTTTATTTTTCATTGTTAATTTGTTAATGTATACTATGCGGATCATCTTCGAAACAAGAAAGAAAAAGAATTATCAAAAATTGATGAAAGCATGAGTTAAGTTATACTGTAAATAGACTGTACAAGAATCTCAGCTCATAATTATCAATGTAATAGAAACATGAGATGATAACAGAAAAGACAGGAATAATTCTACTTACAGGTGTTAATTATTCAGACTCATGCTTCATTCTCTCTGCTAAATCACCTGTTCACTGGCTCAAAACTGACTCATGCTCTATTTCCTTAACTAAATTCCTTGCCCACTGGTTCAAAGTTTTCATGTTTTCCGTTGCAATTTCTGGAGAATTAGGAATTTTTGATGCTTGTTTAGCAGGATTCTTGCCGAATAATAGCTCAAGTAAATGGACACATTTCTTTCCCTGACCAGAGAATATATCACGGCAGGTTGCACAATAAGTAACTAGATCGTGAGAAGATTCTCTGATTGTCCTTTTTGTTTTTGCTGCACCGACAGCCGAATTAGCTAAAAATACCATTCCTCCCATTCCGCAGCAGTGAGTATTGTCCCGAGTGTGTGCATGTTCGTCAATTGTATATCCTGCTTTAGAAATTAAATCACGCACTGCATCCTGAATTTCGGGCTGATAACGCGCAGAACAGGGATCATGAATAGTGTACGTATTTTCTCCCTTTGCTGGAAATTTAGCACCGGTTTCAGAAAGCACCACATAAAGAGAAACTGGCTTGACATCAGTAAATCGCTCAGAAAGAAGTTTGTAACAATATGGGCAAGCTACGATAATTTCGGGAGCTCCCAGACGCTTTATATCTTGTTCAAGTTGCTTTGTTATCTGGTTAGCATAGTCAGTTTTTCCAATTAGCTCTGATGGCCCTCCACAACATCCTAGTGCAATCCCAAGATTGGTATACAATGGAGTAAGATATGAATAAGTTTCTTGGACAAGATCCGAGGAATATGCAGAAAGAGCGCATCCAGGGAAGAAAACCGCATCACAGGACCCTGATCCCTTACCTGAAGAAACGATCCTAAAGTTATCTGATATGTAGAATTCCTGGCCTTCAACTGCAGGCTGGTGACTAGGAAGAGGCCCTATTTTTTTTGAGACTAGTTTCTCCCTTGCCTCCATCATCATAAGTCCAAGATCTAGATCTTCAGGGCAAAGTTTTTGGCAATATCCACAGATATTGCATGAATATGGTAATACTGGGTTGTCGGAAAAACTCGTATTCAATGCTTCGCTAGCTAATTCTTTTGGTGTTTTTCCGTAAGTGGTTAGAAAATCGCATTCATCAGCACATTGACCGCATTCGACACATTTTGCTGCAACCGTTTCAGCATAACTTGTCAACCGTATCCCTCTACGATAAAATAATTCCGATTTTAGCAAACTTCACAATTGTGAAGTTGACTTGAGCTATAAAATACGAGACAAGATATTTATAATCAAAAGCTCCGGCAAAATTTGCCTTTACCTAAATTAATAATTTGCAAGTAAATTATGAAGATTGGATAACTTTTAAAATAAAAAAACGCCATTTTGCACTTATATCGACCTTATTGTGCAATTTTGCATAGCAATGAAAGTATGGTCTTGAAGTATGGATTCAAAAATAAAGTTTTTTTAATTTTAGCATGAATTAATGAATTACATGTAAATATCAAACAAAGTTGATATGAAAAATCTTAATTAGAAAGCTAAGCTTCTTTTATTTATGAGCTATTGTTGTCCTGCTGACCCTGAGAAAAAGAAGGAATGGGAAGAGAAAATGCTCCAGGAAATTGATTTTCTGGACAACGACATAAAAAAAGCCAGTGAGATATTCAGTGCCCTTGGACATCCGATTAGGCTGAAAATCGCTTACTTTCTATCTCAGAGAGACCATTGCGTCTGTGAATTGATTTTCAAATTAAATGAGAAACAGAACCTGGTTTCCCATCACCTTGCAATCCTGAAAAATTGTGGAATCATTGAATCCTACAGTAGTTCTAAATGGCACTTCTATAGACTGAATCCTGAATTTGGAAATATTTTTAATATAATTACGCAGCTGGAAAAAAATCCTAATAAATTTGAGCAAAGTTAAAGAAATAAATATTTGAAAATGAAAATAACTGGGATTCTTAGTCTTTACAGCAACAGCAGCAGTCTTCTTTTTCCTTATCTTTTTCAAAGATTTTGTCATATATGCTTTCTGCATATATATTTGTCCATCCTATCTGTGAACCTGCAGCAACGAACATGGCGACTGAAATAGCTTCAGCAATTTCTTCCTTTGTAGCTCCTGCAGCAATTGCCCTCTTGGAGTGGGCATCAACGCAGAACTGACAACGCATAAGGACAGAAGAAACAACGGCTATAAGTTCTTTGGTTTTAAGATCCAGATATCCGTCTTTAAAAATGGAATTTCTCATCTGTCCATAAGCTTCCGCAGTTTCAGGTAGTATTTCGTTCAAAAAAGACATTTAAATATCCCCTTGCTTATAAATATATTTAATAGATTGCAGTTACAAACTGTTTAAGTTCAAAGGTTTCTCGATAAAGAATAAAAATTTTAAGACTATTTTTTAAGTTTTTATATTTTAAAACAATATTGTTAAGTATTTTAGTAGTTTTAATGGCCAGGCCGTCTGCAAAGAGAAGAGTTCCATCGCATAGTGTTATCTTTGGATTCTGGCTTATGCGTGTACAGTAAGTCTTCTTCATCATCTATAGGATTGTTTTCAGAATTCTCTTCTTGCATCAAACTCTTTTCTTTTTTCATTTGTTAGACTCCTTAATTAGCTGAGTTTAAAACTTATAGGAATAAGATTAAGAATTTGAATTTAAAAACCCTCATGATGGGTATCAAGAATAGTTGATACGCATTAGAGCGATTATTGTTTATAATCCCTGTCTAGTTTAATGAAAGAAAGTAATTAAAAACCTGTTTTACTTTCAAGGCTCAAATCGGGACAGAAAAGCTCATGATGTCTTCTGATAACCCCATATATTTAAAGATAGATCTACGATTAGATCCGTCAGGGCCTCCTCACTTATGAGAGGGAAACTGGAGAGGTAGATAATACTGAAGAGGAGAATGCTTTTTACTGTAAGCCCCCAGTACACAAGAACCTCCAGAGGATTTTTATCTCCTATATCAACTCCATTAAAACGGCAAAAAAATTCGGAAACGGCTTTATAGTCTTTAACGTCTGTTTTTTGGATTTCTTCCAGAATTTCACTATCGAGCAGTGAGGTCATGATTAATGCCTTTATCAAAGAACTGTTATCTTTGTAGTATTGTTGCATATTTTTTATTACATCCCTTATATAGCCAGGAAAATCATAAAAATCAACAGTTTCGGGTTGCTTTATCCTCAATAGCTCGTCCGTGTATTGAGAACTAATTTCTATAAGGATGTCATACTTGCCTCCTGGAAAATATTTATAAATTAGTCCTATACTTACACCGGCAGCTTCAGTTATGTCTCGGATGGTCACATTTTCATAACCTTTTGTTTCTATCAGCATGCACGTGGCATCCTTAATAGAGACAATTTTCGCCTTTTTGTCCCTTTTGATGCTTTCTCCATCATCTTGAACAGTCTTTTTGGCCTGCATCTGATATCTCCTAAGTGAACATTGTTCAAAACATTTATTAATAAGTTGTATGTATTAATCTAATCTCCTAAGTGAACATTGTTCAAGACCTTTATTAATAAGTTGTATGCATTAAAGATAATAGAATTTTATACATGGTCCAGAAATAATTAAAAATCTCTAAGATTGAAATACATTTTAATAATCATTATAATATCGAATCGGGGTAAAAGATAATGAAAGCTGCACTTTTCTTACTTACTTTTTACCTTATCTCAGTTTTTCCGGTATCCGCATCTGAAAATACTCATACTGAAAAAACAAACACAGCTCACATAATTGATCTTTATAGCGATCTTGAATCCTTTGATGTAACCCTTTATTCGAATCAACCAGAAACCAATTTGAATCTTGAGGTGCTTCTTGTCAAACCCGTGGGAACAAGTGAGGAAACACTTGACAGACAAGTGTTTTCAGTTGATAGTATTCCTGCGAATAAACAAGTAATAAAAGTTGGGTTCTGGAATGTCGGAAGCCCTGAACGTGGAGCTTATAAGCTAAAAGCCAGGCTTCTTGAGGGAAAGCAGACTATTTCAGAGGCTGAATATAATTTTTCTTACGGTACTAATTCTGCGTCAAGACTTCAGGTCAATGACCTGGTCGCTAATTCCCAGGGAATCAGTGTCGCACTTTCTCCAAAAGAGGCCTCACTTTTTGATATAGAATATATGCTTGTAAATGGTTCTGATGTTGTTTATACAACAAAAGCTGAAAAATTATCACTTACCAGCGCTCCAGACGTTTTTTCCGCGCCCTGGGGTACACTCCTTGAAAACAATAAAGAGTATGTCGGAAGAGTAAAAATTCAGGTTTATTCTCCTGAAAAGGAGGTTATAAGTTCGTCTGAGCATTTTACTGCCAGCGACAATGCTGAGATCACTGATATCTACAAAGATGAAACAGGAGCGAGTGCAACTGTTTACGGGCGTTCTCAGGTGCCTTTTGAAGGAAATCTGGTTTTTTCAGTATACAAAATGAACGCAAATTCTGAAAAAGGCAATAATAGTCTTACTGAGTCTGTTCAGCAAAAAGTTCCAGTTTTGCTGAACAATGATGACGAAACCGTTGAGGTTGCCTGGAACCATAGGCTTCCGGAAGGAATATACAGGCTTGAGATCGAGCTTCTGGGAAACGACGGTGAAGTTATTGAGCACAGGGAAACAGCTATTGAATCCGATTTCTCCCAGAATTCCAACGTTAGCTTGATAAATAATACTACTTCAGAAACAAAAGTTCCAAGCAAAAATGGAATTCCCGGTTTTTCTGCAGTAGCTTTAATTTCAGGGCTTGCGGCTATTTCTATATTTTTTAGGAATAAAATTTGAAACCAAATAGAAGGCTGTGAGTCCCATGCGTTACGAATTCTTTATCGCGCTCAGGCAAATTCGGGCAAGAAAATTCCAGACAATTCTTTCAGTTGGAGCTATAGCTCTTGCTGTGATGGTACTTACTGTTTCCCAGGCTCTTATGGTTGGTTTTACTGGCGAACTTTATAATACTACAGTAAATAAACTTCCTCATGTTTCGATATCGCCTCAAGAAGGTGAAGACTATATTTATCTTTACAGAACCCTTGTTGACGAGATCAGTAAAATCGAGGGTGTTTCTGCGGTTTCTCCTTTTCTTACGGGAAAAGCTTCCTTTAGGTTCAAGACAAATTCACTTAACGCTGAGCTGAAAGGCGTTCTTCCTCTACAGGAAAACAACATCAGTGCCATTGAAGCTGATATGGTTGAAGGAAATTTTAGGGAGCTTGAATATTCGAAAAACACGGTGGTAATTGGATCGAAACTGGCAGATAAGCTTGGGGTTAATCTGGGAGATTCAGTTGACGTTTCTTTTCCCAATGCAAACCCTCTTTCCCTAAGAGTGGTTGGAATCTTCCATACCGGGTCTCCTTTGGACGAATCCCTTACTTATACCTCTCTGGATACCGCCCAGAAGTTCTACAATGTTTCAGACGTGATAAATGGAGTATCTGTCAAGCTTGAGGACTTTAATAGAGATAGAGAAGTTGCTGCTAAGATAGAGAAGACAGGCTATAAGGCAAAAGGCTGGACCGAAACAAATCCTGAAATTCTTAGGACCATAGCGATAGAAACTACCTCCAACAACGTAGTCCTGGGTCTGATTGTAGTTATTGCTTCTTTTGGAGTTGTTAGCGCGTTGAATCTTTCAGTTATGGGCGCAACAAGCCAGATAGGCATGCTCCGAGCTATGGGAGCTACCATTTCGGATATCCGGACAATTTTTGTACTTCAAAGCGGTATTCTGGGTTTGCTGGGTGCTCTTATCGGGACTATTACAGGAGTTGTAATATCTCTGGGAATAGGCCAGTATGAAATGCCAGCTGCCTCCTCAGAACTTTACGGCGGCATGACAACTATTCCCATCATAGTCCGAACTGGAGATATTCTGGTCATTGTTCTTGCAGTTTTTTTGCTGAACCTTATTGCAGGAATTTATCCTGCCCAGCAGGCAGCTAAACTCGATCCTGTGAAGGCCATCAGTTCAAAATAAGTACAGATTTAGATTATTCCTTATCTCGTTTCAATTAAAATGTACTAATTATAAAAATGTACTAATTATTAAAGTGTATTAATAAAAATATTCAAACAGATTGAATATTCTGGAAATTATGAGATTCCCCACTGACTGATTAAAAGCCCTAAAATGTATCAGTTCCAGGAGCTTATTCATATGTATGAATTGAAAATTGCTTTGAGGCAAGTTTTTTCCAGAAAAAGGCAAACCTTTTTTGCCATACTTGCAGTAGCCCTTGCTGTAGCCGTAATTACGGTAATGATGGCAATGCTTTCTGGCTTTCAGGGAGAGCTTATAAAATCCAGTATTGAAAACAACCCCCATATTGTTGTCAATCCTCAGAATGAAAAAGAAGGGTTTATTCATCTTTACAGATATAATTCGGCCCTGATTTCGGAAAAAGAAGGAGTGATAGCGGTGTCTCCCAAATATCTGGGCCAGGCTGCACTGGAACATAGGGATAATGCTGAAGGAGTTTCACTTCAAGGGATTGAACCTGAGGCTGAAGAGAAGGTTATGCGAGTAAGCAAGGATATAGTAGAAGGGAGCTTTCTATCGCTTGTCCACACAAGGCATGGAATCGTACTTGGAGATAAGCTTGCGAAAAATCTTGGGGTTCAGCTTGGAGACCGAGTAGATGCAGTGTTTCCAGGCTCAAAAACAACTTCTTTTAAGGTTATAGGTCTGATTCATACCGGGACTGCAGCAGATGAGGTAACAGCTTATGCAAGGCTGGACTCGGTGCAGGAATTTTTCAATGAACCTGGAGTTGTAAGCACAATAGAAATCAGGGTCGCAGACCCTTATAAAGCAGATATTATTGCAAGTTCAATTGAAAGAGAAACAAAACTTAATGCAGTAAGCTGGATAGAAACGAACGCAGAAATCCTTAGTCTTCTAAACACTCAGAAGGTTTTCGTAAACGTTTTCTATATCCTTATTTACGGGATTGCAGGGTTTGGAATTGCAAATGCTCTGATTACCATTGTTGCTCAGAGAACACGAGAAATAGGCATCTTAAAAGCTATGGGGACCTCGCAAAAAAGCATAATGATAGTCTTTCTCTTCCAATCTGTAATTCTCGGAGCCATTGGACTGATTTTGGGCACTATTCTGGGTTATATTGCAATCATTACTTTGCAGAGTTATAAAATCGCAGTTCCTCAGGAAATGTATTTTGGTCTCCAGACCCTCCCTCTTGATGTCGAACCTCTCAACTTCGTATATGCTGCTTTCTTTGCTCTCATAATCAACGTAATCTCAGGTATCTACCCTGCGAGAAAAGCTGCAAAGCTCGACCCTGTAAAAGCCATAGAAAGTGCCTGAGATATAATCTGCTTTTTGCAGGTGTGAAAAAAGTTATTTTCTATTTGGTTTTAGCTTAGAATCTATTTGCAAAGTTAAAAGTACTCACTTAAAATTTGAGGGTTATGCATTTGAACTGAAAACCAGAGTCAGTAAACCCTTGACAGATCAAATCTCAATAATTCTAGTGAGGCACGAAAAAATATGATCGAAGAAAGCCCAATCATCGAGCTTAAAAACTTAACAAAAACCTATAAAAACGGAATTGAATTCCATGCTCTCGATAATGCGAATCTGAAAATCAAAAAAGGAGAATTCGTGGCAATCGTAGGGCCATCAGGTTCAGGCAAAAGCACACTTATGCATCTAATAGGCCTACTGGATACTCCAAGCTCAGGCACTCTACTAATAGACAAAAATGATGTGACAAATCTTTCTGACAAAGAACGTTCCGAAATAAGGAACCGAATGCTTGGTTTTGTATTTCAATATCATCATTTGCTTCCTGATTTCACAGCCCTGGAAAATGTAATGATGCCACTTTTAATTGCTGGAAAAAAGAGGAAAGAAGCAAAGGAAATTGCCGAAAAACTCCTTAAAGAAGTAGGGCTTGAAGACCGAATGGATCACAAACCTGGTGAACTTTCAGGAGGGCAGAATCAGAGGGTTGCAATAGCAAGAGCATTGAGCTGTTCGCCTGCAATTGTGCTAGGAGATGAACCTACAGGCAACCTTGATACAAAAACTGGAGAAATGATATATGAACTGCTCAGACGGCTGAATAAGGAGTATAATCAGACTTTCATTGTAGTTACTCATAACGATGATATGGCCTCAAAAGCTGATAGAATCATCAGACTTGTGGACGGTAAAATTACAGATCAATAAGGAAAAAAATACATGATAGCAATTATAGCAATCAGTATTGCTATAAAAAATATTAATCTATTTGTTTGTTTTGGAAATTGCATGCTCATTTCCCATTATCTCTTAAAATACAATAGAGATCAATGTATAAAAATATCACTACTGTTTGTATAAAGAGTGGGCGGAAAATACAGGTAGATGTCAGATTTTAGACCCTGTAATCAATAAGCATACCACTTTTTCATAATTGTTTTATTTAAAAATATTTGATCAAGTTTTTACTTTATGGATATGCAGGTTCAAAAGTTATCAATTAAAAAGCAATTTAAATTTCTAAAAAAGTATTTGAAAAGATAAAAGAAAGCCTAGAAGAGTTTTGTTCCTCTTACTGTAGCCCCCGATACAGTGACTCCGAAAATATCCCATAAATATATTCGGATTAGAACGTCTTCCAGGCAATTCTTTATTCACATATCCTACCAGTCACTTCCCATTTGTGTTGATCCATCCGTTTTGTCTACCGTGGTTTTTGATCCATTCGCTTTTATCCGTTCGCTTGATCTGTTCTCTTCAGTTTACAATCTATAATAATTTCCAAATTTATTTAAAATTAATTATATGAAAAATTGATTCTGAACAAATAATATTTCCGTGTAAAATCTTTTTTTAGCGGACAACAATTTAATATTAATTATAATTTTATTAGCTTTTATTATTTACTAAGTTTTTTCAAAAATATAGCGTTAAACTTTTTCTATAAAAATCAACATTGATTAATTCTAAATCAAATTCGCGACCTCTGAAAAATCGACAAGAATGACTACAAATGCTCTTTAGAAAATTGAAAATGCTAGATTAGCAAATTGTAATATTTTATAAAAAGCCTAAATTAAATACTTTTCCCATTTTTACTACAAAAATGTAGGAGAATTTAAAATAAAATATCATTTCCTGAGGGCTAAAAAGTTCAAAGTAAATTGATACATATTATAGTAGATACTCAGAAAACCTGTTTTCCCGCATACTCTGCTTTAAGTTATCTATTTTAAGTATATTAGTTAGAACTTCGTAAAATGACGAATAACATCATATACTTTTTAAATAGTGAATACATATGGGCTATATCAATTTTTTAAACTAGATAAGTTAAGAAACGTTGGACTAAAGGAGTAAAGAATGGTAGATGAGTTTTCTCCGGAAGCCCCCAATATTTTTCTGAGATTAGGAAAGGAGGGAACCGTTCTCTGTGCTAACAAGGCAGCTTATGCTCTTCTCGAATATTGGGGCATAAAAGAAGGAGAAAGAATTCCTGAAGCGTTAAGACAAGAAATTAGAAGAGTCTTCAAACAGGAGAGTCCTAAAAATCTTGAAATTCAGGTAGGGAAGAAAACGTATTCTGCAGTATTCTACCCTTTTCCGGAAGAGAATTACGTAAACCTTGAGGGATTTGATATAAGTTTCAAGATTTTTACTGAGGAGAAACTTCGTAAAAGGGAGAAACAATACCTGTCCCTGAACAACCTCGACAAGATATCCTCAACCTGCAAAAGCCTCCAGGAAATTTTGGAACAAACTGCCATGCTTATAGCTAAAGGTCTTGGTGTAGAATTTTCCAGGATTCTGGAACTCACTCCCGATGGAACCTTTAGCTTGAGAGCAGGATATGGTTGGAAAGCTGGGCCCATAGATAGTAATATAATAAAAGAAAAATCTCCGGCAGAATATACCCTTGTTTTGAAAAGACCGATTATCCTTGAAGATATTAAAACCGAAACCCATTTTGAATGCAGTAAATATCTTATCAGGCGGCACGGAATAGTTAGTGGAGTGACAGTCCTGATAGGAGATATGAATAAGCCTTTTGGGGCAATGGAAGTTTACAGTAGAGAAACGAGAGAATTTACTGAAGATGATCTACACTTCCTGGATTCTACCGCATTTTTGTTGTTTCAGATTATAGAACACCTGCACGCTGAAGAAAAACTCAGGATTCATCACCAGGAGCTAGAAAAGCTCGTTAAGAAAAAAACTCTGGAATACGCTGAAGCAAATGAGAAACTTGTACATGAAGTAATCGAAAGGAGAAAAATTGAAAAAAAGCTTCAGAACAATGTACGATTTCTGGAAACCCTGCTTGATAGTATTCCAAGCCCTGTTTTCCAGAGAGACTTGAATGAAATGTATGTAAATTGTAATGAGATTTTTGCCAAGCAGATCTTGGGGCTTTCCAAAAATGAAGTTATAGGAGGTTCTTTCCAGGAGTTTCAGAAAAGAGTTCCAAAAGAGCTTGCAAAGATATATAATAAGGATGATCGGAGCCTTATTGAGAAAGGGGGAAGTAACTATTATGAAACCAAAGTGGTCTGTGCCGACAATGTGCAGAGGGATTTCCTTTTCCACAAAGCCATCTACAAGGACAGCTTAGGAGATGTGGCAGGAGTAGTCGGTGTAATGCTGGATATAACCAAGCTAAAACTGATCCAGGAAAGTCTTGAGAGAAGCGAAGAAAGATACCGGATTGCTGCTGAACAGACAGGCCAGATAGTATACGATTATAACAGGCTCACAGATAAAATCGAATGGGCTGGAGCCATTAAAGAGCTTACTCAGTACAGTCTGGAAGAGTTCCAGAATTTTAACAGAAAAACCTGGGAAGTACATATTCATCCTGATGATCGCACAGAAGTCCTCGAAAAACTCGAAATATGCCGAGAAAATGGAGAGAGATTTGCCACTGAGTACAGATTCAGAAGGAAAGATGGAAGTTATCTGTATGTGGAAGACAGTGGGATTTTCCAGAAAAACGAGCAGGGGCACTCTTACAGGAATATTGGGGTAATGAAAGATATTACAGGGATAAAACTTGCATCAAAAAAGTTAAGAGAAAGCGAAGAACGGTACAAATCCTTTATGAAAAATTTTAGGGGCATCGCCTTCCAAGGAGATCTGAATTTCACACCCATTCTTGCGGATGGAAGTGTGGAGGAAATCACAGGCTACATGGGGGATGATTTCATCTCCGGAAAAGTAAACTGGAATCAGATTGTTCTTTCCGAGGATCAGAAAAAACTTATTAATGATAATGAGAGACTATTGAAGGATCCTCTGCTTCTTATAGAGCACGAATATCGTATAAAGCACAAGGACGGAAAAATAAAATGGGTCCGCGAGATTATCCAGAATGTTTTGGACTTTACAGGCAAAAAAAGAATCCTGCAGGGTGCAGTTTACGATATAACCGGGCAAAAAGAAGCCGAAGAATCTCTAAAGAAAATAGAAGAAATCCGTAAAAAAGAAATCCATCACCGCATAAAGAATAACCTTCAGGTTATTTCTAGCCTTTTGGAACTCCAGGCTGAGAGGTTCAGCGAAAAAGAAGTCCTTGAAGCCTTCCGTGAAAGCCAGAATAGGGTTACCACTATGGCTATAATCCACGAAGAACTTTACAGGTCAAGAAATAGCGAGACCATTGATTTCTCTGAGTATCTTCAAAAGCTAACCGCAGATCTACTTCGCTCGTACACTGTTAGAGGCAACATCAAGATGCAACTGGATGTTAATGAAACCTTTCTGGGAATAGACACTGCAATTCCTTTGGGGATAATTATTAATGAACTCGTATCCAATTCTTTGAAACACGCGTTTCCCCAGGGTGAAAAAGGAGAAATCCGAATAAAACTCTGCAAGGCTGAAGAGAGTGTAAAGAATAAAAGTATAAGTAATAGCACTAATAATATTGGTGCAAAGAGCTCAGTTAACAAAAGTAGTCAATATTTGCTAGTAGTTTCGGACAATGGGTTGGGTTTTCCGGAAGACCTTGATTTCAGGAATACTGGGTCTCTAGGTCTACAGCTTGTAAATATTCTTGTTGAACAACTTGAAGGTACGATCGAACTTCAAAAAGAAATAGGAACTACCTTTAAAATATTATTTAGGGAAAACAACTGATTATCCGGAGGCCTATCCGATATTAAAGGGGAGATACAATGAAAAAAGCAAAAATTCTGGTTGTCGAAGACCAGAATATCGTGGCTCTGAATATAAGAAACAAACTGAAGAATCTTGGTTATACTGTGCCTGGTACGGCGTCTACAGGAGAGGAAGCTATAAGAAAAGCAGAGTTGACAAATGCAGACCTTGTTTTGATGGATATTATGTTAAAAGGAGAAATGGACGGAATTGAGGCTGCACGTGAAATTAAAAATCGACTCCGAATTCCAGTACTATATCTTACCGCCTATACTGATGACGAGACTCTTGAAAGGGCAAAAACAACAGAACCTGCAGGATATATCTCAAAACCCTTTAAGGAAGAAGATCTGCACAGCAATATAGAAATGGCACTCCACAAACACAGGACTGAAAAGAAAGAAGCCGAAAAAGAAGACGGAAACGAAAATGAAAAAACTATTGAGTAAATTTTCCACTATGCCTCAGAGGCTGTTATTTCTTATAAATACTTTAGAGGGAACCCTTATTGGACACGGAAAATTCGAAAACCTGAAAAGTAAAGTTGGAAGTAAAGAGAATAATCTAAGGTACTAACGGGAAAATCCTCTAAATCTCTTTTATATCAAGAACTAAGTGAAAAATTGAAAGTATGTTATCATACATTTTTAAGATAAAACTTTCTAGGTGGCCATTGGAAGAGGCATAAAGTTCCAATATTGTATAAATTTCCTAATATCCTGTACCACCTCAGTTACCGACGGAACAAAAAATAATCTTTTTTTAAATATTCCTCCTAAGTGAGTCAAAACAATTTTTCGTCTCCAGGACTTAAACTTCCCGGCTCAGCTTAATATCTTCCTCATATTCAATTCTCTTGAGCTAAGCTCAGTATCGTTACTTATAAATTAATCCACTTGAGCTCAAAGTAAGCAAAACTGACACCATCCTCCCGAAAAGAAACTCGGACTGCAGAGCTGCAATTCTGCCGACTCGAGCGCCTAATCTGGTTTTGTATAAATTTCTTCCATTTTATGTAACCATCTGTGGAACTCTTCATGCTTTCCAGAGCCTATTATTTCATTTTCTACAATTTCAAAATCCTTTAACAATTTTTTCTGAACAGATTCTGAAAGATAGGCGTCAGCCATAGGAAAAAGATTATTGTCTTCTTTTTCAATATGCTGAGTAAGAAGTTGGAGATAGGCTTTTGAGTTCTCAACTATATTCGATAGTTCCCTGTATTCTTCTTTTTTGGAGACTATTTTTTCAATTCTGCTAACATACTGCCTTCCCACTTCATGCTCACTTCTAAGGGAAGTTATCAGCTCTCTCAAGTCTGGAATTTCTAATTTTTCCATTTCAGGGAAAAGGTAAGCCTCTTCTTTTGTATGGTGGCATTTATCGACAAATGTTCTCATAAATTCTACGAGTTCCTCAAGATGTTCCTGTTTTACGTTTCCCCCAGTTTCTATATTTTTACATACGGCGTCAAGGATTCCCAGCATCAGTTTGACAGCTTCATGTTCTTCTTTCAGATCATCCGTTGGTTTCATTTTACTTTCCACTCCTTATTTTAAAAAAGTCAAAATCTGACTACATCCCCATCTTCGGCGAACGACTTTTAATCTCCCATCTTCATATTTTATGAGTTTGAACTCCAGAGTCTCAGGAATAGATAAATAATATGCATTTAGATATTAAATACTAAATATACTGCAATTGGGGGTTAACAAATATGGAAGAACGTCGGGAAGGATGTTGTGAAGGACATCAAGAAGAACATAGAGATCTTGAGCACGAAGAGTTACTGGAGAGTATGAGTGATAAACTGGGTTTTACTCCTCATATCCTCGAGATCCTCGGAGAGCTTGACAGCGAGTCTCTTAAAAAATATAACAGATGCAATAACAAATTACTGTCGGACGGCGCCCTGCCTGCAAAAGTAAAAATCCTGGTAGCGCTTGCAGTCGTTGCGTCCAAACAGTGTGAAAGGTGTACAGTTGTGCAGATGCAAAGTGCACTCAAGAATGGTGCTACCAAAGAAGAAATTCTGGAACTTATGGATGTTATATTCATAACTTCAGGGGCACCTGCAGTCGCAGCTTGCAGGGATGCGTTAAAACTGCTAAAGTAAGATTTAATCGGCAAAATTATAAACATTTTCCAAATATCTGTGAACTAGTTACTGATAACTTAAGGTATTATAACTAAATGATATAAAGAATGATATGAGATTCTCTAATAGTACCTTTAAAACTTTTTATATTAATTTTCCTATATTTTTAACGTAAGCTGATGGTCAATTTGTTTATGATCGCAAACGTCGCTTCTGCAGACACTTATCTAAATTGGTGCGGCAAAGAATGGTGAGTAAGAAGTGACACTGGTAATCCAGGTGGCAACAACTGGAACAATTCAGGTAATAGTGTTTGGGTTGATGAAAACCAGAAACTACACCTAACAATCCAGAAAATCGGAGACACCTAGTATTCCACATAGGTGGATATAACATCCGCTAACTATACATATGGCGTATACAAGTGGACTGTTTCATCACCAATACTGAAATCAGACAAGCATTCCACATGTAGCTGGCGGAGTTGCGATGCAGATGTGGCTTATGAATCACTTATCGCCGATAAATGGTCAGAATGCAGAGATGGTTTTATCTAATTTTAGTTATGTACCATCTTAATTAAGGCGAAAGCCTCTTTTCTTTTTAAATTCTTGGGCACACTCTCAGGGCATAAATCGTTAAGTAGTTCAAGACAAAATGAGCAAATTTCTCTTTTTCTGTTTACTGACGGTACTGTCAAGTCTACGGGTGTGAAAGAATTTTTTCATATGCGGTTGAACCTATAAATGGCTAATCACCGCCAACTTGACAGTACCGTATAATTTACAGTACTGTGATTTATCCTCCATATATATCAGTATTAAATTAACTACATATACTAAAACTGGACATTATCCATTCTTTAACTATCATAAATTAAAATAATTTATCATAATAACGTAAATCATTTTATTATAATAATAACTTTTCGAAATATAGTATCTCATAGTGCTATTCCGATATTATCGCAGTGTATATAATTAGGGGGAATAGGGAAATAACAACAATTCTATCTCCTTTAGACAACGTCATCGCGTTTGTGCCAGCTCATAATGAAGAGAATATAATCCATTCGACTATTGATTCCATTCTTACCCAAACTGTCAATGTCGATGTTCTTGTAATT